>OGQQ01001432.1_pt1 | contig 18398 bp, 15 predicted proteins | sample 1553281 | NCBI WGS metagenome assembly OGQQ01 (sample SAMEA2579937, study PRJEB22360) | human gut metagenome | biome: human gut; feature: human-associated habitat; material: faeces | place: Denmark | collected 2008/2010 | reverse complement strand
ATCAAATTTTATCTTTTCATCATTCTCAGCTAGGTTATAAGCAAGAACTCCAGCCATAGCTTGTACTATTTGTTCTTCAGTATTTGGATTAATAGCTGATACAGAAGATGAAAATATGGATTGTTTTTTTAAGATGTTTCAAATTGTTAGGGCTTGTTTAGAATTTTCTCCATATACTCATTTCTATACACAAGTTTTGATAGATTTAATAGTTAAGACATATAATTTCAAAGCATTTAGAACAGATTTATTATTTAAATCTCAAATTGGTGTTTTTATTAAAAATTCAAAATATTCTCCAAAAGAACTTTATGAACAAATAGAAGAAAATCAGTATACTATTGAACTTATTTTTTATGAATGGACTAAGAAAATAGATAAAGTTTCAGATAAAAAACATAAAGAATATATGGAATACTTTTACACTATAAGAGATTTACTTATAAATAACTTTATGGAAAAGAAGGCTGATTTGAAAGAAAGATTAGAATTAATTAGTAAATACTCTAATAATTCTTTAGTTAGAAATTTAAGTGTTCCTGAAAAATTGTACTTGTATGAAGCAAAAAGAGTATTTGATATTCATTATCTTAATACTAATCCTGCACATGCATTATTCTTAGATACAAAATTTAAAACAAAATACATAGCAGATACTGAGTTATCTTTTAAAGAAAGAGGATTAGATGTTGATAAAATAGTAGAAATCATGAAGGAAAAGAATGTTGTTGCTGAAGAAGTATATGAAATTGAAACTGCAGAAGATCAAATTAGATTTGAGTTATTTAAAGTCATTCAAAACAACTTCGTTATAAATAAATGTGAAAATTGTGGAAGGTTATTTATACCCGCCACCACTAGTAACAATCCTTATCAAAAAGGAAGAAATGACCAAAAATATTGTAATAATCTATATAAGGATACTGGGAAAACTTGCAAAGAAATCGGTGCTATTATAAACGAAAAGAAAAAGTTGAGAATAGTGCTATCTTACAAGAATATAATAGAGAATATAAAAGAATACATAGAGTACATTATACTCATACTAAAGAATTTAAAGAGAAGAAATTTAAAGAATGGTCTAAAAAAGCAAGAGAATTAAGAGATAATTTTTCAGATAACCAATTAGAAGATTTTAAAATAGAATTGAAAAAATTAAGTAATCTGCATTGAAAATAGAATGAAAAGTAAGCTTTTCAGTTTTGATTAGCTTACTCTTCTTTTAAAAATATATGCTTACAACTTTTTCACTTTACTTATATATCTTAGATATCTGATAAAATAATCCAAAATAAGTGCTAAAGCAATTCCATAAATGCCTAATCCTAATTTCATAAATATTAATGCAGAAATTATTCTAATTACTAGAACTCCTGTCAGATTTACAATAGTAACATATTTTACTTCTTTTAATGCTAATAAATATCCTTCAAAAGGATAGTGCAGGGTCTCTATAATCGTCTCAACTATAAATAAATATAACAAATTAATTGCAACATTATTGTAACTATTATTTGAGATTATTGACAATAGTAATTTACTAAATATTAGGAACAATAGTAATTGTATAATAGCTATAACATAGCTAGATTTTATTGAAATTTGTTTATTTTCTCGAATTTCTTCTTTATCACTTTTTCCTATAGTATGTCCAATTTTAATTAATGTTGCTTCTCCTATTGCTTCAGATATACTAGTACCTAAATACATAATTTGAATGGCTAATACATAATTTGCATAAATATTTTGCTCTAAATTTGATGCTAATGATGTAAAAATAACAACTCCTAATCTATGTCCTAGTTTAGAAAAAATGTTGATTTTAAAAATATTCAATAATTCATTTATTACTGTACTCTGAACTTTTCTAAATTTAATTCCTTTGTTAACAATTAATAATAATATTACTTGTATATACTCACATATTACAGTTGAAACTGCGATTCCTATTGCTCCATATCCCTTAATAACTGAAAATGTATCACCTATGATATTTAAAATTGTGTATGCAATTTTAATATTCATGACTTGTTTGTTTTTATTTATTACTTTTAAATGAGATTGTATAATTTGTTCAAATGGAACTATTAGACATCCTATTAATCTTATAATTAAATAATTTTTTGCAATTAAAATAGCTTCAAACTTTAATCCCATAAAATTAATTATATATTTAGCAAAATAAGCTACTAATACAATTATCATAATATTCATAAAAAATGATACAACTAGTGCATTAAATGTAACAATATTTACTTTATCATCTTTTTTATTTTTTCCATATATTGGAGAAATTATTATTTCATTTGTATTTGCCATAACTTTTGGAAAAATCCTTATAACTGCTATTATTAAAACCATTGTTGATATTCCCACAATAGTTGTTTCTCCAACATGAGAAGATAATGTAGTATCTACAAAATCTGTACTTTGAAGAAATAAATATTCAATTATAAAAGGTAATGTATATAATAAAAAAGTTTTAATTTTACATTTCGTTATTCCTTTGTCATTAATTTTTTCGTTCATAATTATTTCCTTTAAACTTCATATTCTTTTATTTCACAATTTTTTTGTCCACTAACATTTAATAACATTCCATCCTTTGGAATTTCCTCAAAATAAAATTGTATTGCTCTTGCAACTGCGCCATGAGTAACTAATAACACATTTTTACTTTTATATTTAATTTTAATTTCATCTATAAATGAATGTACTCTATTAAATAATTCTGGTAATGTTTCTAGACCTTCTATCCTTTTAGTTGAATAATAATTATAATATTCTTTATCAAAATACTCATCTTTCTTTGTTAATGTAAGTTTTCCATTATCTCTTTCCATCAATCTATCATCATATATTACACCTATATTATTAACGTTTACTAATTCCATAGTATGTTTTGTTCTTTTCATTGGAGAACAAATAATTAAATCTATATTTAAGGTCTTTACTATTTTGCTTGCTTCTGTTGCTTGTTTAATTCCATCTTTATTTATATCTTCATCGTATCTTCCATTATATATCTTTTTTATATTACAATCAGTTAACCCGTGCCTAATTACATATATTTTCATTTCTATCTCCTAATCCTTCTATTCCATTTTTTTACACAATATTATCATAAAACAGTATTTATTACAACATTTTTAATTATATTTCTATTTCCCACTCTTTTTCCTTTTCTTCCTGTTTAATTTGCTTTTCTGCATCTAAATAAGTTCTAGTCTCTTTTTCAAACTTTCTAATTAAATTATCTTCTGCACCCATATCAAACTTTTGATAAATCCATTCTATAAACTTTCCTATGCTTTCTTTAAATTTATCTATTATTCTGTGTAAATGGTTATTTTCTTTTTCTAAACTTTTTATTTTACTTTTATATTTCCATTCTAAATCAAATTCTTTTTCCTTATATTCTGCTTTAATATTATCTACTTGATTATGCAATTCTCTATTATCAGACAATATTTTATCTCTTTCATTTTCATATTTTTCTGCTTTTTCTACCATTTTTTCATCTCTCTTTTTTGAAAGTCTATTTACATTTATATCTTCTAAATCAGGAACATCTGGCAATTCTAGTTTCAAATTTTGTAATTTTTCTTTTGTTTTATCAAAATTAGTTGTTTCTTTATATTCTTTCAAATCTATATGTTCTCTTTCTGTTTCTTATTTTGGCAGACCTCTTTCCAGTTCAAAATTATTAAATACCATATAATTGTAAAAAGCATTTTGAAGTTGTCTATAACTATCTTTAGCTTTCCAAAATTCGCTACAAGCTAATTTGTCAATGTCATTACCTTCTTTATCTTTGGTATGAACTACAGGTAAAAAAATTAAGTGCATATGTGGTGTTTCTTCATCCATATGCACTTTTGCAGACATTATATCTTGTTCGCCTAAATTCTTGTATTCAGCAACAAATCTGTATGCGGTCTCAAAATATCTTTTTGTTTCAGTTTCTCCTGTTCTTTCAAAAAATTCTTTATCTGATGTTATTATATATTCACAAGCTATATTACTAACTGTTTTTATTTGACCTTTTAAATTATATTTTTCTTTTATTTTATCATATTATTATAATAAAAAAAAGTATTTCAAACTATCTTGTTCAAAATACTTCTTAAAATTATTTTATAATCAATCCCAATTTCACAACCGGATTCTTCTCTGCAAGAAAAACCTTTTAATTTCAATACTTTCAGGAATAACTTGTCCTAATCTCAAACCGTTCTGGAGTGTTACATCTTTGTATACCGTTGATTTTGAAACATTATATGCCAGTGCAGTCGCACGTACTGTCGTTTGTTTTCCTACAATGTAATTTGCTTCAGCAATCACTCTTTCTCGAATGTAATCATTGGACTTTTGCATATAATTTTCCTCCTTAAAAAGTTAACATTTGTATTATATCATTTATATATTTTATTCACAATATTTCCCAATTATGCAAATCAAAAAAATTTATTTTTCATATAATATATAAATGTCGAAAGAAAGGAGGTTTTGTAGATTTTGGAATTAGAACATAAAAAAATAGGATTTGTTTTAACTGGTTCTTTTTGTACATTTAGTAAAACAATTCCTAAAATAAAAGAATTAGTTAAAATGGGTTCTGAAGTTATTCCAATAATGTCTTATAATGCATATAACTTAGATACTAAATTTGGAAAAGCTGAAGATTTTATAAATGAAATTGAGGAAATTACAGGCAAAAAAATTATTCATACTATACAAGATGCCGAACCTATTGGTCCAAAGCACTTAACAGATATTATGGTAGTAGCCCCCTGTTCTGGTAATACTATGGCTAAACTTGCAAATGATATTATTGATACTCCTGCTACTATGGCTGTAAAGTCTCATTTAAGAAATAATTTACCTGTTGTTATTGCCCCTTCTACTAATAATGCATTAAGTCGGTAATGCTTCTAGTATTGCTGCTTTACTTAATAGAAAGAATTATTATTTTGTTCCTTTTAGGCAAGATAATCCTATTACTAAGCCACGTTCTGTTGTTTTTGATTTTGATTATCTTATAAAAACTATTAAAGCTGCTCTGGATGGAAAACAAATTCAACCAATATTACTATAAAAGACACATCCTTTTGATGTGTCTTTATTATAATTATTTTATTGGTTTATTTTTTACTAAAAAAAATCTAGTGTCTCAAAATCTCTTTCAATTCTTCATTACGTTTAACTTTTTTAGTAGTTGTCTTAATAAGTTCCTTATCTGTCAAAATCATATTCATAATATGTTTATATCTAGGAACAGTAGTATTAACCTCATTTTTTATTCTATCCCAAATAATATCTCTAATCTCTTCAAAAGAAATATCGCCATATTTTTGTTTAACTTCATCTTTATTATACACAACCTTAACAGAAAGTTTTACATCATTTTTATCTTTTTCATCAGGCATGCCAAATACCATACACTCTTCTACTAAATCTATTCTATTAACTAAAGTTTCAATTTCTTCTGGAAAGATTTTTTTACCATTTTTAAGAACTATCATGTTCTTTTGTCTACCTGTTATAAAAATAAAACCATCCTTATCAATATATCCTAAATCACCTGTATAGAACCAACCATCTTTAAGGACATTTTTAGTCTCTTCTTCATTTTCATAATATCCAAGCATTACATTTGGTCCTTTTGCTCGTAGTTCTCCTATACCATTATCATCTTTATTAACAATTTCAATTGTTACATTTTCCATAGGAATACCTATTGAACCAGTTCTTGATTTATACATATTCTCCGCTGCTATAACTGGTGATGTTTCTGTAAGCCCATACCCCTGAACCATGTCTATTCCTAAATCTATAAATCCCTTTTGAATCTTAGGATCTAATGGAGCACCACCTGAAATTACAAACCTCATTTTGCCACCTAATTGATCTATTATTTGTTTAAATAGTTTTCTTCTAATATCAATATGGAATTTTAATAAAAAGTTACTTACTCTTATTGCATTTTTTATTAGTTTTGTTTTTCCTTGTTTATCTATTTCCTTTACTACTTTATTATAAATTGCTTCAACCAATAATGGTACTCCAACAAATACAGATACTTCGTATTCTTTTAAGTTTTGTGCTACATATCTTAATCCATCAGGAAAAGATGTTCTTACACCACATGCAAGCATCATTATTAAACATGTTGAGCCAAATATATGATGCATTGGCAAAAATGCTAAATTTGAATCTGTACTTCTTATATCTTCAACTCTTTGCATTGCATATATGTTTGATGCGATATTTTTTTGTGATAACATTACTGCTTTTGATTTTGATGTTGTTCCCGAAGTGAATAATAATATATTCATTGCATTTTCATCTATTTTTGCTGATATATATTCTTTATTTCCTTCTTCAAGTAATTTTTGTCCTTCTTCTTTTAAACTATATATATCATCATAACCTGCCATTTTTGACATACAAATATATTTTTTTACATTTGTAGTATTTCTACTTTTTATTTCTTCTATTTTTTCTATATATTTTTCGTCAAAATAAATTGCATCTGCTTTACTTCTTATCAATGAATTTTCTAATTCATCTATTTGTAAATCTTTGTCTAATGGAATTGATACTATTCCTCCTAATAAAGTTGTTAAGTGTCCTAGTGCCCATTCATATCTATTTCGTCCTAAAATAGCTATTCTTTTGTTTTTTAATCCCATATTGTATAATTTAGTGCCTAATGCATTAATGTGTCCCAAAAGTATTTTGTAAGTTATATTTTCATATGTTTTATTTTTTCCTTCTTGATGTTTTACTATAAATGCTATATTATTTGCATATATTTTTGCAGAGTTGTATATAAGCTCTTTTATGTCCTTAAATTCTTGGACTATTTTTTCTTTTTTCATTATTTTTCTCCTTGTATTTATTGTAGCTAAATTATATCATATTAGCTTTATAAATAATACACTATTTTCTAAAATTTGTCACTAGTCTTGATGGTCAGTTATTATTTAAAGTATTTTTGCATAATCATTAAAGAGGTGAAAACATTTGAGACAAAAAAGTAAATTATTTTTGATAAACGGAACAATTTTAACAAGTACAGCACTACTAATGAAATTTGCTGCACTTATTTTTAATATATACATATCAAATCAAATAGGATCAGAAGCGGTTGGAATTTTTAGCTTAGTAATGGCCGTATACCTATTTTTTATAACAGTAGCAACATCTGGGCTAAATATTGCAGTAACTGTTATCGTATCTGAAAAGTTTGCTTTAAATAAAAATAAACAAGCTATAAAAGCAATTCGAACATGTATATTCTTTAGTTTAATCTTAGGGATTACTGCAGGTGGACTAATTCTACTTTTTTCTGATTTTATTACAAATAAATGTCTTCATAATATGGTATCTTCAAAACCATTATTTTACATAGCTATAGGTTTACCTTTCATTGCAATGTCTTCGTGCATTAATAGCTATTTTACATCTATTAGGAAAGCATACAAAAATGCAATTACTCAAGTTTTTGAATTTACAATCAAAATGATTGCAACAATAATACTATTAAAAATAAATATTGCTAATGGCGTAGAAGCTATATGTATTTCACTAATTTTAGCAGATGTAATTTCAGAAGTTTGTTCATTTACGCTAATTCTTATTTTATATATAATTGATATTAAGTTAAAAAAGTTAGAAGAAGTTCGATCTTTTGGGCAAAGACTCAATATTTTAAAGATTGCATTTCCAGTAGCCATAACATCATATATACGTTCTGGACTTTCAACATTAAAACAATTAATTATACCTACAAGGCTTGAAAAATCTGGTATTTCATGCAGTAATGCTCTTTCTCAATATGGTATGATCAATGGAATGGTATTACCTGTTATAACTTTTCCAACTGTTCTTACAGATTCGTATAGTATGCTCTTAATACCGGAATTTTCTACTTATGTAGCTCAAAAAAATTATAAAGCTATTAATTTTATTGCGAATAAGATTTTTAAAATTACGTGTAGTTTTTCTATGTGTATTTGTAGTATATTTTTTATCTTTTCAAATGAACTGGGCATGGCAATATATAATAATATTGAAATTGGATACTTTTTTAAAGTTTTCACTCCTTTTATCTTTTTCATGTATATGGATCACATTATAGATTGTATATTAAAAGGATTGAACAAACAGTTTGGTGTTATGTGTTGTAATATTTTAGATTTAAGTATTACTACATGCTTTATTTATTTTTTGCTCCCTATTTTAGGAATTAAAGGATATGTTCTTTCCATATTTTTTAGTGAGGTTTTAAATTTTAGTATTAGCCTTTTTCAGTTATTTAAGTATTCTAAAATTAAGCCTAATTTGATAGATTGGATTGCTGTTCCTTTGTTTTGTAGTTTAGTTAGTTTTTTTGTTTTAAGTGTTTTTCGTTTTAATTTTGTTAATCTTATTGTTAATTTAATTTTTAATATTTTACTTTTTGTTTTGGTTTATGTTGTTACTTTTTTTATTATAAATATGTCAAAAATAAAGAAGTAGTTTTCTACTTCTTTATTTGGACTTTATTATTTTACTTTTTTTCTTAATTTTAAATATTGTTTTATACTTAATAGCAAAATTATTTTGCGTAACACTTGTCTTATATTATTTGGTCTGATATTTTTAAGCATTTTTCTTTTTTTGATTTCCTTTATATATTGCTTTTGGTCTTTGTTCTCTAATGTTTCTGTTTTTAATAAAATTGCATTTGTGTAATATGTTTTTAAATAATCTGCTGTCTTTTTATTAATATTATGTTTTTCTATTTTTACTAATGCCTCATCATATTGTTTTAATGCATCATAAGCCTTTTTCTTTGTTTTACCATAATTATTATTTCGTGTTATACTTCCATTTGATTGAACATATTCATAGCCATAAAAATCAATTGATATCATTGTTTTAGCAAAAACAATAACAAATGGTATAAGTCCAAAATCTTCATGTTCAGTTCCTACATTAAATAATAATTTGTTACGCATAAATATTTCTTTTTTTATTATGTATATACATGGAGAATCAAGTAAAACATCTAAAGCATATAAATTTTTAAATCCTTCTTCACCAGTTGTTGTCTCAAATATAGGACCATCAACTTTTTCTAAAATATTTCCATTCTCATCAATTCTTTGTAATTTGAATTTTATGAGTTCTATGTTTTTTTTCATATATTGTTTTACAATACTATATAAATGGGCATCTATATAATCATCTGAGTCTAAAAACATTATATATTGCCCTTTTGCTTTTTTTATTCCATAATTTCTAGTATCAGCAACTCCAGTGTTTTGTTTTTTATAATATGAAATTGTTTGAGGATTTTTTTCTTTATATTCTTTTATTATTTTATCTGATGAATCCTTGCTTCCATCATTTATAACAACAATTTCTAGTTCATCATCTTTCTGTTGTAAAACAGAATCTAAACATCTTCTTAGTGTTTTTTCAGCATTAAATACTGGAATTATAATACTTAACTTTATCAATATAATCTCACATCTTTCTATTTATATAAATGTTTTTAATAGTTCACCTAATGGTTTCTTTTCATTTAATCTTTTTATTGTTTCTGCAAATAATGGTGCAATTGATACGACTTTTATTTTATCAATTTTCTTTTCTTCTGGTAATGGTATTGTATTTGTTATAACAAGTTCTTGAATTGGAGAATTTTGTATTCTTTCTATTGCCGGACCGGATAGTACTCCATGTGTACATGCAGCATATACAGATTTTGCTCCAAATTCTTTTAAGACTCTTACTGTTTCCATCATAGAACCTGCGGTGTCTATTTCGTCATCAAATATGATAGCATTTTTTTCTTTTACTTCCCCTATAATTGTTGTGCCTATTGCTTTGTCATTATTTCCATCTCTTCTTTTATCAAGCATTGCTATTGGACACCCAAAAAACTCTGAGTATTTATATGCTTTTTTTGAACTTCCTGCATCTGTTGCAACTATTACCTTATTTTCAAGCTTTTTGTCTTCAAAGTATTTTTCTAAAAGTCTTTCTGCTGAAAGTCTATCACAATTAATATTATTAAAATATGCTTGTATTGCTGGGTTGTGTAAATCACATGTTATTACTCTTGTTGCTCCTGCTGCTTCTATTAATTCTGCTAATAGTTTTGCAGTTATTGGTACCCTAGGTTGGTCTTTTTTGTCTGATCTTGAGTATATATAATATGGTAATACTACATTTATATTCCTTGCAGACGCTCTTTTTACAGCATCTATAGTTATTAATAATTCCATTATTCTTTCATTTACGGGCGGTGTATTACTTTGTATTAAATATACATCATAATCTCTAACTGTTTCTAATATTTGAACAAAGTTATTATCATTTTTAAATTTCATTCTTTCAATTTTTCCCATAGGAACATCTAAATATTCACATATTTCTCTTGTGAATGGTTCTGCTTCTTTACTACAAGCAAATATTTTAATCTTTTCCATTTATATCAAACCCTTTCTATAACTACATATACCATTTTGCCTTTTGTTAAATTATTAGTATTGAACAATTGTTTTTAAAATTTCTTTATTTGTTAATTTTTTATTTTTATTACTCGTTACCTCCAAAATTATTGCATTATCATTTTTATATGATTCTAGTTCTTGTGTTGGGTCCATATCTTCAAATGGATATTCTGTAATCTCTCCAGAAATGTAGTCTCTTTCATAAGCTATCCCTGTCATATTAATTATATAAAGTTTATTTGATTTTTGCATATTTCTTAGTTCATTTGAATATAAACCATTTTCTGTATTATCTATTTTTAAATATCCATCATTATCTATACTAAAATTTGTTATTCCATTATTTTTTAATAATTTTGAAAAACTTTCTCTTGATTGTGTAGAAATCCATATCCCGCTATATTTAGGTGCTTTTTCTAATAAAATTGTTAATTCATTTTCTTTAGGTAACGCATTTTTGATAATTCCTGCTAAATCAACTTCATATTGAACATTACTTTTAATTTGTAATATTTTTCTTCCACCTTTTTCTTCCTCAACATAATAAATATCAGATTTTCCTTCTGCATTTATTTCATTTTTCATCTTTTCTAATTCTTCAGGTGAAACTTCTACTATTCTATTTTCTGGTATTATTTCTTCTATTTGATTACTTGCATTTTCTAAATTAGAAATCGCATTATTTTGATTTCCTATATTTCCGAATATTATTATTTGCTTGACTATTGATTTTTTTATTATTAACAATAAAAAAACTGACATTATAATTATTATTACTAAAATTATAATTATTATCCAATAGTGTTTTTTCATACTTAGTCTCCTCGTAAAATTTTATTTGTTTTTCTTTTTACTATTAACTATTATTAATACGATAATAAATAATACTACTGCAATTGATATTATTGTAACCATTTTATTATCTTTGCTTTCTGTATTTGTATTAGTAATTTCATTAATATTTTGGTTGATATTTGTATTGCTAATTTCATTATTTTTTTCAGTAATATCAGAAATTGTATCTGTCACCTTATTTTCTGTTTGTTCTTCTCTTTTTTGTTCTTCCTCTATTTCTTTATTATAATTAAATTCATATTTGTTATTAGCTTGTTCTGAATAATGTTCTTCTTGATTTTTACTTTCTTCAACTGTAAAACCTGCTTGTCCTGTGCTAGATGGAGGAACTGGAATATCTACCAGTCTTCCATCTTCTTCATTTGCATATGTAAAATTATATAAACTACATCCTAAAATTGTTACCATAGTTATAATTACTAATTTAAATATTTTTTTCATTTTTAAGTTTCTCCTCATATTAATTAATTTGATTTTTGTAAATAATTCGTTGCTACATAGCCTTTTAATCCATTTGTTAAAACCACTTCATCCCATATAAAACCGTTTGCTGTAGCTTTTCCTTTTACTGTACGTGTTCCTACTGTTCCATCACTTAAATATGCTATTGTATCATAAGTTGTTCCTGGTCCTTTTCTAAGCTTTACTCCTGAACCATCATTAGTTTTAACTACTACTTTTTCTCCACTTACTGTTTGGCTTCCACTACTTCCTGTTGGTTTGCTTGCTGGTGATTTTGGCATATTCTCAAAAACAGGGATTACAAATTTGATCTTATTATTTAATGTTCCTGTACTTACATAAGCACTTCTAAATGTTCTTGCTTCACTATATGCTGCAGATAAATTTTGCATATATTGGTGATTGTATAATCCTCCACCACTTGCAGGATTAACATCAAATTTATTTAGATACAATGTATTTTGTTTTTTATCTATATAATTACTTTTTAACATTTTAATTCCGCCTTCTAAGCCTTTTTGCATTGTATCCCAACCTTCTTTTTTGGCATATTCTAAGGCTGTTGCAACATCATTTCCTACAACTGCTCCTATATTAAACGGATTATAATATTTTTTTCCATTTCCTCCGTCCATATTAATAGTAGCTGATCCATTTTTGCCTTGTTCTTGAAATAATCTTGCTATAACATAATATGGATTAATATTTTTATTTTGGCAAGCTTTTCTAATATTTTCTGCATTTTTCTCTAAAAATGTCCCATTTACTTGGTATTGTATTGAATTAAGTGTTGCTCCACTACTTGCATAATTACCTAAATCTACAAATTGGAAAATATCAACATCATTTAAGAAATTTCTTGTATCCATAAAATATGCTATTCCATTATATGATGCTGAAGCCCAAACACCACTAACATATGGATTTGATGCAATCCAGTTTCCACCATATGTAGGAGTATATACTAAGTTTCCTTGTTTATTTGCATATTGATATTCGCCCTTTACCGCTGTATAGAAGTCTAGATTTGTATATAATATTTCAAATTGCCAATTTGGATGTGCTGCTGCAACTTTGTCAAGTGCTTCTGCTACACCCGGATATTTTGCTGTATTTATATTAACACTAATATTTGTTTTAAATAGATAAAGCATTTGTCTATTACTACTTTTTTGTTTTGCCTCTAGAATAATTTTTGAGCCATTTTCTATTTTGTTTTGTACAGTAATTGCTAGATCTTGTCTTGCTACTGGTGAAATTACCCATCCATTTATTTTAGTATCAACAATCATCCACATTTGCCCAATTTCGCCTTTATAGTCATCTTGTACTATTTCTATACCATTTTTTATGTTATTTCCTTTTACAGTTAGGCTTTTTCCTGAGTGAGCAACTGTAATTTTATAATACCCATTTACATATTCTAGATTAAATTTTTGTGCTCTAGAATTACCATAGTTCCATATATCAACTTTAGCATTATTAGCTTGGCTACTTCCTGCTACTTCTATTGCTTTACTACTATTTGCACCAATTGCTAATTCATATGTTCCATTTGCAATTGTTTTTGTAACATTTGGCGCTTGAACCAAATAGAACATTTGATTATTATTGTTTCGTGTTTGTGATAATATTATTTTTGAACCATTTTGTATTGAACCTTTAACAGTTATACATAAACTTGGATTAGCCAAAGGTGAGATAATCCAACCATTTTTCTTACTATCTTTTACTAGCCATTTTTGACCATCACTTCCAGTATAATCTGATTGTACAATTTCTGTTCCTTCTTTTATACTATTATTTTTAGCTGTCAAACTTTTTCCTGTGTGAGTAACTGTGATTTTATAATATCCATTTACATACTCAAATTTGAATTTTTGAGCAGCTGCATTTCCGTAATTCCATATGTCTACTGTTGCATTATTATTCTTATTACTTCCTGATACTTCTAATCCCTTATTAGAATCTGCACCAACTAAGACTTCATAAGTTGAATTTTCTTTAGTTTTTTCAGAATTGTTTAAATTATATATATAGTACATTTGATTACTATTGTCTCTTGTGTTGGATAATATCATCTTTGAGCCATTTTGTATTGAACCTTGGATTGTTATAGCTAAACTTGGATTAGCTAAAGGCGAAATTACCCATCCATTTTTATGTGAATCTCTTAATATCCATTTTTGACTATTATTTCCAGTATAATCTGCTTGTACTACTTCTGCTCCTTCTTGTATACTATTGTTTTTTGCTGTTAAACTTTTTCCTGTATGCATTGCTATTATTTTATAATAGCCTTCTTTATATTCAAAATAAAATTTTTGTGCAGGGACATTTCCATAATTCCAAATGTCTACTTTTGCATTATTGCTTTGGCTACTTCCTGCAACTTCCATTGTTTTATTTGAAGCACTTCCTACTGCAATTTTATATATACCATTACTATGTGCCTTTTCACTATTATTTAAATCAAATAAATATAACATTTGATTATCATCATTTTTTGTTTTTGATAATATCATTTTTGAGCCATTTTTTATTGACCCTTGTACTGTTATTGATAGATTTGTATTACTTAAAGGTGATATTACCCATCCATTCTTTTTAGTATCTTTTAATACCCATTTTTGTCCATTACTTCCTGAATAACTTGCTTGTACAATCTCTGTTCCCTCTTTTATACTATTGTTTTTTGCTGTTAAACTTTTTCCTGTATGCATTGCTGTTATTTTATAAAAACCATCTTGATATTCAAAATAAAATTTTTGAGCTGGAACATTTCCATAACTCCATATATCAACTTTAGCATTATTGTCTTTGCTACTTCCTGCTACTTCTACTGTTTTACTTGAATCTTTTCCTATTGCTATTTTATATACTCCGTTATTTTTAACTTTTTCTGTTTGTGCATAACTATTTGTTACTATTAATGTTAATATTGAAATTATCATAATAGCAATAAAAATAATTTTAGTTTTTTTCATTAGTCCTACCTCCTCATATTAATATTTTTTTAATAAGTTAATTGTTGCTTTATTAAATTTGTCAACATATTTTTTACTTACCAATTCATTATGGCTTTTTACTTCTGGTAATTCTAATAACATAGATTTTGTTTTTGGTATAGTTCTTGCCCATTGAATTAAATATCCTTTACCGTATGTGTTTATATGTTTACTAATTCCAAATTCATTTCTATACAAACTTCCTATTTCATTATTTCCTACAGTTTCATTTAGCCATCCATGCACATCTATAACAATATTTTGAGTTCCCGTATTGTTTAATATAAAATCTCTTAATGATTGTGCTTCATATGCTTGAAGTGGTGCTGTTCCATTATAATTTCTTTCTGAACGTAAACTTGTATAACCCACAGGGAAGCATCTGTTCATATCAATTCCCTTATGTCCATTTGCCCAACTATATACTGTAGTACGTCCAGGTCCATCATTTGTCCATCCACTATATTGTCCATCAGGATTTGAAAGTGGTAAAATATATACAGTCCATTTTTGAATTAAATCGTCTGACATATTGCTTTTTAAATAATTGTAAAGTTCATTTGCCATATATGTTAATTCAGAACCATCTTTACTGTATGAGTCTTCAAATCCATGTATAGAATAGTTTAGAATCAAGTGTTTTGTTCCTGTTCCTATTTTATAATATTTTAGATATGAACCACCAGTTCCTTTATACATCAATCCAGATTTTCCATAAAGTCCTTCTTTTATTCCTTTATTGATTGGCTCCATTATATAAAGCATTTGATTATCATTATCTTGTGTTTTTGACAATATAATTTTTGAACCATTTTGTATTGAGCCTTGTACTGTTATTGCTAAATCTGGATTACTTATAGGTGATATTATCCAGCCATTTTTATGTGTATCTCTTAAGAGCCACTTTTGACTATTATTTCCAGTATAGTCTGCTTGTACTATTTCTGTTCCTTCCTGTAAAACATTATTTTTAGCTGTCAAACTTTTTCCTGTATGTTTTGCAGTTATTTTATAATATCCGTTTATATATTCAAATTTATATTTTTGTGCTTCAGCATTTCCATAATTCCATATATCTATTTTAGCATTATTATCTTTACTGCTTCCTGCTACCTCAATAGTTTTATTTGAATCTTTTCCAATTGCTAATTTATATGTATCATCTTTATGAGTTCTTTCGTTATTAGTTATATTATATAAATATAACATTTGGTTATCATTATCTTTTACATTAGCTAAAACAATTTTTGAACCATTTTGTATATTGCCCTGTATTGTTATTGCCAAATTTGGATTACTTAAAGGAGATATAATCCAACCATTTTTATGTGTATCTCTTAAAATCCATCTTTGACTATGGTCCCCTGTGTAATTATCTTGCACAATTTCAGTTCCGTCTTTTATATTTTTACCTTTTACAGTTAAGCTTTTTCCTGTATGCATTGCTGTTATTTTGTAATATCCATCTTGATATTCAAAATAAAATTTTTGTGCAGGTACATTTCCATAATTCCATATATCAACTTTAGCATTATTTTCCTTATTACTTCCTGCTACTTCAAATGCTTTACTTGGAGTTTTTCCTACTGAAATTCTATATATTCCATTTTTTTGATAGGCTTCTTCTTTATTGATATTGAACACATATAGCATTTGATTATCATTATTTTTTGTTTTTGATAAAATTATCTTTGAACCATTTTGTATTTGATTTTGTACAGTAAATGCCAAATCAGGGGTATTATAAGGAGATATTATCCAACCATTTTTGTGTGTATCTCTTAATAGCCATTTTTGGCTATCATTTCCAGCATAATCCGCTTGTACTATCTCTGTTCCTTCTTTTACATTATTATCTTTTGCAGTTAGGCTTTTTCCTGTATGCATTGCAGTTATTTTATAATATCCATCTTGATATTCAAAATAAAATTTCTGTGCAGGTACATTTCCATAATTCCAAATATCAACTTTTGCATTGTTTTCTTTATTACTTCCTGCTATTTCAAATGTTTTAGTTGGAGATTTTCCTATTGCAATTTTATATATGCCATTTGAATGTGTTTTTGTATTTGCGCCATTTGCAGTACTTGAATATCTCCAAGAATTATAAATACTTATTGCTATTACTAGTAAAATACCAATAGATATTCCCCTTATTGTATTTTTCATTTTTATCCTCCTTTGTAATACTTTTTATTTTGACATTCTTTCGTATATTTTTCTAATAACTAACACAATTCTACCATAAGAATTTTTATTTTTCAATACAAAAAACACAAGTTATATTATTTACTTGTGTTTCCAAAACTTTCCTTTTAATATATACAAATATATAAATTTTCACCTTCAAAAATAAGCTGTTCATCATTATATGAATCCCAATCATTTTCTAAAAATTTATTGCTTACTTCTTCTGGGACTTCAACATTATTATATGCTTTTGAAGTATATGCAGTTAATACTTCTTTAACTGCCCAATCTGTTCCCAAACTTCTTACGTCAAAGCATCTTAGTGCAGGCTGTCCACTATAATACATAGTATACTTTTTATCAAATCCTGTTCCTATATTTTTAATCTCATATCCAGTTTCTTTTTCATAAGCTTCTATTTTACTAATAATGTGTTTTGCTATAGTTTTTTCTATTTGATTTGTAATTAATGTATTTGATGATGCAACTACCATATATATTGAATTTCCGCAAAAATTCAATAATGCAATTATTGTTAATATTGATAACAATATTTTGTTTTCTTCTGCTTCACATCTAACAACTAAATATAGAATAAGAATTCCTATAACTGAGCCAAAACACATTGCCATTCTTGGTTCTATATATTGTGATTCAACAGGTGTAGCAAGTATTGGTATTAGTGGTATTAATATACTTAAAGCTATCAAAACCACATATTCTAAAATCATAAAATAATTTTTCTTATTTATTAGATTTATAATAAATATTATCGTCAAAATTATAATAAATGTTAAATACCAATATTTAGGTCCTATTCCAACATTATAAATTAATATATCTTCACCAAATTTGCATATAGTATCAAATATTATTTTTATTGAAGGAATTTCAAATTGTCTAAATGGATTGTTTAATATTTTGTCAAAAATTTTAACTCCAACAAAATTTACAATCATTGCAAAGCCATATATTAATGCAATTATTATAGTGTCTTTTATTATTGCTTTTATATTCCCTTTATTTTTGATAGAAATTAATACCAATGCAAGTAACACAAAAATTGAACTTGTTACTTGATAAAAAAGACCAGAAAGTGTAATTAAAATTACACTTAAAATGTATCTATATTTTTTATCAGTTGCCAATATACATGAACCTAATATTGCAAATAAAATTCCGAATGGCATTGTTCCTACTTCAACAAATAAAAGTCCTTCTGCAGTACAAAAATTAAAAACTATTATAAATGATACTACACCAATTAATATATTATAAAATATTGATTTCTCTTTTTTTATAAATTTTATAACAAATCTATATAAAACAAACCAAGATATTACCATAACAAAAGTTAAGACTACTCCCATAA
>OGQQ01001429.1_pt1 | contig 18423 bp, 6 predicted proteins | sample 1553281 | NCBI WGS metagenome assembly OGQQ01 (sample SAMEA2579937, study PRJEB22360) | human gut metagenome | biome: human gut; feature: human-associated habitat; material: faeces | place: Denmark | collected 2008/2010 | reverse complement strand
CGTTTGGATTATGGCCGATGGAACCCAGCTGGGTGGCGTCATCGAAATCGTTGCTCATGGGTTGCTCCTTGCTTGTTGTGTTGCTCGTGTGGATGGTTCGTTGTGTTTGCGATTGCTGTGATCGTCCGTTTCACCATCTGGCGTAGTAGGCCAGGCCGCGGATCCAAGGCTTGGATGCGCCGTCGACGGTGGACAGGGCGACGGAGGATGCCACAGGCCGGTCATTCCGCGTGGCCGCTTCGCCTTCCGTGGACGCGTCAGAATCCGATGGTTCCGACGGTTTTGATGGTTCTGAAGGTTCCGACGGTTCGGGTTTCGGCGTGGGAGTCTTGTACCTGTCATGGTCCAGCAGTGTGCCGCCATTGTCCTCGTTGTTGAGCGTGGTGTCGGTGCCCATCACCTTCGCCTTCCACGCGTAATCGGCTCCGGTCGGCAGCACATCCTTGACGTTCAGTTTGTCGGAGCCCAATGCCCAGGCGACGTCATAGGATTTGCCGTCCGCGGTGAAGGTGATCACGGTTTTGCCGGGCTGGCCGTACATGTTCACCGATCCGCCGCTGACCTTGATGATGTTCGGATCATTGGCGTCCCACGTCAGCATCGGCGCCTTGACGGCGGCCTTCACCTTGCGGACGTATGCCGGATCGGCCCTGCCGGACTTGGAGGTGCTTGCCGCGCCATTGAAATGCTGCGTGACGGAACCCGAGGAACAGGACTGCCATTCCTTGAGCGGGAAATCGTGCGATCGTTCGGAAGCACCGGCATGGTAGGAGCCGAGTCCGTCCGCGCTCACCGTGAACCCGTCGGCGTGGCCGTTCTCCTTCCAACTGACTACGCACACGTCGTCATGCCCCTTGACGCTGACCGATTCGGGCGCCTTCACCGCGTATTTCGGTGTGAAACGCACGGTCGAATCGTCGCTGGTCGTTTTCTCCTTGCCGACCACCGCCGCCTTGATGGTGTATTCCCTGGTGTTGAGATCATGGTCCGGAATCTTGAAATCGTAGGATCCGGAACATCCGTCGATGCTTGCGCTGACATCTCCGGAAATCTCGACGGCCTTGCATCCCGCGTTGCGGGTGTTGCCCACGGATTCGACGGTGACGGTTCCCGTGGTGTCGTCGTTCGTCACGGAGATCTTCGGCGCATCGGGCTTGCCCCACGGCTTGACAGCGTCGGACGCCTTGGACGGTTGGCTCCAATTCACCTTGTTGTGGGCGCGTACCGTAGCCGTGTACGAGTCGCCGTCGGAAATCGCGTTGTTATCGAAAACAAAATCGATTCCGGTGGAATTTGTCGTCTGCTTGGACGGCGCGTTCCTGCCGGACAAAGTCACCTCGTAATTGTCCACCGACGAGAAATTGCCGTCCGGAGCCTTCCACGTGACGCTCACCGTGTTGCCCTTCACACTGGCCGTCACATCCGTCGGCGCATCAGGCAGCTTGTCTGGCGTGCCCTCGACGGCGTTGGAATCCTTGGACCAGCCGACCTCGTTCCTGGCCTGCACCTTGAACGAGTAGGTCTTGCCGTTCTTCAACCCGTCGATGAGACAGGAGGTTTTCTGCCCGCACGAGCGCTCGCCGGACGCGTCTCCGCCCCACATCACCTTGTATTCGGTGATCGGGCTGCCGTTGGCCGAACCGGCCGTCCAGCTCAGATTCACGGCGCCATCCTGCGGGTCGCCGGACACCGCGGAAAGCAGCGGCGCATCAGGCTTGTCCATCACCGAAACGCTGATGGTGCCGGTCACCTCACGTTCCTTTGTTTTGGTGGCGTCGCGCACGGTGACGACCACCTTGTTGGTGCTCGCGCCGATGTCGGAAGCCGCCCTGATGGACACCACGCCGTTGGACGGGCAATCCACCGTCAGCTTCGACGCGCCATCGGACGTGCATCCGGTCACCATCAGCGGAGTGTCGGGGAACGGATTGTACGCGTCGGACAGCAGATTCACCTGCTCGCTGGAACCGGCCTTGATTTTCACGGTCTTCTCGGTGACACGGGCGAGCGGCCTGTTGGACGCGGTGACGCGCACGGTCATACCGGCGCTCACCGTACCCTTCGCATATTTGATCGAGACGGGCACGCTCACCGTGGTGCCCGGCGTGGCCGTCTTGTCCGCGGACACGGTCAACGTGCCGGAGGGAGACACTCTGGCATCCACACTGCCGGAATTCACGCCGCCGGAATACGAGTACTGCTTCTCATCCTCGTACAGGCCCGACGCCGAATGGGTCAGCGCCGTCAGATCGATGGTAGTGGCCTTCTCGCCGGCCACCACATCGACGGTGGAGGATGAGAACGTCGGCGGTGGACCCTCACGTCCGATCACCGTGATCGGAAGCGTGAGCACCGCCGAATTGACGATCTTCACCTTGTCGTTCTTGTCTCGCTTGCCGTCCACCGCGGTGAAGGTGATGGACGCGGGACCCGCGTAATCCTTCGGCGCGGTGAACCTCAACGTCTGGTCGTTGACGTACAGGTCGCCGTCCGCGGCCTTCGTGGCGCTCACCGAATCGGCGCCGTCCACATACGCGGTCTTGCCCGCGCCCACACGCACGTAGTCGGCGATGTTGATGGTGATGGTCTCACGCGCATTGACCTTCAACGCCGGCGCCTTCGGACGTAGAACCGGCGGAAACACGCCATATGCGGGCACTTGGATGAACGCGGTGGACGTGATGCCGTACGTCGTGTTCGTGACGGTGTACGGCACCGCGCGCGCCTCATCGGTCAGATCAACGGTGATGATGGTGGAATCCTTGCCGCCCTTGACATGCGCATGGTCGGTCGCGGAAGGATCCACGCCCACCTGAAGCTCGTCGGCGGTGCCGGACGGATTGGCGATCCACTGCGAAACGTCCACGTCCACGGATTTCTTGTCGATCGTGGCGGCGGCCGGAACACGGTAATCGTACGCGGTCGGCGGGTCGATGGCGGCGTTCTCGTCGACATTCACCGTCAACGTCGCCGAATCGGACAGGCCAGCCTTGTCCTTGACGGTGTAGACCACGTAATACGTGCCCGCCTGCTTCGGCGTGGTGAACGACAGCATGTTGTCAACGACCTGAATGCCGCCGATGCCTTGCGATTCCACGTCCTTGGACACGGTCAGATCAGTATTGTCCCCGGAAATGTCGTTCTGCGCCACCGGCACGGTGGCCGCGGTGTTCGGACGCAGCGTGATCTCGTCGTCGCGCGCGTACACACCCGAATCGGCTCCGGATTTGAACACGCCCACACGCACCTGCGCGGTGGCCCTCTGACCGGTCCAATCCTCCACGGCGTAGGAGAAGGTGTCCGTTCCGGACGAATCGGCATACGCCTCATACACCAGATACGTGGCGCCCACCTCGCTGATACGGCCCAGTTTCGGCGCTTTGTTGCCCAAGCCGAGCAGCTGCACGTCATCGCCGTCAGCGTCGATGCCGGTGAGCGTGATCGGAATCTGCACCTTCTGACCGGCCGCCACCTGCGCCTCGACGTCGGACGGTGTCGGAGCCGCCTTGTTGGACGCGTCCTTCTGATGCACGTTGATGGTGATGGTGGCCGAGGCCGCGTTGCCGAGATTGTCCTTCACCGTGTAGGTGACGGGGAAGGAGCCGGTTTGTCTGGTGGCCTGATAGCGCACGGTGTCGCCGGACACGAACACCAGACCCTTGAACGTGTTCTTGTCATACTGCAAATCGTTCTGCAGGCTCACCGTGGTGCCGTCGGAATACGTGACATGGTCGAGCACGTCCACGGACACGATGCCTTCGGTGCGCACCTGTGTGGTGATGTTCTCGGCCTTCGGCACGGAATTCGACGTGGTCAGCGCCGGCGGCTGCAGGACGATGACGCCGGTCGACGATCCGGCCGCGTTGGCCACGGTGTAGGAGATCCGCACCGGCTCGGTCGGCACCTGACGCGCGGTGATATAGACGCGCTTGTTGCTCACCACACCGGTTTTGATGCCGCTTTGCGCGTCCGCGGTGACGCTGGTCACCGACAGCACGCCGCCCATCGGGTCGACGTCGTTGGCAAGCGGCTCCACAATCGCGGTATTGTCCGCACCTAGCAGCGCCCCGTCGTTCGCCGCGATTGGCTGTTGCTTTGGTTACGGGGTGCACATCCACGCGAGCCAAACCGGTGGCCGGTATCGAGCCTTGGAGTATGGTGTACGGCACATAGTAGGTGCCGGGATTGGAGGCGGTGAACGTGATCGACATGTCGGTGGCGTTCATGGTGGTGGCCGCGCCGGACGGCGTCTCCACCGCGGTCAATTCGGCCGGTTCGATGGACGTGCCGTGCACGTACGGTTTGAGCGCGATGGTGGTGCGGGTGTCGGGCGTGGTCTGTTTGACCACGGGGTCGATGACCGCGCCCAGCGTGTTCGCCGGCTTCACGGAGAAGTAGATCATGCCGATGCCGGTCTGCTGGCCGTCGGACACCGTGACCTCGATGCCCGCCCTGCCGGACGACATCGAACCGGCGTTGAAGACCAATTGTCCGTCGGCTCGCGTGGACACCGTCACCTGATCGGTGTTCTGCGGCGATGCCGACACCAAGGTCAGCGGATCGCCGTCGGGGTCGGAGAAGCTGCCCAACGCGTTCGCGGTGTACGAAGCACCCTGCTCCACGTCGATTTCCGGCGGAGTGTCGCTCTGCAGCGGCGCATGGTCGTCGCCGCCGGCCAGCGTGAGCGACACGGTGGCGCTGGACGTCTGCCCGCGCCCGTCGGAAATCTCATAGCTGAAGGACACGTTGCCCGCGGCGGCACCGGAGGCGTCGAGCTGCAGATACCGGCCGTCATAGACGGGGGAGACGGTGATGTTCGCGCCATCCGGAGCGCTCACCGACGTGATGCGCAGCACGGAACAGTCGGTCTGCTCGTCGTTGCGCAACACGTCGAGAATCTGCTGCGATCCCACGCGCGCGCCGAACGAATCGTCCACGGCCTTGATCTGCCCCGACTGCGCCGAACAGTTCTTGCTGAAATTGTGCTGGTTGTTGGCGCTGTCGTTGTTCTGCTGCTGTTGCTTCGACTGCTTGGTCTCCACCTTGTTCCACTGGATTTTGATGACCTTGGTGGACTCCTGCGGATTCCACACATTGCCGTTGACCACGTCGTTGAGCACCACCAGACGATGGTTGGTGCGGAACACGAGCTGCGAGGTGGGATTGACATCTTCCAACGAGGAAAACTGTGCGTCCTTGTCGTTCGCCGCGCACACCCTGATGTAATTGTTGGCCTTCTGCGACCACGCGGCGAACACGCAGCCATTGGTGGACACCGGCTGCGCGGCATCGCCCTTGCCGGCATTCGGCAGCTGCGTGACCTTTTTACTACCCAAATCGACCATGGCGATGCCCCGCGGCGTGGAAACCGCCACCCAGCCAGTCTGCCTGCCATCCGTGGACGGCGCCTGCAACGTCGCCTGACCCTGCAGGCCGATATCCGCGCTGCCCTTCGGCCAGAACGCCTTGCCGGCACCGGCTACGACCGGCGTCTTGCCGACCACGGTGAACGATTCGACATTCGTGGCGCCCTTGATCGTCGCATCCTTGCCGGGCGTTCCCTGAGGTCCGTCGACACTGAGCACCGCGCCGTCGGACGTGCGGTAGCCGTAGACGACACCGTCATGCGTCACCGCGATACGGCCACCCGACCCCAGCTTCATCTTCGGCGAATCGGTGGTCGGATTCATGGATTTCACATCATCGGCGGACCCGACCCACACATTGCCCGTCTTGACGTTGATGAACGCCGCGGTGTTGCCTCCGACGACGGTCCGCATATCCGATTTGATGGTGGTGTTGCCGCTTTCGCTGACGGTGGAGGCCTCGATGTTGCTGGCCTTCGTACCTTCGGAGATCACGGTGGAGCCATCATGCTGGGCCACGTCGAACCGGGCCGCAGTGGAGGCGACGCCCGCGTCGGCGTCCCGGTTGCGCACGTTGAAACGGGCGGCCTTGCGGTCTTTGAGCGAAGTGACCCACACGGTGCCATCGTCGAGCTGCACGTGACGTTGCGTCACCGAACTGACGATGACGGCTCCGGCGACGATGCCCAGCAACAGCAGCAGCATGACGATCGGCGTGATCCACCGGCGACTGCCGGAAGGCAGCAGCTTGCGCAGCATCGACCCGAATCGCAACTGCCGTTCGTACGATTGCGCCGACTGGTTCTCGGCGTTCCTATGCTTGCTCATCGACTGGCTCTTCCCTGATTGTGCCCAAACTTTGCTTGACCGCGCATCCGACCGCATGCGCCTACCTGTTTGCCCGCATGCATGCCGGGCTGTATTGGTTCGTATCGGTTCATGTCACCCGCATCCGGCCGCAAACTCACGGCTTGGCCGCGCACGCGATCATGGGATTCTCGGACATCTGCCGGTCCGCGCGAACCAGACTCACCTGCACGCACGTCTGCGCGCCGTCGGCCGGATCGATTTCGATACTCGTCGACTCCGTGGTGGTGCCCTGCGCGTTCGGGTCGGTTCCCGAATCGCCGACCAGCGACCACGCGTACGAATCGCCATCCTTCGGCGAAGGATTGACCCATGTGAACCGCACTTTGCCGTCGGCGGTGTATTCGCCCGTAAGATCCTGCACGCTCGGCACACTGCCCGACGTGATCGCCGAATCGGGATCGTCCTCGGCATGGTTCTGGGCGCCATGGTTCTGCACCTGCACCTTGCTGTTGTCGGAGGACGCATCCATATTCGGCATGACGACGGTGACGAACGCCAACGCCATCACGACCACGGCGCCCGCCGCAGCAACCGTGACGGCCAACGGCTTCGCCCACCGGGCATGCTGTTTCGCAACCGGGGCGGACTGGTCGAATGCGGAAGTCTGCGCGTACATGTTCTGCGGATAATCCGGCACACCCTCGACGGTGGTCTGCACGGCACGGCCATACAAGGCCTGTTGCACGCGCTGCATGTCGCGCGCGAACTCCAACGCGGAATAGTAACGATCCTCGGGCGTACGGCTCAAGGCCTTACGCAACACCCGTTCCACTTCGGCCGGCACGTCGGGACGGTTGAGCTTGGGCAGCGGATTGTTGAGAATGACGGACTTGAGCCGTTCGGCCCGCACCTGCCGTTGGGAATCGCCCAGCACATCGGCGTAGAAATACTCGTACGGCGATTGGCCGATCAGCATGGCGAACAGCGTGGCGCCAAGCGAATAGATATCGGACGATTCATTGCCGCCACCGCCTTGGGCAAGCACCTCCGGCGCGGCCCACGCGATGGTGAAGCCGACACCCGGACGCCCATAGACGGACCCGGCGATGCCGAAATCGGCGAGCATGGGCATATTGTGCGCGTTGATGAGAATATTGCTGGGCTTGATGTCTCGATGGATGATGCCTTTGCGATGCGCGGTGAACAGCGCGCTCGCCAGATCGATACCGACGGTGAGCATCTGGTCGGCGGTGAGACGGCCATGCTCGAGGAACGTCTTGTAATTGCCGCCCGGAGCGTATTCGAACACGGTGTAGCCGCGCCCGTTGACGGTCACGCCGTTCTCATAGACGGAAAGAATGTAGGGGTGTGTGGAGATCTGCCCCATGAAATTCGCTTCGGAACGGAAGCGGACCGCGGCACGTGGGTCGAGCGTGTTCTTGCTGATTTTGATGGCCACCTGACGGGCCGGGGAAAGCTGCTGGTACAGGTACACGTCGGCTTCGGAACCGGAGCCCAGCCGTTTGATCAGTGTGTAGCCGGGAATCTGAGGGGGAATGCTCCTTGAGGCTTCCATGCTTCCTCTTTCCTGTAGTTCCTGCCCGGTTCCGTGCGTTGCGTCTATGCTTCGACTGTACTCGTCGTCATGGGCAGGCCGTCTGTTCGCTGTTGAACCTTCCCGGGCTGCGCCGCTAGTCAATCTTATTGGTGGCGGTGTCCGAAAAACTTTGTAGAGGGTATCGATGTCCATATATAAAGATGGCGGTGTCCACGATGACGTTTTCAGGACGGCTTCGGACGATGATATGCGATTCGTAGCCGGACCGTTCGGCTAAGCTGGGGAGACATGATGGATGTGGACGATCTCGATGACGCGACATTGGTTGCGGGGGCACCCCGCAGCGGCAAGACCCGGTTCGCGCTTGACATGCTGGTCGCCGCGATGAAGCGGCATGGCGACGCGTACGCCGTGATGACGGTCTCCGGCAGACAGGTGGCCGACCGGCTCGGCGACACCGTGATCCGCGAACTGTCCGCGATTTCGCAGGCGCGCCCCGTCACCACCCTGCCAGCCGTCGCGTTCCGCATCATGACCGCCGTGCGATCGCATGCCGGACAACCCCTGCCGAAACTGCTCAACGGGGCCGAACAGGACGTGGTCATCCGCCGTGTGCTCGCTAGGCATGCCGAACATGCCGAGCACGGCGACGAATGCTCCACCTGCGCGCTATTGCGCACCTACTTCGTGGTCGCCGACTGGTCGGGCATGGTGGTGGACGACGCCACCGACGCCTTCGCCAACCAGCTGCGCGACATGCTTGCCCGCATGAACGAGATCGGCGCGAAACCGGAACTCGAAGACATGCTGATCGCCCGCGCTGCCGACGAGCACGGCACGCTCGACGAACGACGCGAACGACTGCGCGTGCAATGGCGGCTCGCCTTCGCGCTGCGCGCCGAATACAACCAGGCCATCAACGAGGCATATCCGGACCAATACCGTCTCGACGCCTCGCAGCTCATGATCGACGCCGCGGCCGTCGTGAACGAAGCCGAAACGTCCGACCTGCCGAAACTCGTCATCGTCGACGATTTCCAGGACGCCACACTCGCCGGCTTCGACTTTCTCACCGCATTGCGCAACCGTGGCGTGCGACTGTTGCTCGTCGGCAACCCCGACGAGGCGGTGCAGACGTTCCGCGGATCGTACCCTGAATATTTGTTCAACATGGCGCAATCGCGATTGGGCGCGCGACTGGTACGGCTGGAACCGTCCCATATGGCCGAAGGCACGGACCTGGCCGCGGTGACGAGCCGCGTGAGCCTGACCATCGCCAGCACGGAATCGACCGACGACGCGCTGGCGAACCGCCCCGGCAAAATGCCGGCCATCGCCATACCGGAGACGCACGACGGCAGTCTTGAAGCCGCGATGTACCGTTCCACCGTCGAAGAACTCGACGACGTGGTGTGGAAAATCAAAACCGAACATCTCGAACACGACCGCGACTGGAACGACATGGCCGTGATCGCCCACGACAACGCCACCGTGCGCACGTTCGGCGAACGGCTACGCGCCGACGGCGTGCCCGTACGCTATTCGAGCGTGACCCGCCCCCTCAAGGACGAACCGTTCGTGCAGGGCCTGTTCTCCATGATCGAACTGGCCGAACTGAAACGGCAAGGCATCGCCACCTCGTCCATGAACCTCGACACGGCCGGCGCATACGTGCGCTCACGCGTCGCATCAATCATGAACTCGCCGCTGATCACCACCCCCGGCGAACGTCCGGCTCGGCTGTGCGTGGTCGAATCGGCGATGAACGCGCTCGGCTCGCTGGCCACGGTTTTGCATGACGATACAGCCGATCCGACCACGTCCGACACGTCCGGACGCGCGCTGCTGCCACAGCTGATCGACGATTGGAACGATTACGTCGAAACCTTCCACACCGCACACGCGGCGGCATCGGCGTCGGACGCGGAAAACGCTGCCGACATGGGCCTGCCGGCAATCGACACCGACGACCGGCTGATGACGGGAGAGCGTGCCGCTGAGGATGCGGACGAACCATCCTTCGGCATGAACGCGCTGTACATCCTGCTATTGGAAGGCGACACTGACCGCGTGCTCGACGCGATCGCCTCCGTACTGGGCCGCAAAGACCCCCAAGCGCAAGCCTTCGCACGCCTGTGGAAAGCGCTCGACGATACCCTGCGATCGGAGGCACGCCTGACATCCCACGAACCGCAATACATGCTCGACTGTGCATGGCAGGCGTTCGGCAAAGCCGAAATCTGGCAGAAAACGGCGTTGCGCAACAACGCCGAAGGCCGCGCGGCCAACGACCGGCTCGACACCGCGATGCGCCTGTTCAGCTACGCGTCCGGCGGCGAATCGAACGGCGTGACGGCAGCGCACACCATCGACGCGTTCATCGAACAGGTCCGCGCGCTCGCCATCGAAGCCGATTCCCTGGCGCACACCGCGCCGATCGATCAGGCCGTGACGCTCACCACGCCCGCCGGAGCTGCCGGAAAACATTGGAAACTAGTATTCATGCCTGCGTTCCAACAAGGCCAATGGCCGAACCTCGCGCCGCGCAATACCCTGTTCGGCGGGGAGGAACTCGCCGACATCATGCTGCATGGACGACTGCCCGACGACATTGTCACTTCCGCAGGCCGCGAAAACGCGCAGCTCGCCGCGGTGCTCGCCTCCGAACAGAAAAGCCTCCTTGTGGCGCTCACCCGCGCCGATGAGCGCGTGACGGTAAGCGCGGTCCTCAACGAAGACCATGTGCCGTCCGACTTCCTCTACGGCTACCTGCCGGAATGGTTCGACCGCGACCGGGATGCCGATGCGGAAACACGCGTGTACACGGCGGTCGGCGAGGCCGGCGAATACGCGGGACTGGAGGCCGACCCACGTGGCCTGGTCGCCGCCTCGCGAAGCGTGCTGGCCCATGCGCCGACCGATTCCCCCCAAGCGCGCGATGCCGCGCAAGCCTTGGCGTTGTTGGCATCGCATGGCATCGCCGCCGCGAATCCCGACAATTGGGCGTTCCTTACGGAACATGCGGGAGCCGACGATATGACGGAAATCGACGGCAAGATGGAATCTGACGGGAAAACGGAGCATGCCGACAAGGCGAAGCTTATCGAACAACCGGAATCCATCGAAAAAACAGACGGCCAATCCGACGTGGTCACCCTTTCTCCATCCGCCGTGGACAGTTTGTGGGCGTGCCCGGTGTGCTGGATGCTGGAGAACCGTTTCGCCGGCCCACGCATGGGCAGCGCGGCCACCAGCTTCGGCTCGCTCATCCACGCCGTCGCGCAACAGGCCACCGAAGCCGGCCTCGACCTGCCCCAAAACCACACCGCGGTAAGCGACGAGGACAACATCGACGAAATCGCCCAATGGATGATCAGCCGATACAAGACCCTACGTGGCGACCTCAACGCCATCGACGACCCCGAGGAACGGTACAAGGCGCTCGGCAAGGACGCGAAGGCGTCGGTCGCATTGCGCAACATCGCCACATATTTCGTCAAGTCGAACCGTACGGGATACCCGTCGAACAACACCGAAAACATCACCGTGGGAACATTGGACCATGCCGAAGCGGAACGGCAGTTCGCCGCGCGATTCGACTTCGACGACATCCTCGACGCCTACAACGCCATCGACGGCAACGCTCCGATCTCCCGCGACGAACTCATCGCCATCATGGGCGCGCTCGTCGGCGGCTGGCCGGAAACCGGCATGAGCGACCGGCTCACCGTACGCCTGTCGGGCAGAATCGACCGTCTTGAACACCGCCGTACCGCAGACGGCCGCGAACAGGTACGGCTGATTGACTACAAAACCGGCAAAGTGCCGAATGGACGCTCCCTGTTCAGCGACCTGCAGCTCGTCTGCTACCAGCTGGGCCTCGCATTCCCGGAACACGACGGAAAACGCGGCGCGCAGGCGATCGCAGCCATGCCGGACATCACCCAAAGCGCCCTGTTCCACGTCATGGAATACGCGGCACCCGCGCCACGCAAAGGGCAAGGCGACGAAGCGTACCACCAGCAGGCGCTGTTCGCCGGCGGAAGCATCAACGCGGGCGATTTCATACCCCGCAAATACGTGCCCAAAATGGCCAGCGTCTTCACCAGCGGCCTCGACGACGTCGAACGGCCGGCGCAGGTCAGCGAAGAACATTGGAAGCAACTTCTGGAATCGCGGTCGAAGATGACGGTATGGTCGCTGACCATGATCTCCCGCGTCTTCTATGCGGCCGCGGCGAGCCGGGCCACCCGCATCACCGCGCGTCCGACCGTGGAACACGTCGGATACTGCAGAACGTACGGCAGTGGGGTCTGCCCGGCCTGCCAAGGCGAGCAGAACACCGTATTCGAAAGGACCGTGGCATGAACGGGAGCAACGGTATGAACGGAAGCATGTCAACGAACGGGGCCACAGCAAAGGGCGATGCGATGGGCACTGCGCCGGCCGCCACGCCGAAATTCACCGACAGTCCGGAACAGGCCGCCGTCATCCAAGCCCCCTCATACGAGGACGTGGTCGTGGTGGCGGGCGCCGGCTCCGGCAAAACCTACACCATGACCCGCCGCATCATCACCCTCATCGACCAGGGCATCAGTCCCGAGAAGATTCTGGGCCTGACCTTCACACGCAAAGCCGCCTCCGAACTGCTTTCGCGCGTTTCCGCTGCCGTGACGCGCAACCAGGCCGGACGTGGTACGCGCGTCGCCTTCCTCAAACCGGAAGTCTCCACCTATGACGCGTTCTTCCAAACCATCGTGCGCCAATACGGCCTGCTCGTCGGCTTCGACCAAAACACGCAGCCATTGAGCGAAGCCGGAGCGCTGCAGCTCATCCACACCGTGCTCGACAAGCACATGGACCAGCTCATGGCCTTCGACCAAGGCGGCGACGAACTCGGCAAATTCTCCACCATCGCCGGCAACGTGTTCACCCTATCCAACGCCATCGCAGGAGCCATGATCGGCAGCGACTGCACCAGCTTCGACGAAGCCGTGGAACGCGTGCGCGCATGGGATAAGGCGTTCGTGGCGCAAGTGGCCAAAGCGCTTGAAGACGAGGACGTTCCCGATGACGAGCCGAAAGTGGGCAAGGCTCCGAAACAGAAGAAAAAGGAATCCGACACCGCCTTCGAAACCCGCATGCGCGAATACCGCGCCCAATGCCACCAACTCTGCGTCTACAAGACCGCGCAATTGGCCGGCACGGCCCGCAAACGCGACCTGCTACTCGACCTCGTGGCCGACTACCACGCCGAAAAACGCGCCCTCAACATGGCCGAATTCAGCGACTTCACCATCGCCGCATTCCAACTCGTCACCCGATTCCCCTCCATCGGAGCCACCTACCGCAAACGCTACACGCACGTGCTGCTCGACGAATACCAAGACACCTCCACCACGCAGGCGGCCCTCCTGACCGCACTGTTCCACGCCGATTCCACCCATCGCAGCGCGGTGAACGCCGTCGGCGACCCCTTCCAATCGATCTACGCATGGCGAGGAGCCAGCCCCGGCGCATTCCGCATGCTGCAACACGACTTCGGCCACGACGCCACCGACAAGCCCTACACGCTGACCGTCACCCGACGTAACTCGCGCATGGTGCTCGAAGCGGCCAACAATCTGACGAAACCATTGCGCCTGCCCGCCAGACGTCGCGGCAGCTCGCTTATGCGCGAAGTGGACGTGCCCCCGCTCGCCAACATCGACAATGCCCCCGAAGGTACGCTCGGCGTGCTCGGCTACGCCACATTCGGCCAGGAAATCGACGCCGTCGTACGCTTCGCCAAACAAGCGATCGCACTGCACACGCCAACCGAAAACGAGCTCGCCGACGGAGCCAAAGACAACCGTCCGCACGTGGCGCTCCTGTTCCGCTCCAAAACGCAGATGCCAGCCTACGAGGACGCACTGGAACAAGCCGGCCTCACCACACTCGTCGTCGGCCAGGCCGCACTCCTGGAACGTCCCGAAATCAAAGACATCCTCGCCCTGCTGCACGTCGTATGCGACCACACCGACAGCGCCGCGCTCATGCGGCTGCTCGCCACACCACGATTCGGCCTGTCCGCCGACGATCTGCAGGCGCTCGCCGGCATCGCCGAACGGCTCAACACCGCGCAACGCTACCGCGCGCTCGTGTCGGCCGGCATCGTGGAGGCGGATGCGAATCCGTCCGACGCCGACATCCGCGCCACCGTGCGCGCCTACCGCGATCAAGTGCCCAACGCCGTCTTCCTGATCGACGTGCTGCTGCGCGGCGATCTGCGGCACCTCGTCGACGGCGTATTGAGCCGTACGGGAGCCGCGAGCGTCATCCACGCCGGTCGCGTCATCCAACAGGTGCAGCGCACGGCCGGCCATCCGTTGCCGGAAGTGGTACGCACGGCCATCACCGCGCTCGGACTGGACATCGACCTGCTGCTCGCCGAACGGATGCGGCATCCGGATGCCGGCAATCGTGCCACATTGCATGCCGCTTCATCACTCGACGCGATGCTGTCTCTGGTGGACACCTACTTGCAGGAAATCGCCGCGCAGGGCACGCCAAGCCTGCGCGCGTTCATCTCGTGGGTGGATTCGCTGCGTGACGCGTCCGACGACAACGCCACCGCACCAGATACCCCCGTCGATGTGGTGCTCATGACCGTGCACCAGTCGAAAGGCCTGGAATGGGACGCCGTGGCCGTGGTTGGCATGCGCGACGGCACCTTCCCGTCCAGTCAAGGCGACCACCTGAGCGTCAAAACGGACGAAGACCATCCGGGCGGTCGGCGCGACGGCGTATGGGAGCCGCCGGAATACTTCGAAAAAGCCCACACTTGGCTGGAAGACCCGTCCGCGGTGCCGGTTCCGGTGCGCGCCGACGCGGATATCCTGCCACGATTCCCGCACGACGCGCCCATCGGGGAATCGCTCGACGGATTGGACGATGCGGAAGTGATCGACGACGAGGTGTTCGGCACCTTGCGAACCATGGCCGTCGACGATATGGAAGGAATGGATCCGGCAAGCCTGTACCTGACGCAACAGGAGGAATACGGCCGCCGACTGCACGCCGACGAACGCCGTCTCGCCTACGTGGCGTTGACGCGCGCCCGCTACGAGGCGCTGCTCGTATACAGCGGATGCAACGAGACGAGCCGCGACTCCCGCCTGGCGGAGGGAAAGAAAAGCGCCGCGCCGTCGAATTTCTGGCTGGAGACGCGCGATTCGATGAACGGAATCGTCACCGCGGTACGCGAACCGGACAACCTGTCCGACGATGTGGACGGCTCCCCGCACACGCTGGGACTTGACCTGCCCGACGGCTATTTCGTAGGCGAACACGCCCGCGATTTCGAGAATGCCGTGGTGGGCGATGCGTGGAACACGCCGCTCGAACCGGTCTCGGACGACCATACTTTGCCTTGGCCGTGCGATTTGAGCGCCGATGTCGCCGACAGGCTGCGTGCCGCGGCCGAACAGGTACGTGCCGTCGAATCCGACGAACCGAATATCGCTGAATCCACGGGAACGCAGGGCGACGTTGCCGATGAATCCGCCACGCCATCGCCGGAAACCGGAAACTCACTGCTGCGTCTCGCCAAACTGCTCGTCGCCGACGAACATCTCATGCCGGAACCGGACGCGGCTGACGCAGGCGAATCGCAGGACGCCTTCGACGAGGCCGTGCGTGCCAAAGGCGAACGTATCCTTGCTGCCGGCCGCCAAAACGTCACCTCGCTGCAAGCGCGCGCCGGCTCCATGGGCGAGCGTGACTCCCGCGCCTACTGGCGTGGTCTGGTCCGTCCGATTCCGCACGTCGCCTCGCCGGCGGCACAGCTCGGCACGCGGTTCCACGCATGGGCTGAGCGTTTCATCATGGCGGATGCGGACGTCGACGGCATCGGCGGTACGGAAGGTGCTGCCGGCATGGCCGCGCAGTCGCGTGCGGAACTGATCGCATTGATAGGTGATACGCAAGTCGACGCGGACAACGGCGGCGTGCAATCGCAGGACGCACCATCGCAGGACGCCCAATTGCGAGACGAACGGAAACTGGCCGCTTGGCAGCGTCGTCTCGTCGCCTCGCCGTGGGCAAAACGACGTCCAGCATGGGCGGAACGCCAGCTCGTCGTCGACATGCCCCAGCTCGGCACCATCGTCAACGGCAAACTCGACGCGGTGTTCTTCGGCGGTCTCGACGAAACGGACGAGACGAAACGCTACACCGTGGTCGATTGGAAAACCGGCGTAAAACCACGCAAACCGGACGAAATCAAGGAGAAGCTCGCACAGCTCGACCTGTACCGCCTGCTGCTCGCGGCGATGGAAGGGGTGCCGTTGGATGCAGTCGACGCCTGTCTCTACTATGTGAGTGAGCCTCACGAGGCCGATCGGGAGCTTGACGCCCTCGACAAAACAGAAGAAGAGATCCTTGCCGAGTTGAGCTACGGAATTCCGCAGCAATCCGACAACGACTAGTGCCGGTGCGCAATGGCTCCTTGACCGAAGAAAGCGGGGGAGCGGCGCTTTCCGGCCTGCCTGCGGGAGAAACCGCTATGCAGGCAGCGTTGTGGAGGAACGCCGCTACCCTCGTGCAGCATGTGTGGGCGGGCGCACATGCCGGACGCAACAACAGTTAAGGAGTTTCGATCATGGCTGCGAATGACGCAACCGTCAGCCCGAATACATCACCGGACGCCGCATCGCCGTATGCGCGGCTGTTCTCCATACCTGGAACGAAAGCGTTCTGCGCGTCCGGTGCCGTCGCACGACTGCCGATGTCCATGATGGGACTCGGCATCGTGCTCGCACTCAACCACATGTACGACAATTGGACGATCGCCGGCGTGATGAGCGCCGCATACGTGCTCGCCACCGCAGCCGTCACACCGTTGTACGCGCGCCTGTTCGACCGGTTCGGCCAACGCAAGGTCGGTCCGGTGGTATTGACGGTGCAGGTCATCGTCATGCTGGGCTTCGCGTTCGCCGCACTGATGCGCGTGCCGATTCCGCTGCTGTTCGTACTGGCCGTGGTCATGGGTATGACGCAGTTCGCGTTCGGCGCGCTCGTACGTACCCGTTGGGCGTATGTGCTCGACCGCGCCGGCAAGGGGGAGCTGCTCAACACCGCGTACGCGCTCGAATCCGCCATCGACGAAATCGTATTCATCTTCGGACCGATTCTGGCGGCGTTCCTGGCTGCGTCCGTGCACCCCGTATCGCAGCTGTTCGTGCCGACCATCGCCTGCGCGGTCGGCGGTGCCGTGTTTTTCGCGCTGCGCGACACGCAGCCGCCGGTATTGCGCGAAATCACGATCGTCGCGGCCGATGCCGACGATGCGGACGTGCGATTGGCGGCCGCTGGTGCCGCTGCGAACGGTACTGCTGGTACCGCTGCTTCCGCGAATCGTTTCGACCTCGACCGGCTCAAGACGGACGGCCGCGACCGCAACAAGCGCAATGTGCTCACCTATGCGGGCGTGCTGCCGCTCCTCGCCGTGTTCATCGTGTTCAACATGGCGTTCACCGCGTTCGACACGTCCATGACCGCCGTCATGAAATCGCTGCACCTCGACTCCGTGCTGGGTGTGCAGCTGGCCATGCTGGCCGTCGGCTCCTGCATGGGCGCGCTGGTCTTCGGCTCGCGCGAGCTCAAAGGCTCCCGTTGGCGTCACATGATCATGTTCCTCGCGTTGATGACCGTCGGCTTCGTGGTGATCCACCTGTGCCAGGGCAACCTGATCGTGATGGGACTGGTGGAGATCCTCACCGGCCTGACCATTTCGCCGGTGTTCGCCTCCGGCAACCTCCTCGTCAAGGAGACCGTGCCCGAGGAATCGCTCACCGAAGGCCTGTCCTGGGTGAGCACCGCCGGCACGATGGGTGCGTCGTTCGGCTCCATGATCACCGGCATCGTGCTCGACCATTTCAATCCAAGCGTGGGATTGAGCCTGCCCGCCGTGTTCGTGGGCTGTTCGATTCCGTTCGCGCTGATTGGCTGGCTGCTGGCGCGTCGCCGCGGCTGACCGACGTTCGATCGTCAAGCGTCATAGCCGCCTGCCTCCGCGTCGAAGCGTCTCTTTAGATTCATAAGTGGAACACGTTATGGACGCGGACACGCGATTTCGAACACATGCGCACGGCAAACGTACGACATGCGCAACATGCGCGTCCGCGAAAACATCAAGGAGCTGCAATGATCAAGGTTTCCGTAGTCGGCGCCAAAGGCCGCATGGGTTCGCACGTGGTCGACGCCGTCAATGCCGCCGCCGACACCGAACTCGCGCTCGCGCTCGACGCAGGCGACGACCTGGCCGCAATTACCCCCGAAAACACCGACGTCGTGGTGGAGTTCACCGTGCCGAGCGTGTCGCTGGGCAATGTGCTCGCCCTCGTCAAGCAGGGCGTCGACGTGGTGGTCGGCACCACCGGCTGGACCGAAGAGAAACTCGACCAGGTGCGTGCCGCGCTCGCAGCAGCTCCGCGTGAGGGCCAGAGCGTGTTCATCGCGCCGAACTTCGCCATTTCCGCGGTGCTCGCCGACCATTTCGCAAAGGTCGCGGCGCCGTATTTCGAATCCGCGGAAGTCATCGAACTGCACCACCCGACCAAGGTGGACGCTCCGTCCGGCACCGCTTTCCACACTGCGCAGGGCATCGCCGAAGCGCGCAAGGCGGCCGGCTTGGGTCCGGTTCCGGAC
>OGQQ01001424.1_pt1 | contig 18467 bp, 19 predicted proteins | sample 1553281 | NCBI WGS metagenome assembly OGQQ01 (sample SAMEA2579937, study PRJEB22360) | human gut metagenome | biome: human gut; feature: human-associated habitat; material: faeces | place: Denmark | collected 2008/2010 | reverse complement strand
CTAAAAGATTGATTTGCTTGATGACAGCCGTGGGCGTGATGTAGCTTTCTTCGGCGGCTTTGTTGAAGCTGCCTGCATCCGCCACACGGAGAAAAGTCTCAAGTTGTGGGTTATACATGAAGCACCTCCTTTTTTAGAGCATTCCAAAATGCTTCAATGCCTCCGTAATGGCTCTTTCCTTTTCCAGTGGGCATTGTGGCTGCCTGGCATCCTCGGATTTCGGTTTATTATAGTTCTCGCGCTCAATAATGCCGTATTTCTGTTTTACCTGTGCGATATAAAGACTACTAACCTTCAATCCGCTGTGTTCCAGAACATACTCCTTGATTTGCTCATAGGTTGCCAGTCCTCTTTTATCCTGCACCATTTCTTCTACATCCACATCAATGTTGATATGTGTCACCGGATTTCTCAGAACTAAGAGGCACACTGTCTCAACGGTATTCCCTTTGTCCCACAAAAGCTCCGTAACTTCCCCGCCATCCTTGAACACCGGAAAATTCAGACCAATCCGCTTTAGCGGATATTCAGACTCGTCATTCCTGTAAATTTCAATTTCCTTAATCAAGGCTGTGACCACATTTCTCTTTTCTTCGTCATTTATTATATTATAAACGCAGTCGAAATTCACCATGATTTTGTAAATATTCTCAAGAGTAATTGCCTGCTGCTTAATTGCATCTCGCCGAAGTCTGGCATCTTCGATTTTTTCCTCCAGCTCAACAATGACATCATATAGGGAATCTAACCGCAAGGTCATATCATGGAGCTTTCGTTCCCGATATTTTGCATCAGCAGGGAGACTGTCAATTTCCCGTTCCAATCTTGTTTTATTCAGATCAACTTCCTTCAGCTTTGCCTGATAGCCCTCCAGTTCTTTATCCACTGCTTTCGTGTCAATCTGAACGCCAATCCGTTTTTTAATGGCTTGGGCATATTCCTCATTCCTTACGATCTCACGAATTGCCTCAATGACCATCGGTTCAATATCGGTCTTTTTCAGCATCGCCTTATATTCACAATGCTTACCCCGGACCATCCTATTCCGACTACATACATAATAGTAAATTTCTTTGTAAGTGCCATCTTTATTTGTCCATGCGTGTTTATTCGTATACATGGGACTTCCACAAACCGGGCATTTCAGCAGACCGGATAACAAATGAACTCGATCTCGCCCAATTTTTGACGGTTGCTTTACTCCGGTTCTAAGACGCTTGGCATGAGCCTTTTCCCATATCTCCTCACTAACGATTCCTTTATGCTGTCCCTCTGTCAGAATGTAATCGTCATTTCTTTTCATCTGGTAATCGTTTTTTGTGCCTTTGACTTTTTCCTTCGTTCTCCGTCCATAAGCAATTTTACCGCAATAAACCGGGTTATCCAATATCAGTTTAATAAAATGTCCTGTCCAATCCTCTAATGTGCCATTCTGCCTCGGAATTTTCCGTATACCTTGTAAGTTCAACTGATTCGCAATACCACCCAAACCGATTTCCGATGAAGTATATAATTCAAAAATCTTCCGTATTGCCACAGCCTCTGTTTCTTCAATCATCAGCTTGTTATCTTCCAGTGTATACCCGTAGGGAGCAAAGCCACCATTCCATCCACCTTGCCGTGCCTTTTCGCGCCGCCCGTTCATCGTCTGCTCGATAATATTCTCACGCTCAATCTCAGCCACAGCAGATAGTACAGAAATCAAAAGTTTTCCGCTTGTCTGAGAGGAATCAATCCCTTCTTCTATGCAAATCAGATTTACACCATAAGATTGAACCAACTCCAAAGAGTTAAGTATATCTGCTGCATTACGGCCAAACCGTGACAGCTTATACACTAAAATATAGTCAATGTCCAAGCCATCCTCAATATCTCTGAGCATTTTTTGAAAGGCAGGCCGTCCCTCAATGGATTTACCGGATTTACCGGCATCTTCATAAGTATCAACAACGATCATTTCCTCACGATCCGCAAATCGTGTCAGCATATTTTTTTGACCTTCCAGGCTGTATCCGTCCACTTGCATCTCTGTGCTGACCCTCGGATACAAAACACAGCGTTTTCCATATCGGTTCATAATTCATACCTCCAAAATTTACTTTTGGAAAATATCCTATGTAAAGCTGCGATTCTCACGCAGCTCCGTCAACCTCGCCCAGCACTCTCATACCATATTTCTCGATGATATGTGCCAGCGAAGTGATAAACGCTTCAAATTTTTGTTCCGCCAGACGTTCTTCTGACCGGATTTCATCTGAAGGAATCAATGCGCTTTTATTCTGGATATTCTCCATTCAGAATCACCTCCGCAATTCCTAACGAAATTATAACTCTACTTGCACGGCCTGAAAATGATACGGCCTTTCGGCACTTTTATGTAATCCCCAGACTGCACAAGAGCGTCTTGTTTATGTTTTCCATGTCATCCTTGTTTAGATGACCAATATAGTTTTTTAACCTCGACTTGTCGATTGTTCTGATCTGTTCCAGCATAACAACAGATGGTTTCACCAAACCGCATCTGTCATTTAAGTGGTAATGCGTGGGGAACTTTCTGCTTTTTTTGCTTACACTGGTAATTGCTGCAATAATAATCGTAGGACTGAAACAATTTCCCACATTATTTTGAAGAATGAGTACAGGACGAGAGCCACTTTGTTCAGAGCCGATACCAGGGCTTAAATCAGCCGAATATATGTCACCTCGATGGAATTTTTCAAACATCACTCTCGCCTCCTTAATATCTTAATACTTAAACAGCCGCACCAGTCTGAAAGAAATCTTCGGATAAAAAACCTGGTGCGGCTACTGTTATTCTGTTCGGATTACTCGTCATATTTGCCACGCTCCCTGACGATGGGAACACAACAGGTCTCCGCTGGCGCGGCTGTCATAACTCCGCAGCATCGTTCGTATCGTGTGCCGCAGGGTTCCCCCCAAGTCTTTGGCGGGCCGTGAGGAAGTATCTTTAAGCCCCCATGCAGTCATCGCGCCGAATCTGCCACAATCCGTTTTATGAAATCGTAGATCGCTCCGAAGCAGTTCTTTCATCACCTCCCTGACTGCTCCATCTTCGCGGCGTTTCACATTCGCTCGTACATGAGTTATGTACCTGTTGTGCTGTCTATTCAGTTTTCAAAGATCTTGAGGTCACGAGGATAGCGTGTCCTTCTAATAACCGTGAGGCTTTGAGCCTTTCTTTCAGGGGCGTTACAGACGATTTTTAAGGAAAGTCTCCATGTTCCGAAGGCCGCGCTGTATAGATTCGCTGACCGATGCAACGCTGACTCCTTCGCTCTTGGCAATCGCTGATTCTGTCAGTCCCAGGAAGTAGTAAGCATAGATGCGCTTGGCCTGCTTGTCCGGCAGAGCGGCAATCGCAGCGTGAAGCTGCTCCATCGTCACTTTGCGCTCATACAGCTCACAAGGGGTCATGGAAACGAAAAGGGCATCATACTCAATTCCGTCTCCGCGATCCAGAGAATAATGCGCCTTGTGGTAATATGTACGGCGGCGGTATGCGGCCTCCAGGCGGTCATGCTCTTTCATAACAGCGGCTACTTCATCAGGAACCTCAATAATGTAATCGGTCTTATAAAAATCGGGATACTGCTCCCGCAGATTGATCTTGGTCATAATTTCCTCCATTTCAGTTGTTAGGGACAAAGGGCAACCGAAATGGCTATGGCGGAGAGCGACACCGGGGATGTTCGGGAAAATTCCCGTAAAATCGACAAAGAAAAACGTCAGACGGCCTTAATAGCTGTCTGACGCATTTTGTATAATATGTTGTACGATTGTGCGGATTATTTACGCTTGATTGCGCGTGTCCGTGTGTATAATTTCTCTTTGGTAGGTCATTGATTTTTTTAGGTAATCACCTACCTGAAAACCATAATTCTGCTGAAATAAATAACCGCCCATCGTAGACTCCTCAAACGGCAGTCACGGGCGGTAATGGAAATATGCCCTGCCGTGAAAGGCCGTTTTTTTTATTGGCCTCCCGTCAGGGCTTTTATGTATATTTTATCTTTCAAAGGTGCATTATAAACACATATCAATACGCGTGATTGGGTTATGGTAACTTCCCCTTACGCACGATAGAATGTAATAGAGGTGAACAATCATGCCGGAAGATGTATTTGTGTATTTGGGACAGTGCCTCAGAGATGCAAGAGAAGAATGTGGACTGACCCAACAGGAGCTTGCGGATCAAACCGGCAGAGGGCTTCGTCATCTCCAGGACATTGAAAAGGGCAGGAAAAATCCGTCTTACGATGTACTGGCATCCTTTATCAAGCGATTAGGCATTTCTGCTAATGAGCTGTTTTATCCTGACGCTTCGGAACAGGAAAAGCAAGTACAGCATTTCATGGGAAAGTTTCTGGCCTGTACCGAGGATGAGCGGCAGATTATCTTGAAAACACTGGATTGTATGGCGGAGCAGTTTATCAGCCGACGTTACAAATCCTCCGATCCGCAAAATTATGAATAAAACCAGCAGGGCAAAATGCAATTTGTTTCTGCTGGTTTTATTTTGCCTCCGGCAGTAGACGTAAATTTTCCTAGCCCAATCAATCGCCACTATTTTGTTTCCGGTATTCAGCCGGTGCAATCTTCATGACATCTCGAAATGCTGTTGCAAATTTACTCTGATTCTCATATCCAACCTGGCTGGCAATTTCTGCTATGGTTGCCTGTGTCTGGCGAAGCAGAGCAGCGGCCTGTTTCATGCGGTACACTTTCATATAGGTTCCAATGGGCTGTCCATAAACTCCCTTGAACGTATCCTTTAAGGTTGCCGTATTGATAAGATACTCTTTGGAAAGTTCCTCAATCGTTGGCCGTTCCTGCAAGTTGGAGATAAGCCGCTTGTGAATGTCCCGTACAATCTCCACCTGGGGAGAAGTATATAACTCTCGCTGCTTTTCTTTATTTACATCCACCATACACAAGAATAAGAGAAGCTCCTGCACCTTCAGCATGAAGTATGGCTTTTGCAGGCGATCCGGTACGGAATACAGTTCAGAAAAGATATGCTCAATCTCATCCTTGGCCCGCATGACAAAGCATGCGCCATCGGCACAAAATTTGTTTTTGAAATCTGCAATACCAATACCGCTCTCGGCGAGGATTCCAGGCGGATTTTGAGAAACCAGCTCCAGATCAAGCACTACTGAGATTCCGCGATAATGTCTCAAAGGAAAGGCCATTTCAGAAGCACAGTTATCCATTGTATGAATGGAAAGATCCCCTTCTCCGAGGTACAGGCAGGAACCGCTTTGCAATACGCTCCCTTCACGCCCTTCCCGGCAATGATTGATCTCCAGCACATTCTTATCAATGGTTCCGTCCCAATAACAACTCGTTGCTTCAAAATCATTGTAAATAAGCTGGATACCGGGATAAACCTGATAGACTGTCATAAGCCCCAGGCCATCCTCACAGTCCATTTTATAGACGGTGCAATATCCGTCATTATCTTTTGGAATAATCGCAGATAACCCCGTAGCATTGGTGATAGGGTTTTTGTTCATAGTATTCATTCCGTTATCTCGTATTTGTTCTGCCAGGATTCTCCTGGCGTCTTTTATTATATAGTTTTTTCTCATTTTATACCGCTCCAATCGGCAGGATGTGCAATCCAATCAGAAAGCAAATTCTATTATAGTGCAGCCCTGCCGAATGTGCAAATATACGAAAAAGCCGATGCCCTCCAAAACGGAAAACATCGGCTATATGCGGGATTTTATTTGCTGCAATATTCCTTTCCTACACAACCGGAACAACTGCCGCTACAACAAGAACCATTTTTGCGGTTCTTATGGATTTTTCGCACAGCCCATATTGCATAGAAAACAATCCCGATAAGGATTATACCAGTAACAAGCATCTAAAACTCCTTTCTGACTGGAAACTCACAACTTATTAGCTTTGGGTCTCCGATCCTCTTTTCAAAATCCAAAGTCCAAATGCGACCACTGATAAAATGGCCGCTGAACGAAGCACTTTTCCAAACGTCATATTCATACCTCACAGCAAAAGTCCAACACGATAAACCACAAAAGTAACAGCCCAGGCCACAACCAACTGGAACAGGGCCGAGAACAGCATCCACCTTGTACTGCCGGATTCCTTGCGAATTGTAGCTAGGGCCGCTGCACAGGGAACGTAAAGCAGGCAGAAAATCATCAGGCAAAACGCATTGAGCTGTCCAAAACCGGCTGCACCCAGGATGCCGACCAATGTATCCATTCCCGCGCCGGAGTTGATATTGGGAATCCCAAACAGAACGGCACAACTGGACACCACAACCTCTTTTGCAGAGATGCCAGCAATCAGAGCAACCGCTATCTGCCAGAATCCCAGTCCAATCGGTGCAAAGATCGGTACAAGCCAATGGCCCAGGATAGACCCGAAGCTGTCTGCCATTTCCGTAGTATAGCCATGCGGCCCAAAGTTCAGGATCACCCACATGAGGATAGATGCTACAAAGATGGTAGTACCTGCTTTGGTAAGGTAGTCCTTTACCTTTTCCCATACATAGATTGCCACAGTTCTGGCGCTGGGGGCCTTATATTCCGGCAGCTCAATCAGCAGATAATTTTCCGATTTTCTCCGGTCAATCAAATGGATGATCGCCGCTACCAGGATAGCGACCACCAGGCCGATCAGGTACATGGAATAGGCCACGAGCATGGCGCGTTCCTGAAAGAACATCTCGGCAAACAAGATGTAGATTGGCAGACGGGCGCTGCAACTCATAAAGGGCGTAATCAACATGACCTTAAAACGGTCACGCCGGTTTTCCAAAGACCGTGAAGCCATGATTGCCGGAACAGTGCAGCCAAATCCCAAAATCATGGGGATAAATGCCCGTCCGGAAAGTCCCAGCTTGCTCATAATCCCTTCCATGACATACGCAACACGGGCCATATATCCGCTGTCCTCCAGAAAAGCCAATGCCAGAAACAGAATGAAAATGTTCGGCAGGAAAGTCAGGATACCGCCCACACCGACGATGATGCCGTCTACCAGCAGGGAGCGCAGCACTTCATTGACCCCGACAGCAATCAGTCCATCGCTTATCAATGCCGACAGGCTTTCAATTCCTAATTCTAGGAATCCTTTCAGCCAATCGCCAATGGTAAAGGTCAGGAAGAACACCGCCGCCATGACAACGAGGAAAATCGGGATGCTCCAAAACTTATGCGTCAATACACGGTCTGCCTTTTCCGTCAAAGCGTCTTGACGATCCTTATTGACCAGAACCTCCCTGATGATTTCCTCGATAAAATCATACTTCTCATTGATAATGTCGGATTCATAGTTCCGGTCGATCACATCCGGCATATTGACCGGATAACGTGCAGAGATTTCCTTATCCTGCTCCAGCAGCTTAATGGCGTGCCAGCGGTAATTGGACAGGTTCGGATATTTCCGCTTCAGCTCTGCCATGATAAGATCAATCTTGTCCTCAATAGCATCACTGTAAACCATTGCGTATTCTGAATGGTGGTCGTGCCGGTGTTTTGGAGTATATTTATGATGATGAATCAGACACTCCGGATCTTTACAGTCTTTATGGTGCGCGGCTGCATGAAGTAGCACATCCAGTCCTGTCCGTTTTCTGGCTGAAACTGGAATGACCGGGATGCCCAGCATTTCCGGCAGTCTGTGTGTGTCAATCTCCATGCCGCGCTTTTCCACAATGTCCATCATGTTCAGCGCCAGCACAACCGGCTTGCCCAGCTCCAAAAGCTGCAAAGTTAAGTATAGGTTTCGCTCCAGAGCGGAAGCGTCCGCAACATCAATAATCACATCGACTTCATCGCTTAGTATAAACTGTCTGGATACCTGTTCTTCCATTGTGTAGGAGGTCAGGCTGTAAGTGCCAGGAAGATCGACCAGTCGAATATTCAGATCATGGTCTTTAATGGCACCCTCTACTTTCTCAACGGTTACACCTGGCCAGTTTGCCACTTTCAGATTTGCACCGGTGTAAGCATTGAAAAGTGTTGTCTTTCCGCAGTTCGGATTTCCGATGAAGCCGATAGTCAAATTTTCTCTCATCGGAATTTACCCCACTAAAATATTCTTTGTGATATTGCGCCCAAGTGCAAAGCGTGTTCCCCTGACTTTCACAATCAGGACACCCCGACTTTTGCTGTTCAGAACAGCGATAGAGGTTCCACGGGTCATCCCAAGGGCCTCCAAACGCTTTTCTATATTGACAGGCAGATCAATATCCTCAACTTTATATTCATTTCCTATTTTTCCATCGCAAAGATACATGAACGCTCCCTCCTCACCGATTTACGGAAGAAGTCGCAGGCAGTTTGCGGAACTCATAAGCCACCATGAACGCGATAATAGCCACCAGAATCGCATCGGTCAGCGCAATCGCCAGCCACACGCCGCGAATACCCATGCCGCCGATCATTGGCAGAACCACACAAAGCGGGATAAAGAGAATAATCTGACGGAACAGCACAAGCCAGGTGGCCTTTTTCGCTTTACCCAAAGACTGAAACAGGGTCACGGCGATCATAAAGCTGCCTTGCAGGATATAGGTGCTGAACATGATACGGAAGTTTGTCGAACCTGATGCGGCGATACCCGGCGTTGTCAGGAACATGGACAAAATCTTTTCTGGGAACAGCTCGGCGGGGATATAGAACACCAGCGACAGCAGCGTTGCGGCGATAATGAAAACTCTGGTCAGCGTCTTTACCCGGTCATAGTCTTTCGCACCGTAGTTTGTACCGGCGGCAGGCTGGAATCCCTGGCTGATACCCCATAGAGGTACAAAAGAGAAATTCCAGAACCGGAGCGCCGCCGCTAAAAGGAGCTGGGAGGTTTCACCGCCATAGTTCGATGCCACACGATAAATCACTGTCTGCTGCACCAGGGTCAGAATCTGCATTAACAGAGCAGAGATGCCGACAGAAAGAACCTGGGGAAGCAGCTCACCATCAATGCGGATACGCCCGATCTTCACATGGGGGCTTTTCTTCTTGAAATACCACAGGGTAATCGCAGCCTGGACAAACTGGGAAAAAATCGTTGCATAAGCAGCCGCTTCAATGCCCATGCCGTAGGGGTTGAGGATGCTGATAAAAATGGGGTCAAGGATAATGTTCAAAATAGCGCCACTGGCAATAATGGTCATTGCCCTTTTGAGCTGGCCTTCTCCACGGATGACCATGTTGGCGCTCTGGAAGAAGTTTACGAACAGAGAACCGGCGAATACGATCCGCAGATATTTCTCAGCGTAATTCAGAATGTTATCGCTGGCTCCGGTCAGGGACAGAAGCTGGCGGGTGAAAACCATACCCACAACAGTGTAGATGACGGACAACAGAAGAACCATCGCAACCAAGTTGCCCATGATCTTCTTAATTGTGTTCTCGTCCTTCTTACCGATAGCGCGGGACAGTACCGATGCAGAACCCACGCCCAGCATTGCCGCTGAACCGGCATTGATAAGGGTTAAAGGATAGGATACCGATATGGCTCCCATCTGCACGTCACCAACCATCTGGCCGACAAAGATGGAATCCATCATGTTATAAAGCCCAACGACCACCATGCCAAGAACCGCAGGGATGCTAAGTTCAATCATCAGCGGCCAGGGATTTTTTGTTAAGAGCTTTGTTCTTGTGTCAAGTGCCTGTTTCATCACTCTATTCCTCCTGGTCTATTTTAATTACAAGGTATCCAGTAAAACGCGCCAGTGACGCGCCTCACTGGATTAACCATATCTAACTAACCACTTAAAGTATATAAAAACCGGGCTTCTTTGTACGCTCCCAACCGCAGGATTTACAATCCAATCTGAAACGAATTTAGGAGCGGAAAGGACATAAGGCCCTTCCCGCTCCCGTTGTTACTGTATCATTTTTTCCAGTAATTTCAGGGCTTCTTCCAGTTTTGGATTTACAGCGTCCGTTTGCAGGGCATCCCGGACGCAGCTTCGTATATGGGCTTGCAAAATCTGCTGATTGGCGCTTTTTAATAACGCCTGCGTAGCAAGAAGCTGATTGGAAATATCCACGCAATAGCGATTTTCCTCAACCATTTGCAGGATACCGTCTAACTGTCCTCTGGCGATTTTTAGCTTGTGAACAATATCGCCTTTCTTGGCCTTCATAAACGGCCCGTTACTGGATACTGACGAGCTGATAGCCAGCGTCCTCGATAGCAGCTTTCAGCACAGCATCCGGCACATCCTGGTCAAGCTGCACCTGGGCCGACTTACTCTCCAGGGAAACATCCACATCCTTGATGCCCTGGATGTCCCGCAGCGCCTTATCAACGTGTTTTACACACATTCCGCAAACCATTCCTTCGATGTTCAATACTTTTTCCATGTGAATTGCTCCTTTTCGTTCTTGTTTAATCGTTGTTTGTTCATGCATAGGGACTGAATCCCGTTCTGTATTGGCCTGATGCTTCGCCTTGAACCACCGCAGACGCAGGGCATTGGACACCACGAATACCGAACTGAAACTCATAGCAAAAGCGCCGATCATGGGGTTCAGCTTCCATGCAAAGGGAAGATAGAATACGCCTGCCGCCACCGGAATACCGATGATGTTGTAGATAAACGCCCAGAACAGATTTTGCTTGATGTTGCGGATAACCGCCTTACTAAGCTGGATTGCCGTGGACACATCCAGCAGATCGCTTTTCATCAAAACAATGTCCGCTGACTCAATCGCCACATCCGTTCCGGCCCCGATAGCGATACCAACATCCGCTCTGGCAAGGGCCGGAGCATCGTTGATACCGTCACCGACCATCGCCACCTTCTTACCGATGCTCTGCAAACGGCGGATTTCCTTCTCCTTATCCTGGGGGAATACCTCTGCCACGACACGATCCACGCCGACCTGACGCCGAATCGCTTCTGCGGTCTTTGCATTGTCGCCGGTCAGCATGACCACCTCAATGCCCATGCCGGTCAATTCCGCTATGGCCTGCTTGCTGGTGGGCTTAACTACATCCGCCACGGCAATGACACCAATAAGCTGACCGCCACGGGCAAAGAACAGAGGTGTTTTCCCGTCAACGGCCATTTCCTCGCCCAACTGAAGGAGTGCGCCGCCATTGATGCCATTTGCCGCCATCAGTCGGCGGTTTCCGGCAAGGCACGTTTCGTTTCCGATCTGACCCACAAGGCCCTGACCGGGAATCTGCTTGAAATCATCCACCGGGAGGAAGGAAAGTTGTGCTTTTTCGGCCTCTGCCACAATCGCGTCCGCCAGCGGATGCTCGGACAGCTTTTCCAGCGAAGCAGCGATTTGCAGCATCTCCTTTTGTGGAACACCCTCTTTGCAGAGCATATTTGTCACCACGGGCGTACCCTGGGTAATCGTGCCGGTCTTATCCAGCACAACCGTATCAATGTTATGGGCCGTTTCCAGGGCCTCCGCCGATTTAATCAGGATACCGTTGCTTGCGCCCTTGCCGGTTCCGACCATAATGGCCGTAGGCGTTGCAAGGCCCAGCGCACAGGGACAGGAAATGACCAGGACAGAAATGCCGATAGATAGGGCAAATTCAAAGCCATATCCCAACAGCAGCCAGACAATGACTGCAATCAGTGCGATGCTGATAACCACCGGAACAAACACGCCGCTGACCTTATCAGCCAGTTTCGCAATAGGGGCCTTGGAGCTGGTCGCTTCATCCACCAGCCGGACGATCTGTGCCAGCGTGGTATCATCGCCCACCTTGGTGGCCTGCATCTTGAAATAGCCGGACTTACTTGTGGTCGCGCCGATCACTTTGTCCCCGATATGCTTCTCCACGGGGATGCTCTCGCCGGTCAGGGCAGATTCATCAACGGAGGAAAAGCCCTCGATGACAATACCATCCACCGGCACAGACTCACCGGCCTTGACAATCAGGGTTTCGCCCAACTGCACTTCTTCCACAGACACCTGAAGCTCTTTTCCATCCCGCTCCACGGTAGCTGTTTTGGGAGCCAGATTCATCAGCTTTGTAATTGCATCCGAAGTCTTACCCTTTGCGCGGGCCTCCAGGGTTTTGCCCAAGGTGATAAGGGTCAGAATCATGCCTGCGGATTCAAAATACAAATCCATCATAAAGCTGTGAACCGTAGCCATATCCCCATGACCGAATCCGATGCCGATTTTGTAAATGGCGTAAATGCCATAAACGATTGCGGCGCTGGAGCCTATCGCAATCAGCGAATCCATGTTAGGCGAGCCGTGGAACAGGGTCTTGAAGCCCATCCGGTAATATTTGAAGTTGATGAACACCACCGGGATCAGCAGCAGGAATTGGGTAAATGCAAAGCTGATTGCATTTTCCATCCCCAGCAAGGAGCTGGGGAGCGGCCACCCCATCATGTGACCCATAGAAATATAAAACAGTGGGATCGTAAAAAGGGCAGAAAGCAGCAGCCGCTGTTTCATCTGCTTGTATTCTACCTGCGCCGTACTGACCTCCGGTTTTGCTGCCGGTGTGGTCGTGCGGCTCTTGTTTTGTGCGGAGGCTTTGGGAATCGCGCCATAACCGGCCTTTTCAACGGCCTGGACGATTCCCGCCGTATCCAAAACGGATTCATCATAAGAAGCAACCATGCTGTTTTTTAACAGGTTGACGGATACTTCTTTGATGCCAGGTAGCTTTGCCACGCTCTTTTCCACTCTGGTAGAGCAGGCCGAGCAAGTCATACCCGTAATGTCAAATTGCTCTTTTTGCAAAATCACCCCTTCTTTCTTATAAAGATTTGTGCGAGTACCCCTCCCCCGTAGGGAACTAAATACCGTTATGAAAAGGGGCGTTTGGCACCTTGGGGGAAAGATGCTAAAGCCCCGAACATAAAGTTTACGCACAAGGTCTTTGACCGTTTTTCATTATACTTATCCTGCTTCTCCTTTGTCCGCTCCAAAGTGGAGCTTTTTTTATCCAAAGAGAAATGAGGTTTTTGCTGGAAATCCAATCAGCATGTTTTCCAATCCAAAGGGCAGAATCGCTCCCAAATCCATTGACTTTGAGGGGCTTCGTGAATATACTGGCAGCATGAACGATTAAACAATCTTTTAATTGTTCATCCATATCAAACCAACCAAATACCAAAATGAAAGGGGGCTTTCTCCATGAAAAAGACCATTAAACTGCTTGACCTGGACTGCGGCCATTGTGCTGACAAAATCCAGAACGCCGTGAAGAAGATCGACGGTGTGACCAGCGTATCCGTCAACTTCCTGGGTCAGAAGATGGTTCTGGAAGCGCCGGACGATCAGTTTGACGCTGTTCTGGCCGAAGCAAAGGCGCTGATTAAGCAGATCGAGCCGGATGTGACTGTTAAGGCGTAATGAAAAGCTGGACACCGGCTGCCACACGGTAGCCGGTGTTTTTCATCAATAGACAGAAAAAGCGTGACACGCTTTATGCTGCAACGAAAGGAGAATACACTATGACACGAAAACAAAGGCACTTGCTCACACGCATTATCGTGGCGGCGGTGCTGTTTCTTGCAGGCAGCTTGCTCCACCTCCCTGAATTGGCGGAGATGGCGGTCTTTCTCGTCTGCTATGTGGTTGTCGGTTGGGATATTGTCTGGAAGGCAATCACGAACATTCTGCATGGACAGGTGTTTGACGAAAATTTCCTGATGACGATTGCCACCATCGGCGCACTCATTTTGGGCGAACATTCCGAGGGCGTTGCCGTTATGCTGTTTTATCAGGTGGGCGAATGGTTCCAGTCCTATGCGGTGTCCAAGTCCAGAAAATCTATCGCAAGCCTGATGGACATTCGCCCGGACTATGCCAACATCGAAAGGGACGGAAAGCTGGTTCAGGTTGACCCGGATGAGGTTCAGATCGGAGAAACCATTGTTGTGAAACCGGGAGAGCGCATCCCGCTGGACGGTACGATTCTCAAAGGCTTTTCCACCTTGGACACTTCGGCCCTGACCGGAGAATCCATGCCCCGCGAGGTGGAGCCGGGAATGGAGGTCATCAGCGGTTGTATCAACCAGACCGGTATCCTGAACATCCAGACCACAAAGGAATTTGGGGAATCCACCGTAGCCAAAATCCTTGACCTTGTAGAAAACGCAAGCGATAAGAAGGGCCGTATTGAGAATTTCATCACGCGCTTTGCCAGGTATTATACCCCGGTAGTGGTATTCGCTGCTCTGGCGCTGGCGATCCTGCCGCCGCTGATTACCCAGCAGCCATTCAGCACCTGGATTTACCGGGCCTTGACCTTCCTGGTGATTTCCTGCCCCTGTGCGCTGGTCATTTCCATTCCGCTTAGTTTCTTCGGAGGCATCGGCGGCGCGTCCAAGATCGGCGTTCTGGTAAAGGGCAGCAACTATCTGGAGGCCCTGGCAAATACCGAGGTCGTGGTCTTTGATAAGACCGGCACACTGACAAAAGGCTCCTTTGCGGTCAGCGAGATCCACCCTGTCGGCATGGAGGAAGCGCAGCTTTTGGAGCTGGCTGCATACGCAGAGGATTACTCCAACCATCCGATTTCTCTTTCTATCAAGAACGCCTATGGAGAGAAAATCGACAACAGCCGGGTTTCCGATGTCCAAGAAATTGCCGGTCACGGCGTACAGGCCGTGATTGATGGGAAAACGATTCTGGCAGGAAACACCAAGCTGATGGAGAAGGAGCATATTAAGTACACGCCGTCCTCCGCTGTCGGCACCGTGGTCTATCTGGCCTGTGACGGGAAATACGCTGGATGTATCGTCATTGAGGACGAGATCAAGGCCGATGCTCCAGCCGCAATCAAGCTGCTGAAATCTGCCGGTATCCGCAAAACGGTCATGCTGACCGGCGACGCAGACGCCGTTGGAAAGAAAGTCGCTGGACAGCTTCATCTGGATCAGGTTTATACCGAACTACTCCCGGCTGATAAGGTTGATCGTGTGGAAAGCCTGCTGAAGCAGAAAAGCGAAAAAGGTATGCTGGCCTTTGTTGGGGACGGTATCAATGACGCTCCCGTACTGGCGCGGGCCGATGTCGGTATTGCTATGGGCGGATTGGGTTCCGATGCTGCCATTGAAGCTGCTGACGTTGTTCTTATGACGGATGAACCGTCCAAAATTGCCGCTGTTATGAAGATCGCCCGTAAGACGATTCGCATCGCAAATCAGAACATTGTGTTTGCTCTGGGCGTTAAATTCCTGGTTCTGATTTTAGGTGCGCTGGGCTATGCGAATATGTGGGCGGCGGTGTTCGCGGATGTAGGCGTTTCCATTATTGCGATTCTCAATGCCATCCGCGCCATGCGGGTCAAGCTGCCGGATATGCCTGCGGGCAGCACAAATCAGGGTTAAGCACAATAGAAATGCGCCGCAACTTTCACACGCTGCGGCGCATTTCCTTATTGTTCAGTCGGGCATGATATTTCAAACAACGCATCTATGGCATGATGCAGGAGCTTTGCCTGCGGCGTGTCCGACAGCGAATAATAAACTTCTTTTCCGTCCCTGCGGCTTGAAATGATTCCGCTCTTTTTTAATATCCGCAGATGATGTGACACAGCAGGGGCGCTCATATCCACAGCCGCCGCGAGATTACATACACATTCTTCACAATGGCACAGCAGCCATAGAATCCGCAGCCGGGTCGGATCGCCAAGCTGCTGAAATAAAAATGATATATCCTTAAACCCTTCCGCAGAGGGCATCTTATTTAAGACTTTTTCAATATTCTGTCCGTGGTTGTGGGGCAGATTGTAATGCGGCATAAAAATCAGCTCCTTCCTGTGACTATGATACTGACATAATTCTTGTCTGTCAAACAGCTTCATTATAGATTGGAGAAAAATACATGAACGAAACAGAGAAAACAACTTTTTCCGTTCCAAGCCCCGGCGAATTGGAACAATTAACCGAGCTTCACAAAGCGATGGGCGATTACACACGGATGCGGATACTTTGGTATCTGATGCAGAAAGATTCCTGCGTCAGCGAACTGGCACAAAAGATGGAGGTCACAGAATCGGCCATATCCCACCAGCTTCGTGCGCTTCGGATTGTCCGGTTAGTGCAATCACGCAAGGCCGGGAAAAACGTGATTTATTCCTTGCAGGACGAACATATCCGGTGGATTCTTGAAGAAACCTACGCTCATATTTCAGAAAGATAAAAACGCAGCCCCTGTGCTGTTTTGCAGGGGCTGCGCGGGTATTCCATTACAGCGTTTCGTAGGAAACCAACTGGCTCATCGGGATGCGCTGCTTATTGAAGCGATTGGGGTCGCCGGTTCCTTCATCGGAATAGCCGACAACCAGAATGTTGACCGGCTCCAGGTTGGCCGGGAGGTCAAATTCCTTGTGCAGAACATCGGGCTTGAAGTAGCATACCCACACCGTTCCAAGGCCCAGCTCTGTGGCCTGGAGCATCATGTGGTCGGTCAGGATGGAGGCGTCAATGTCACCGGTCTGCTTCTGATCGAAAGGCCGTACCCACGCCTTATCGTGATCGGCGCAAACAATAATAGCCAGGGGCGCACCGTAGATATTGGCCGCTTTACTGATCTTCGCAAGACCTTCCTCGCTCTGAACGGCAATCAGGCGAATCGGCTGAAGGTTGGCAGCGGTCGGGGCCACATGAGCAGCCTCCAGAATCTGCTCCAGCTTCTCAGGCTCTACCTTCGTTTCCTTGTAATCGCGTACCGACATACGCTGCTTTGCAATCGTGATAAAATCCATAATATATAGTCCTTTCAGTATTTTTATTTTGAGCATATCAAATCAACCATTGACCTAATTGTAGCACTTGAACACAAAACCGCAAGAATGCACTTTTTCGGAAGATACTTCCCAAAAAGATAGCACCTTGCGGGAAAGGAGAACCATTCTATGAAATGTCAAACCAATCAGTTTAACTGCCCCGTGGAGGCAACCCTTTCTTTGATCGGCGGCAAGTATAAGCCGTTGATCCTCTGGCATCTGATTGACCATCCATTACACTATATGGAGTTACAGCGGCTGATTCCAAACGCCACGCCGAAGATGCTTTCGCAGCAGCTTCATGATCTGGAAAACAACGGCATGATTCATCGTGAAGTAATTCCAGAAAAGCCGCCTAAGACGGTATATTCTCTTACCCCATTTGGACAGAGCATCGTCCCCATTCTGGACGCGATGTGCCAATGGGGAAACAGCTATCTGGACGGCCTGGATGTGCAGCCGCCATGCTGTCAAAGCCGCAAATAAAATGCTGGGCATAGCTGACGAAAAGCGGCTATGCCCAGCGTATATTTTCTGCTCTAAATTTGTGACTGCCGGACGTAATTGCACAGCGCGGCAAAGTCCACATGGGGATTCTTACTTACAATCTGTTGCAGACTTTCCTCGGCCTTTTGATGCAGCTTCGGCTTTTTCAGATCGTCCAAGCGGAAGAAGATATTGAGCCGCCTGCCGACAGCAAACAAAAGCCTTTCATCCGGTGGCAGGGTCAGAAAGCGGTCAATCGTAGAGAGCATTTCCTGTTTCTCCGTCCGCAGATTTCCTCTGATCTCCAGAAGCAGATTGACGATGTGTTCATTCACATAGTAACTGTCCATCTCATGTAGCTGTTGTAAGAATAGCTTTTGCTCTACAACGATTTCTTCCTCCGATTGCAGAGCAAAAGAGCCATTCCTGACAAACTCGCCCAGCTTGGACTCCGGCTTAATACCCGTGGCATGGACACGGATAAAATCTGGCTGGATGATATTCAGCGCCTTTGCTGTTTGAGCAGCATTTTCTTCAGACAGCTCCTTGCCGCCGATCCCCAGCAATATGAACTCCGACAAGATCATGTCCGCTTCTTTTGCCATGCAGCCGCTTCGGACAACAATATCCGCGTCAAAACCTTTGTTGATAAGTTTCAGTATCTGATCCGAGCCGGTTTCCATTCCGCTGTAAAGATGGTTTAGGCCCGCTTGCCGGAGCGCCTTTAGCTCTGCCGGACTTTTCCGGGTGATACTATCAGCGCGGGCATAAGAAGTGATGTACTGCATATCAGGAAAGCTCTGATTGATCGCTTCCAAGATACGGAGCAGATAATCTGTTTTCAGCACCAGGGCATCCCCGTCCTGCAAGAAGCAGGAAGTAATCTTTTTCCCCCGGTTAAGCTGGGCCTGCCGCCTAATATCTTCGATGGTTTCATCGATGGGGCGCATGGAGAAGCGCATGGATTTATAAAGCCCGCAGAAATAGCACTTGTTCCAATGGCATCCCCTTGTGACCCGGATTAGCAGGCTGTTACTTTCAGAAGGTGGACGAATAGGCCCGATTTCTATATCTTTCATGGTGGTTATCCTTTCAGTGTATTCATGTTAAGGGTAGCATTTCACGGCGGGCTTAACAAGAACGCACTTTTAGGGTAGACACTTCCCGTATGGGTAGCACCTCAAACAAAACTGGCAAGCAATGCCTGTGTTAATACACACAGGCCCGCAGAGAAGAAAATCCCTCCG
>OGQQ01001418.1_pt1 | contig 18524 bp, 16 predicted proteins | sample 1553281 | NCBI WGS metagenome assembly OGQQ01 (sample SAMEA2579937, study PRJEB22360) | human gut metagenome | biome: human gut; feature: human-associated habitat; material: faeces | place: Denmark | collected 2008/2010 | reverse complement strand
CCAGATATTAATTACATAGGAATCGAGAAGTATTCTACAGTACTTCTGCGTGCCATTCAGAAAATGGAAGAAAACGAATTGCCAAATGTAGTATTTATCCGTATGGATGCAGAGGATATCTGTGAAGTATTTGACAAGGAAGAGATAGACAAGATATATCTGAATTTCTCAGATCCATGGCCTAAGGACAGACACGCTAAGAGAAGACTGCCCTCCAGGGAATTTCTGGCAAGATATGATCAATTCCTGGTAAAGGGAGGCAGATTGGAATTTAAGACAGATAACAAAGAGTTGTTTGATTTTGCACTGGAAGAGCTGGAGCCTGCGGGCTGGAAGGCAGAGGCAGTGACCAGGGATCTGCATCATGATGAAAAGCTGTGTGCAGGGAATATTATGACAGAGTATGAGGAGAAATTCTCAGCTCAGGGGAATCCGATCTATAAATATATTATCTATAGATAGAGTACATAGTACAAATATGGGAGGTTACAAAATGACAGAGAAGTGGGTAAAAGAGGTATATGAAAAAATACTGACAAAAGAAGAACAGGTTGCAAAGAGAAATGCACACAAGATACCATATACAACGAAAGATGGTGTATTTGATGATAAGAGTGGTAAAGAGATCTGCTGGTGGACCAATGGATTCTGGGGCGGTATGATGTGGCAGTTGTATCAGGCAACAAAAGAGCCGATTTATAAAGAGGTTGCAGAAAATCTTGAGAAGAAGATGGATTCTGTATTACTTGATTCTAGCGTAATGGATCATGACAGTGGTTTCCGCTGGTTGCCGACTGCAGTAGCAAATTATCGTCTGTTTGGCTCTAAGGAATCCAGAAACAGAGGTATGATCGCAGCTTCCAATCTGGCAGGACGTTACAATGCAAAGGGCGAGTATATCGTTGCATGGAACTCAAGAGCAGATTGGGCAATCATCGATTGTATGATGAACCTTCCGCTTCTGTATTGGGCATATGAGGAGAGCAAAAATCCGAGCTTCTTACATATCGCTATGAATCATGCTGATACCGCTGCAAAGGTATTTATCCGTCCTGACGGTTCTTCTCGCCATATCGTTGAGTTTGATCCTGTAACAGGTGATTGGAATGGATCTTACGGTGGACAGGGTATGTCTTATGGTTCTTCTTGGACAAGAGGACAGGGATGGGCACTGTACGGCTTTACCTTAAGCTACCTGCACACAAAGAAGGAGCGTTACTTAGAGACAGCAGAGCGCGTTGCTGATTACTTCATTTCCTGTATTCCGGAGAGCGGCCTGATTCCGGTAGACTTCTATCAGGATCCGTCTTGTGATTGGAGAGATGATACTGCAGGAGCAATTGCAGCGTGTGGTCTTATCGAGCTGAGCAAGGTAACAAAGAACTGGAAGAAGCAGAAGTACATGGATGCAGCAATCAGACTTCTGAAGGCAATTGATGAGAAGGGCTGTAACTACGATCCAAACGTAGACGAGCTTCTTGAGAAATGTACAGCAGCTTACAACGAGCCAGATCATAACTTCCCGATGATCTACGCAGATTACTACTTCATCGAAGCAATCTGGAAGCTGACTGGAGACGAGCTGTTCATCTGGTAATTTTCTATAACTGAATAATTGTTATTATTTAAATCAGGCGGTCCAGGGAGAAAACCCTGGGCCGTTTTTTTACAGTTCACGGATCAGTCAATGCTTATAGCAAAGCCCTGAGGTGAATGGCTTTCACGAGCCGGACACTTGGAGCAGGTCTTTCAAGATAATGTTTGATAATAAAGAGTGTAAAAGGAACCTGCGGAGTTTGGTCCGGCGACGAAACCATTACACCGATGGGCTTTCGTAACATGGTAGCATAACGCGTGAACTGCCTACAGTGCCTCAAGCGGCTTATTGACTTTAAAGAACGTGAATGATATAATCGTAACGAAAAAAGCTAGAATCTACAGGTGGTCTAGAAAGGATATAATACCTATGCAGGGACGTACACACAATTGTGGTCAGTTAAGACTGGCAAATGTCGGCGAGGAAGTAAAGCTTGTCGGCTGGTATGAAAATCTCCGTAAGGTCAGCAAGAATCTTGGATTTTTGATTTTGAGAGACTTTTACGGAACAACACAGATTGTAGTAGAGACAGAGGAAATCATGGAGCAGCTGTCTTCTATCAACTATGAGTCTACAATCGAAATTATTGGAACTGTAAGAGAGCGCAGTTCTAAGAACGCAAATCTTCCAACAGGAGAGATCGAGGTAGTTCCAAGTAAGCTTACAGTTCTTGGAAAGTGCCGTTACAACGAGCTTCCGTTCCAGATTAACCATTCAAAGGAAGCAGATGAGAATGTTCGTCTGAAATATCGTTATCTGGATCTGAGAAATCCGCAGGTTAAGTCGAAGATTGTTTTGAGAAGCAAGGTTGTTGCAGATCTTCGTGCTTCTATGATTGGTCATGATTTTATGGAAATCACAACACCAATCTTGACATGTTCTTCTCCAGAGGGTGCAAGAGATTATCTTGTTCCAGCAAGAAATCATCCGGGCAAGTTTTATGCTCTTCCACAGGCTCCGCAGCAGTTCAAGCAGCTTCTTATGACCTCTGGAATTGACCGTTATTTTCAGATCGCTCCGTGCTTCCGTGATGAGGATGCAAGAGCAGACCGTTCTCCGGGTGAGTTTTATCAGCTTGATATGGAGATGGCATTTGCTGATCAGGAAGACGTATTTGAGATCCTTGAGGATGTCCTTCCGCCAATCTTTGCAAAGTATGGTATTTACCATGAGGCATCAAAGCCGCCGTTTAAGAGAATCCCATATCTTGAGGCAATGGACAAGTATGGTTCTGATAAGCCGGATCTTCGTATCAGCCTGATCGTTCAGGATGCTACAGAAGTGCTTGCAGAATGTGGCTTCGGTCCATTTGCAGGAAATAAGGTAAAGGCAGTCGTTGCTGAAAACTTCAAGGGTACCAGAAAGCAGATCGATAAGATGTGTGCTGATGTTGAGGTAGTAAGCGGTCAGAAGGCATATTGGTTCCGTTTAGATGACAAGGGCGAGCTGACTGGAGGAATCTCCAAGTTTGTTGTTGATCACAAGGATGCAGTTGTGAGCGCACTTGGCTTAAAGGCAGGTGATTTCGTTGCACTGTCTGCAGGCGACTTAAAGACTGCTCAGAAGACAGCAGGTGTCATCCGTAAGACAATCGGTGCTTCCTTCGAAGGCTATATGAAGAAGGATTGCTATGAGTTCTGCTGGGTTGTTGACTTCCCGATGTATGAGATCGGTGAGGAGTCTGGCGAATTAGAGTTCTGCCATAATCCATTCTCTATGCCGCAGGGTGGTTTACAGGCACTTGAGACTATGAATCCGCTTGATATTCTTGCTTACCAGTATGATTTAGTCTGCAACGGCGTAGAGCTTTCATCAGGCGCTGTTCGTAACCACGATCCAGAGATCATGGTTAAGGCATTCCAGTTAGTTGGTCTCGGCGAGGAAGATGTAAAGGCAAAATTCCCGGCTATGTATAACGCATTCTGCTATGGTGCTCCGCCGCATGCAGGAATTGCACCAGGTGTTGACCGTATGATCATGCTGATTGCAGGTGAGGACAGCATTCGTGAAATCATTCCATTCCCAATGAATAAGAATGCACAGGATGTTATGATGGGCGCACCGGCTACAGTAAGCGAGAAGCAGCTGGCAGATGTTCATATTAAAATTGTAGAGGACAAGAAAGACGAGTAAGTTGTTTTCTTGCATATATATTAAGAAGCAGGAGAAAATCGAGACGATTTTCTCCTGCTTCTTTTGACCACCGGGACAGGTACACTGGCTCTTTTACTGTCCCGGTGGCTTTAAATCAAGCTTCTTTTTGTGCTGCTAAATAGGAATAAATGCTACCTGCGATTGCAGCACTGACTAACAATAGCAGAGAAATAACAGTTAGTAAAGTTCCTTCTAATAAGAAACATAATATCAGAATAATGATACCTGACAACATAAATAAAATACCGCAGAACCGCTGGCTTTTTTTCCAAACGACAACGTTTTTCATGCTCCATGTGGTGCGAAGGCCGATAATGGAATTTCGTTTTAGTTTCGGCATGATATTTCCTAGAATGATGAGGGCAATTCCGAGAACGCCAAATGAAATCTTTGTGAGGGAGAATGGCATATCATTCAGATTTTCTACCTGATGAAAATCGGCATAGAGAAAATAGAAGGTCAAAATATCAAATACCATGATACTTAAAATTCCGGCTACAAAAGTGATCGTGCTGTTATTTTTTTCGCTACCGCTTCCTTTCTTTTCTTGTTCGGCGGCACCTCGGGCTGCAATATACATAAAAAATCCAAAGAATATTGTAATAATAGGAAAAATAAAAGTCTCAGATTTATTTCCCCAACGTGTAACCTGATTGTTCATTCCATAATGGGCAGGTATCTTATCTGGCAGGAATGGATAAGCCACTACAACCGCAATCAATGGAAGAAGCATTAAAATAATATACAGCGCCGTGAGTAATTTCTTATTTTTCATTGTTTTTCTCTCCTCTCAATTGAGTAATCCACAAGATCGTTTCGTCCAAAATCGAAAGATCAAGTTCATAATAAATAAAGTTCTTTTCGCGAGTCTCGTAGATCAAGTCTGCTTTTTTTAATTTCGCCAGATGATAGGAGAGTGCCTGTGGCGTCATGCCAAGAGCAATTGCCAGATCACCTGAGCTGATTTTTCCTTCCTTTAACTTTAGCAAAATATTGCGCCGATTTTTATCTGCAAGAGCATCTAGTACTTCTGCAACGGCCAATCTCATCACCTCAAATCTATTTAAAAATTATTTTAAATAGATTCTATACCACAAACCAGCAAAAGTCAAGTATAATAGGGGTGCATCACAAAGTAAGGAGGAACTAACCATGGTTAAAATTGATTTGATTACAGGCTTTCTTGGTTCAGGAAAGACTACTTTCATAAAGAAGTATGCAAAATATTTGATTGACAGCGGTAAAAACATTGGAATTTTGGAAAATGATTATGGTGCTGTCAATGTAGATATGATGCTTTTACAGGATCTGATGGGGGATCAATGTGAACTTGAAATGGTTTCTGGCGGCTGCGATAAGGATTGCCACCGCAGACGTTTTAAGACGAAGCTGATTGCGATGGGTATGTGCGGCTATGACCGTGTGATTGTGGAGCCGTCAGGTATATTTGATGTGGATGAGTTTTTTGATGCACTGAGAGAAGATCCGCTTGATAAATGGTATGAGATAGGAAATGTTATCGCGATTGCCGATGCAGGACTGCCAGAGAAGATGTCAAAGGATGCCGAGTATCTTCTAGGCTCAGAAGCGGCAGATGCAGGTCTTGTTTTTATAAGCAAGCTTGATGAATCATCAAAAGAGCAGGCAGATACTATTCTGCCGCATATAAATCGCGCAATGGAAGCTATTTCTTGTACAAGAAAATTGTCAGAAGAAGATGTTATGAAAAAGAAATGGGATGAGCTTACAAACGATGACTGGAATCGTATTTTAACATGTGGCTACCACACCGAGAGCTGGCAAAAGCGTGATGTCGAAGATGATAAATCATTTTCCTCACTTTCATTTATGAATCTGCCATTAACAAAGGAACAAATTTTGAATGCAGCAACTCAAATTTTGGGCGCTCCATCCTGCGGTCATGTGCATCGTATCAAGGGCTTTCTTGAGACACCAGATGGCTGGTTTGAATTAAATGCAACTGCTGCACAGCGCCAGCTAAATCCAATCGAAAATGGTCAGCAGATCATTATCGTGATAGGAGAAGGGCTTAATAAAGAAAAAATTGAAGCATATTTGCAAGCATGAAATTATGAACTTGTAAAGTAAAATTTACTCAAAACACAGCGAAAACTATAGGATACCACTAGATTTTTTGCAAAAGATATATTATAATTTATAGACGAGAAAGTTAAAAAACGTGCATATGGCACGAAAACTGTAGGTAAAAGCTGCGCTGGCAGCAGATTGAGGTAAGAATGGAGATTAAAATTGAGAATCTGACGAAGGCATATGGAGACTTCAAAGCTGTTGACAACATGAACCTGAACATTGCAGATGGTGAGTTGGTTGGTCTGCTCGGACCATCTGGCTGTGGAAAATCCACCACATTGTTCATGCTTGCTGGTTTGAATGATCCGACTTCTGGACACATCTATTTTGGAGGAAAAGATGTAACAAAGGTTGCACCGGAGGATCGTGAGATCGGCCTTGTATTCCAGAACTATGCACTGTATCCGCATATGACTGTTGCGGACAACATCATGTTCCCGTTAATTAACCGTAAGGTTCCCAAAGCAGAGGCAAGAGAGCGTGCCCAGGAGATGGCAAAGCTTGTACAGCTTGATCATCTGATGGACAGAAAGCCTAAGGCTCTTTCAGGTGGTCAGCAGCAGCGTGTTGCAATTGCAAGAGCACTTGTAAAGAAGCCAGAGGTACTACTTTTAGATGAGCCACTCTCAAATCTTGATGCAAAACTTCGTGTTGAGACACGTGAAGAGATTCGCCGTATCCAGCAGGAGGTTGGTATCACCACAATTTTTGTAACTCACGATCAGGAAGAGGCGATGAGTATATCTGACCGCATTGCAGTTATGGAAAAGGGAGTTGTACAGCAGTTTGAGGTACCGCAGAAGATGTACTTAAATCCGGGTAATTTGTTTGTTGCACAGTTTCTTGGTACTCCGCAGATCAATATCTTTGATGTAACTGTTAAGGGCGGAAAGATTATGTGCGGTGATGTCGTTCTTCGTGAGGGCTGCAAGGCAGCTGATGGCAACTACAAGGCTGGTGTTCGTCCAGAGGCCTTTAATGTATCAGAAAACGGTATTTTAGTTAAGGCAACTCATGTGCGCATGACAGGAAGAGAGTTACAGCTTCGCGTAGCACTTGCAAAAGAAGAACTTCGTGTGCTAGTTCATTCCGATATGCAGGTTAGTGTCGGTACTGAATTTTGTGTAACTATTCGTGACAACCAGATCCTTTTGTTTGACCAGACAGGAAAGACAGTAGGAAAATATTAATAAGGAGAACCCTATGGAAAAGAAAAGCATGAAGGGCTATCTTTATTTGATGCCCGCATTAATTGTCATTCTTTTATTTACGATTTATCCGTTGATTCGTGCTTTTATTATGAGTTTCATGGAAGATTATAACATGATAAACGGTACGTATGCATCAGTGGGCTTTAGCAATTATGTAAGTATTTTCAAGGATAAATACTTCATTAAGGCATTGACTAATACTGGAATTTATGTTGCGTTTGTAGTTCCGTGTTCTATTGCATTATCTCTTTTGATCGCTGTTTTATTAAATAGTAAGATCAAGTTTCAGGGATTTTTCCAGACACTTTACTTTTTGCCATATGTTACAAGTGTTATTGCAATTGGTATTGTTTGGAGATGGATATTTAACGAGCATTATGGTCTGTTAAATCAGATCCTTTCATGGTTTGGCATCAAAGCAATTCCGTGGCTGAACAAGAAGCAGTATGCGCTTCCGGCACTTATTATTTTTAGTATCTGGAAGAGCATGGCATTTGATATTTTAATCTTTTTAGCAGGACTTCAGACCATTTCACCTGATTTGTATAATGCCGCAAAGGTTGACTCAACACCGAAGTGGAGAGTCTTTACAAAGATCACACTTCCTGGTATTATGCCTATGGTATCATACGCGCTTATAATGGGTATGATAAATGCATTTAAGGTTTATAATGAAGTGTATTCTTTGTTTGCATCAAAGGCAGGTCCAGCAAACAGTGCGATTACCGTTGTTTACTATTTGTACGATAAGTTTTACAATCAGTATGAATACGGTGAAGCATCTGCATCAGCAGTTGTTTTATTTGGAATTATCCTAGTCCTTACCTTCGTTCAGAGGAAGCTGACAGGAAGAAAGGATGGATAAGAGAAAAGATGAATAAAAGAAAAATTGTAAATGTTGTTGCAGAGGTGTTAAAATATGCCATATTGATTGCAGGTGCAATCTTTACGCTTCTTCCGTTTTTGTGGATGATTTTGTCATCACTAAAGACATCAGCGGAGATCACGGCTATTCCGCCTTCCTTATTCCCGAAGGTACCGCAGTTTTCAAACTTTGCTGAGGCTTGGAAGTCAGCTCCATTTCCGCGCTATATTTTTAACACTTTGGTCGTTACTATCATTTCTACAGCAGGAGTGCTTGTGACTACTGTACTTGCTGCTTATGCATTTGCACGTTTGAATTTTCCTGGAAAGAAGATTATGCTTTCGTTAATGTTAGCTACACTTATGATTCCTGGAGAAATGTTAATTATTACAAACTTCATTACCATCACGAAGTTAAAATGGATCAATACTTATCAGGCAATGATCGTTCCGTATTTAGCGAGTGTATTCTATATTTACCTGCTGACACAGTTCTTTTCACAGGTACCAGATGCACTTTATCTGGCGGCAAAGGTTGATAAGTGTAATGATTTTAAATATTTGATCAAGATCATGATTCCGATTAATAAGAGTCCGATTACCACGGTATGTATCTTAAATGCAATCGGATGCTGGAACTCTTTTATGTGGCCGTTACTTGTTACAAACAGCAAGGAGATGCGTGTTCTTTCCTATGGACTGATGCAGTTTCAGACAGAGAACGGTTCGTCATATGAGCTTATAATGGCAGCGTCTTGTATTTTAGTACTTCCGATTGTTGTTGTTTATCTGATTCTTCGAAAGTACGTCATCGAGGGTGTTACACAGAGTGGTATTAAGGGATAACTTGCTGTGATTATTATGTTAGAAACCGGAAATCCGGATTCTATAGAGAGTACAAAAGTACTATTTAGTCCCCATGCCCGAGACGGGCAAAAGAAAGGAGAAATTCATGAAGTTAAGAAAAGTAAGTGCAGTTTTAATGTCAATGTCTATGGTTGGTGCAATGGCTGTTCCGACATTTGCAGACGAGGCAAAGACCATTGAGCCATGTGAGATCACATTCTGGCACGCAATGAACGGTAAGCAGGAAGAATCTCTGACAGCTCTTACTGATAAGTTCAATGAGGAGAATGAGTACGGTATCACAGTTACACTTGTAAATCAGGGTAACTACAGTGACCTAAGCACAAAACTGACAGCAAACGCAGCTGCAGATACTTTGCCGGATCTGTCACAGGGCTATAACAACTGGGTAACTGCTTATACTGATAAGATCGTTCCGCTGGATGATTTCGTTACCGATGAGGATTTCGATTATGATGATCTGATCGACAGCTACAAGGATGAGTGCGAAGTATATGGCTTTGTTGCATGTGTACCATTCAACAAGAGTACTTACGTTTACTTCTACAATAAGACTCTGTTTGATGAGGTTGGCATTGATGTACCTACCACATGGGATGAGCTGACTGAGGCAGGAAAGAAGTTAAAGGAAGCAAAGGATATTGAAATTCTTGGTGTAGATGATCTTTCAGGCTTCTTAGAGGCATCTCTGCATCAGAATGACTGCGAGTACGTAAGTGAGGACGGCGCTCTGTTTGATAATGAGGCAGGTCTTGAGACAGTTTCCTATATCATGAACCTTTACAACAGCGGTTATGCACGTCTTGTAGGTGAGGACAGCTACTTCTCCAATGTTATCTCCAACCAGATGATCGGAGGTTACATCGGTTCTTGTACTGGTGTTTCTTACATCACTGCAGATGGATGGGAGCTTGGCGTAGCACCTGTTCCGGGCAACAAGGAAAAGGCCGTTAATCAGGCAGGTACTAACATTTATATGTTCAGCACCGATGAAAACAAGCAGAATGCTGCATGGGAATACATGAAGTATCTGACAAGCGTTGATTCCACTATCCAGTGGTCTGAAGAGACAGGATATCTGCCAGTAAGAAAGTCTGCATATGAGACAGATGAATTTAAGAAGTTCATGGACGAGGATAAGACCAACAACTATAAGTCTGCATACGAGCAGTCTCCATACTTCTTTGCTCAGCCAGTATTTGATGGCAGCTATGATGTAATGAATACTGTAAGCACTGTTTTAGAGGATTCTATTCTGGACGAGCTTGAACCAGAAGAAGTTCTTGAGAATCTTGTAACTGAGCTCAACGATAAGTTAGGCGTTGACGGTGTTGCTACAGAAGAGGAGTCTTCTTCCGTAGCTGAATAAGTTAAAAGTAGGGACATACAGGGGCTGTCAGTTAATGGCAGCTCCTTTTTCATCTTTTAAGGAAAGGAAATTTTATGACAACATTAACATTTTATAATGGATTAAGAGAAATCGGCGGCACATTTGTTGTAGTCGAAACAGATGAAGCAAGATGCATGTTTGATTTCGGATTTGCAGTAATGGATCGCATGGATAATAAGATTGCAGTGCGCTATAATGAGTGCGCAGCAGATTATGCGCGCCTTGGAGTTTTAGCTTCACAGGATGGCATTTATGATGAAGAAACGGCAAAAACATTAGGCCTTGTAAGCTTTGAAAACGACAAGAAGAAAAACTTTTTTGTGATTTCTCATATGCATATCGATCATATGGGAGGTCTTGGCATGCTTGATCAGAATCTTCCAGTTTATATGAGTGAGGATTCTTTAAAGCTATATCGCAGACTTGAGGCTTGCGGTGATATTCAGGTAAAGGGCCATAAAAACTGCATCGGCATCCCATATGGTGAAAGCTTTACCGTAGGTGATATTACAGTTGAAGTAGAGGCAATAGATCATGATGTGATTGGCGCATGTGGATACCGCATTACGACACCGGGAGGAACGATTTGCTATACAGGAGATTATCGTTTCCATGGCTTCCATCCAGAGATTACAAAAGCGTTTGGACAGAAAATGAAGGGTGTGGATGTGCTTATTACCGAGGGTGTTACAGTAAGCTTTGATGATGTGGATATACTTTCTCTTACTAAGCCAGAAGAGCCAGAAAGAAGCGAGGAATGGTTACAAGATACGATATGTAAGGAGTCCACAGAGCAGAAGGGACTTATTATTGTTAACCCATATAATAGAAATGTAGAGCGTCTTCATCATTTGATCATGACAGCACAAAAGACTGGAAGAAAGCTTGTCATGGACGGTGTTCAGGCAGATTATGTGCAGACATTCTATCCAGAGGATGAGATTTTGATGTATGAAAATAGCGTTGGTGCTGATGCTAAGAAGGCAGAGGAGCGTGGCTGGAGTATTATCACAAGAGAGGAACTTCTTTCTAATCCGTCAAAATATATTTTACAGCAGGACTACGTAAACTTTTATGAGCTGATGGATTTAAGTTCTGTAATTACACTTTATATTCATATGGATGGTGCGCCGCTTGGCGATTATGATCCTTCTTTTGGAAAGATGCACCGTATTTTAGATCATATGAACATTCCATACATGAATATTGGAATCGGAGGTCACTCCAGACCATACTATTTAAGAACTATGCTGGATACCATTGCACCGCATATTCTCGTTCCGCTTCACAGCTTCCGTCCGGAGCAGGTAAACACCGCACATGCAGATAAGCGTATCCTGCCAGAGTATGGTGAGTGCTTTGCTTTTGAAAATGGCGAGATGATCTTAAAGAAGAATTAAAATAGGAGCGACATCAAATGAGAATTTTAATTGTAAATGATGATGGAATAAAAGCTCCTGGTATACGAAAGTTGGCTGAACTTTCTATGCAGCTTGGCGAGGTGTGGGTTGTGGCACCAAAGAGTCAGTGCAGCGCGATGTCACAGAGAATTACCTTATTTGAAGATATTGAAGTGACACCTGAATGCTATGATGTAGATGGCGTGCGTGCCTATAGTGTGGGCGGAACTCCGGCAGATTGTGTAAAGGTAGCGCTTGAGTTTTTGATGCCAGAAAAGCCAGACGTTGTATTTTCAGGAATTAACAGTGGTTATAACACTGGAATTGACATTCTTTACTCAGGAACTGTTGGTGCAGCAATGGAGGCGCTTGCAAATGGCATCCGTTCATTTGCTTTTTCTAACAAAAATGATACAAGCTGGGAGACTGCAGACGCATATCTTATTTCGATTGTAAAAGAGCTTCTTGATGAAAATCTTTCAATGGATCGAATTTGGAATGTGAACTTTCCAGGCTGTGAACTTTCAGAGTGTAAGGGAATCTTGCGTGATCGTATCCCTGCAAAGCACCAGTTTTATCAGGATGACTATGTGCGTACAAATCATGCAGACGGCAGTTTCTCACTTCGCTCAAAGGGTGTAATGACAGAAAGGGCAGAGGAGGGGACTGATATCAGTGCGCTTCTTAATAATTTCATATCCATAGGTTCTGTGCGCTGCGCGGCACTTGGATATCAAAAGGACTAGGTTAAATAATGGAAAAAAGAAAAGTAAAAATCTATTATACGTCAGATGTACACGGATATTTCTATCCGACATCATATGGTGACCGAGAGGTAAAACCGATGGGTCTGTTTGCGTGTGCGTCTGAATACAAAAAGGATGACGATACACTTGTGATTGATGGAGGCGATATGCTTCAGGGCTCTGCATATGCCTACTACAGCAGAAATATTCTTGGAAGCTGCGAATATATTGCACAGATGGCAAATGACTGTGGATATGACTTCTATACGCTTGGAAATCATGATTTTAACTATGGTCAGGAATATCAGGCTATTTACCGCAATAACCATAAAGGTACTTGTGTATGTGAGAATGTGCTTGACAGCGAGGGAAATATTCTTTATCCGCATATGATTCACACGATGAAAAACGGTGTGAAGGTAGGACTAGTCGGTATCGTAACTGATTATATCAATGTGTGGGAGAAAAAAGAAAATCTTGTTGGCATTCAGGTGGTTGATCCGTTTGAGGCTGCAAAAAAAGCATTAGAAGATTTACAGGGCAAGGTTGATCTGACGATATGTATTTATCATGGCGGCTTTGAGAGTGATTTAGAGACTGGAAAACGTTTGTCAGGGACGACCGAGAATATCGGTTACAAAATCTGTACTGAACTTGGCTTTGATGTACTATTAACAGGTCATCAGCACATGCCGGTGGCAGGAAGAATGGTTAACGGCACTTACACACTTCAGCCGCTTGCAAATGGCAGAGAGTATGCCTATGTAGAAATTGATCTTGAGAAGGAAGCATTTTCTTCTGGAAACGCAACTTATCCGGCAACAATTACCTCCATCAATTCAAAGAAGGTTCAGCCAAACCCTGATAATGCAAAGGCATTGTGCGAGAAGTATAGCTTTATGGAGGCTAAGGTACAGGAGTGGCTTGATGAGCCGCTTGGTCATCTAAGCAGACCGCTTTACCCAGAGGACAAGGTGAAAATGGCATTAGAAGGAAGTGGTATTGCCGATTTGATTAATCGCATACAGCTTGATGTATCTGGGGCACAGCTGTCCATAGTTGGACTTGCAAATGATATTGTGGGCTTTAATGCTTGTGTAACAACAAGAGATATAATTGCCACATATCCATTCCCCAATACTCTTGTAGTATGCCGTATCACAGGAGAGAAGTTAAGAGCAGCTATGGAACGTGCCGCAGAATATTTCGAGATCGACGAAAATGGCAAAGTAGTAGTAGCAAAGAGCTTCCTTTCTCCGAAGGTCGAGCATTATAATTATGATTACTTTGCAGGTGTTACGTGGGAGATCCACCCAGAGGCACCGATGGGAAGTCGCATTCAGAATCTGTGTTACCAGGGAAAGCCAGTGCAGCCTGATGATGAGTTTACACTGTGCATGAATAATTACCGTTACAGTGGTGCAGGCGGCTATCCGATGTATCCAACATGCCCATTGGTAAAGGAAATTAATACAGAGATGGTAGAGATTATAATGGATTATTTTCGTATACATGGCACAGTTGCCATTGATTCTGAGAAAAATTGAAATTAGGTGTATAATAAATGTCAATTGGGAAAGAATACAGATGAAGCTAATTGTATAAAATGTTGACGAAATCTGAAATCTTTCCCGATTGTTTTGTAAAACTTAATGAATATGTAAAGAAAACGTAAGATTTTGTCAAATTTGCTTGACTTTTATCGCGTGTTGTATTATACTAAGCACATGTTGATGAGAACAACATACAAAATAAAAACGCGCTTCTAGCTCAGTTGGTAGAGCACCTGACTCTTAATCAGGGTGTCCAGGGTTCGAACCCCTGGAGGCGCATCAAGTACCGGTTTTGGAGACATATGAGCTCTGGGGTCGGTGCTTTTTTTGTGCTTTCCAGACTGTATGCACGAGGAGAGCGAAAAAAATAAATTGACATAAAAACTCCGTGCGCTATAATAGTTAAGAAGAGTTTTGCATTATAAAAATAGTGCAATTAGACTATATTCGTGTGGGGGAAGGAATGAAAACTCGAAAAACAGAACAAAATGCGCGCGAAAATTATAAAAAAGTATATTTTTTGATGATTGTCGCGTCTACAATCCTTTTTTTGACAGCAATCGGATGCCAAAAGAAGGTTGATACAAGCTTAAAAGCACAGTCTTCTATAGTGGAGTATACATGTATTTCAGATTCTGACAGTGATAAAAGCTTTTATGTAATTTTAAAGAATTACCATGGAGTCTACTGGGAGACAGTGATAGAAGGCGTATCAAAAGCGGCAAATGAAATAGATGCATCTGTATATCTTGGCGGAATCGACAATGAGACTGATATTGAAGGTCAGATTAAATTGATTGATGAAGCAATAGAAAGCGGTGCGAGTGGAATTTTGCTTGCACCGGCAACCTCGGATGAGCTTGTGGAAAGCTGTAAAAAAGCAAGGGAGAGTGGGATATATGTGGCATTGATTGATTCTTCCATTAATCAATGCGAATTTGATGCCTGCTATATGACAGATAATGTAAATGCAGGACAGATGGCGGCAAAGGAAATGCTTGGTTTATTAAAGGAAGCAGGCAATTTGCCGTCAGAGGAGCTTGAAGTAGGCATTATGCTGTCATCTGATACGTCACAGGCGATGATAAATCGCGTATCAGGTTTTTTAGAATACTGGTCTTTGCATTCACCGGCAAAATGGGAGATTGCACAGGACATTTACTTAAATGGCGGTAATGTAGAAAAAGCGCAGTCTGATGCGAAGAAGCTTATTGATCAGCATGAAAACCTGAAAGGTATTTTTGGGTGTAACAATACATCAACCATCGGCATAGCAAATGAGCTTTTAGAAGAAAATAGAAAAGATATTGTTTTAGTTGGTTTTGACATGGCAGATATTACGGTTCAGATCATTCAAAATCCGGATTATTTTGCAGGAACACTTATGCAGAGACAGGATCAAATGGGGTATCTTGGTCTTACTGCTTTATATGATTTTGTAAGTGGAAGTAGGTATGAACAAAAGTATTTTGATACTGGAGTGGTACTGATTGATGCGGATTATCTTAGTGGGAGGGAATGATCGTGAAGGATCGAAGAAAGAGCAAAAAAAAGAGAAGAGGAATGCTCGTATTATATCTAGTAGTGTGTACTGCTGTAATTGTAATAGCCTATTTTCATCTAACGAAGATTGCCAAGGATTATAATACAGAGCATTTGGAGTTAATCAGTGGATTATATGCTGAAAAGATGAATGAAACTATAGATTATCTTCAAAGCTATGCAAAGGAAAATGTCAAAACAGTACGAAATATAGAGGAGAAAAAGCCAGAGGAGATACTAGCGCGTTTGGAGCGCGATCTTGATCAGACTGTTTTTTGTGATATAGGTTTTTTTATGAAAGACGGTGAGATCTATGGCGGTGCCTGTGCGGTGGCTGATCTTAAAAAGAATGGATTGGACAAACAGGTAAAAAAAGCAGAAGAATCATTTATTTCTGAACCATATCAGTCAAGCAAGAATGGTGGTATGGTTATGACGGTTGTTGCTATGGCGCCAGATGATGACAGAATAGATGCACTTTATGTATCTGTTATGATAGAAAATTTAAAAAAGCTTGGGATTTATGAGCTTTTACAGGGCAAAGTCAGCGTTCATCTGCTAAAGGCAGATTCGGAAAATTATATTACATGTATTAGCGGTAAAGAATCAACATCAGGTATATGGAATAATCTGCTTCTTCAGCAAAAATATTTTCGCTATTACAATGGATATTCTTACAATGATTGGATGCTTGATATGCGCATGGGGGTAAAAGAAGGCAGATTTACAGCAAATGTCAGAGGCGAGGACGCAACTATTTCATATCGAAGTATTTCGAGTATGCCGGGATGGTATATTATAGTACAGCTGGCAAATAAAAAAATTTCTAATATTACACAGTATTTTTCTGCTTGGGGTGTTGTGTATGGAAGCATTCTCATGTTATTTACGATATTGTATATGCTGACAATTCTTCTTATGGAAAAGAAGGATAAGGAAATTTATAAAGGGTTGTCTGATACTGATGCACTCACAGGGCTTTTTAACCGCAGAGCATTTCAGGCAGCTGTGGATGAAACTCTTTTAAAGAGGATAGCGGGCGTTTTTATTTTTATTGATGTGGATAACTTTAAGAATTATAATGATAAATATGGTCACGCTAATGGAGATTTGTGCCTGAAGCATTTTGCAGCTACTATGAAAAAATGTTTCCCTAAGGATAGTATTCTTGGCCGCTATGGAGGAGATGAGTTTGTTGTTTACATAAAGAATGCTGTGTCAGATGATGCTCATAGATATATGGACGAATTTCAAAGAGAAATTTCTCATTTGATGATGTCGGGAGGTGAGCATGTCACGGTGTCTGCCAGTGCAGGAGGAGTAGCCTTTATTGGCGAAGGAGAGGATTTTGTTTCGCTGTGCAGAAGTGCGGACAACATGCTCTATGATGTGAAACGAAATGGAAAAGGCACTTTTAAAATTAAAGGTGCGAAAAATATGTGAATTAAATTCACTTGACAGATTTATTAAAGCATTCTATACTTAAAATAAATTAAAAGACGTGGCGATACAGATTCGGGTTTATTTGTGTTGTTACAACTACAATTATATATAAGGATAGAGTGGAGGTATATTTATGGCACGAAAAGCAGTACGTCTGTCCGATATAGCAGAAAAGCTTGGTGTCAGCACAGTAACAGTTTCCAATGCACTTGCCAATCAGCGTGGTGTCAGCGAAGAGCTTCGCGAAAAAATTAAGGAGATGGCATCTGAGATGGGCTATCATGCACCAGGAACGCAGATAATGGCAAAAACGGCAGTAAATATTGGCGTGCTTGTGCAGGAACGTTATCTGGGAAATGGATCATCGTTTTATTGGAGACTTTATCAGGAACTTGCCATTGCCTGTGCAGCACACAATTGTCTTTTGGCATTCTGCGTGTTGAAGCCAGATGAAGAAAAAAATACAGTGCTGCCGGTTATGGTCAGTGATCATAGAATTGATGGACTTATAGTAATGGGAGAGATCAGCAGAGCATACTTAAGAATGCTTGAGAAAGAAGCTGGAATGCCGATGATTTTTCTGGACTTTTTTGCAGCAGAGTTTGATGTAGATTGTGTCATTTCAAATAATTTCTATGGCATGTACACAGCAACAAGACATCTAATTAAGAAAGGTCATAAAAAGATTGCCTATGTCGGAAGCGTAAAATCAAGTAACAGCATTGCGGATAGGTACTTTGGATATTTAAAGGCGATGCGTCAGTACGGTCTTGAAGAACGTGAAGAATGGATTGTTGAGGATCGCACATCAGGTACTATGGAGATCATAGAGCCAAAGCTGCCAAAGGATATGCCAACTGCATTTGTATGCAATTGTGATCAGACAGCAAGTGTGCTTATTCATGAACTAGAAGGAAACGGCTACCGTGTGCCGGAGGATGTTTCAGTTGTTGGTTATGATAACTTTGTCTTTATGCCGGTATGCGATGTGGCTATTACAACATATGGCGTTGATATGCCGGAAATGGCAAAGGCGGCGGCAGAGCGCATTATCGCGAGAGTTAAAGGACTCGATAAGGGACCGGGTCGTCTTAGCATCATAAGCGGAAATTTGATTGACGGAGAGAGTGTAAGAGCGCTAATATAAAAATAAATAACTATTCGGAATGCAAAATATCAAAAAGAGCAGGTATGGAAAAAATACCTGCTTTTTTGCAATGGTTGTATTTATCCCAATGATTTTCAATGGTGGTATGATTTCATCTTACTTTGTAAATACACAGCTTTTAAATTTGAAGAACAGCATCTGGTCGCTGATTTTACCGCTTTGTGTTTCTTCATTTAATGTTGTAATATGTAAGACTTTCTTTAAGACAAATATTCCGAAATCAGTTATTTTTGATTTCTAAAGTGTTGATTTTTTTGAAAAATCGTATATAATATAAGTAAGAACAGAGATGTTCTCGATGTAAGAGCATCGTTAAAAGTTGTACTGCAGGTGGAGCAGGGTAAAGGTCCATCTCTTTAGATGTTTTAAATGGGCATCGAGCTTAGCAACTTAGATAAAGTTGTAGTCCACGTGGGGGACTTAATGATTTCCACGTCGTTATGGGTATTTTTACTGAATACCGAGGCTGACAACCAG
>OGQQ01001414.1_pt1 | contig 18575 bp, 28 predicted proteins | sample 1553281 | NCBI WGS metagenome assembly OGQQ01 (sample SAMEA2579937, study PRJEB22360) | human gut metagenome | biome: human gut; feature: human-associated habitat; material: faeces | place: Denmark | collected 2008/2010 | reverse complement strand
TTGCTAAAGTATTAATTGGCATATTTTTTCACTCCTTTAAAATTGTCCCATCATTGCGTTATATACTTTCTGCTGCTGGGTCTTCTGTTCATCTGTTTCCGTTGCTTTCTTCGGCGGTTTTCCACCTTTCAGCTTTTCTTCCACTGCTGCCTCAACAGCTTTCTGGAATGCTGCTTTCACAGTCTCCATGGACTTTTTGCAGGCATCGGCATCTGTGTAGTTCAGAACCTCAGCAAGTTCCTGTGGAAGGTCATCACCGGCAAGCGTGTTTCTTGCCTCCGCCATCAGTTCTTTTCGAGTAATCGCAGCTTCTCTTTCAGAAAGTTCTTTTTCTTTCTTCTGCTGCATATACTGTGCTTTCTCTTCTTTAGTCATTTTTGCAAGCTTCTCAGCCTCAGAGAGCTTATCATCCGTCAGTGCCTGCCACTTTTCCTGTGCATTGGTAACTGCCGTATTGACTGCCTTCTGTACTCTCCGATCAAATTCAGCCTGATTGCCTCCTGTTTTCAGAAAATCGTCAAAAGACTGTGGCTCATTGCCTTCCTCTCCTGCTCCACCAGCTCCGCCGCCATTACCGCCCTCATCGCCGGTCCCAGCACCGTCTCCTTCAGCAAATAACTGTAAATTCATCGGAACTTTGCAAAAAGCTTTGAATACTTTGTTTTTCATTTCTTATCCTTTCCGCCCAGCCTATTCACTTTCGCGCCCGGGCCATTCGTCTCAGATCTTATAGTTTCACGTCATTCCGGACATAAAAATAAGACGCTTCACCCCACGCCTCACAGGGAGATAATCGGATCACCTATTCCTTCCCTTTACCTGTTGCCTTTTCCGCTGTCTTTTCAGTCTCATTTACAATCTCTGCAACTTTCTCATTCACCAGATGGTTCGCTCTTTCTTCATCTACATCAAAAATAGTGTCTACTTCAATGATTTTTTTTAATTTGACATCACTGTAGCGTTTAATGCATCTCATCTTCACCGTTCTCACCTCCCTCCATTGCGCCGGCGCAAATTACAATTTGAAGCATCTGTTTTCAAACTTCTTATAGGCATCCATATACAGTTCATTCTTATCACCGTTATATGTCAGCTCATAGTACATGCCATCTGGTACCGTAGTGCTAAGCAGCGCCTTGTTATTCTGCAAGGTCTTACAGCTCCATACCACATACGCATCATGTACAGTCACCTGCTGCCGATCTGTAACATCCATGTGACTATTGGTATACTCTGCAACTTTTGCTTTACATAATCTCAGAAATTCTTCATTCTCCATGTTGTTATTCCTCCGCAAAAATCCAGTCTTCTGCAAGCATGTCTGCCTGGGATGCAAGCCATCCCATCTGTACACCGGAAGTTCCCACAAAAGCCACTGCTTTGTTGCCGATTGCATCATGTTCACAATTCACAACTTCGCCATTCGCTGTCTTGTAAGAAATGCCGGTCGCAAGCTGAATATACTGTTTCTTGCCATTCCAGCCTTTACGCGCAACTTTCATCCCTCTTTTTAGATATTTGATCGCTTCTCCGAAGGAAAATGTTGCTTCTCCTCCAAGCTGAGGGCAATTAGTTTTATCCGCAAGAGTCCATTCATCAGAAAGAATATTCTGTAAAGTATATTCAACATTCTGTGTCTCACGAATATCCAATTCCTGTCCATCTTTGGTGTGCATGATGATTGCTTCTTTCTCTGGATTCCAGCACCAGTACCCTCCCCATGATGGTAATTTGACTTTACTTCCACATTTCATTGCTTTTAATGCTTCTTCAAATTTCATGTTTCATGTCCTCTCTTTCTTAAGATTTAAAAATGAGTATAAAAATACCACCGGCCATTTCTGACTGGTGGTATTAGTCCATGTTTAATCTTGTTCCACAATTATTACAATAAAAGCATTTTGTTGTTTTGCAATCACCTATAGGAAGCATTATTCCTTTTTTACAATGACTGCAGATAACTTCCTCGCCATTTCGCATTTTTTTAATTCTCTGAAACAGTTCCTCAGCCTTGTTCATGATACTACCTCCATTTATAATCTGGATAGTCTTTCTTAACTGATTTAATTATATCACGCAACTCTTCTCCGGTCAATTTATCAACACCTTTTCGGTGCTTTATTTCCTGTGCCCTGCATACACATTCAGACCACTGATTTCCGCCAATGTCATATCTGTGATGTGTAACTTCATGTACAATAGTCTCAGCTGTTTTTTGTACTGTAGCTGTTCTACTCGCATAAATATAAATATCATTCCCGTCCTGTAATCCCAGAACATCTTCAGGTGCATCTACTTTATAGCACATATTTATATTCAATTCTGGATGTTCAGAAATATATGATACAGTTTCTTTTCCAACTTCTGTTTTGTTGAGGTTGTTCATAAGTCTTCTGGCTGTAATGGTATCTTTTTGACCATTGTTTAATTCAGTGAAACGCTCTGAAAACTTTGACTGTCGAGATTCTCTGTACTGATCATATTGTTTCCAGTCAACTGATGCATTTTTAACCGCTTTCTCTTGGACTTCGGCATCCGGATTACCTTTGACATACTTCTCATACCACTCTTTATATGTCATATTTGCAGGGACTCTCTCAGTACGTCCAGTTTCCGGATTGTATGCAGCACGTGTCATTTTGGACAGTGTTTCATCATCAATCACACTGATTGTGGTAGATCGACACCACGGATGCATCGGCGGATAGTTCTTTCCTGCCTGCCTTTGCGATACCAGAAACGTCTTTCCATCCAGCTCACGGCATATCTTACTGGTTCGCAAGTCCAACGTAGCAACATACCGGTATTTCTGTATGTCACACTCTTCATAAGCCTGAGCTGTCAGTTCTCCAGAAAGGAAACAGCTTTCCGTCCTGATCAGTCGTCTTGCCTTGATTGCTCCACCGCCAAACTTCTCTGTGATGACTGCTGCCGTTTCACGGTCTGTCCTGCCAGTCAGAAGACTCACCAGCAATTCATCTTTGACCGTTTTTGCAAGATCATCCGTATTCTTCCAGATTCTGTTCGAATAATGTTTCCCTGACCAATTCATCCGCAATGCTCGGTCAACCTGTTTCTGGTCTACATGTGAAAAGCTGAATCCCAAGCCCGTTCTGCATTGTGTATTGTATATCGTTTTGTAATAAGCATTTTCCGCAAGCTGTTCAAAAAAACTTGTATCAAACTGCTGTTCCTGCTGATATACATTTTTCATAACTGCATCTACCTGCTGCAGAAGATCCTGAAGGCGTTCAATCCGAACTCTGTATGCCGGAGCTTCCAGTTCTTTTATCAGTTCCTGCTTATTCTCTCCTGAATTCTTATTTTTCAGTTCCAGAAGCAGCATCTCAATAGAATCATTATCCTGCATACGGTTCAGCAGATTCCATGCTTCTGTCTGGGACAGTTTGTGCTTTGTCATATACTTTTCGAATATGTCCTGTGCGGCAAATACAATCTGAGAAGATGCTGATCTGTATACTCTTGCAACCAGATCTGCAGTTGCTTCTGCATCCTCCATCTGCTCATACATGTCCCATGCCAATCGTTTTCTCCAATAATCGCTATCACTCATCTATCTTTTTCTCTTCTGCTTTCTGCTGAGAATCGTCCGAGTTATCTTCTTCCGGAGGATCGTTTTTCTGTAACCCAAACATTTCCTGCTGTTGTTTCAGATTCTCTTCGGATTCCTTTTTGACTGCTGCCAGCTCATCATCAACATTCTCCACGAATGGAATCTGAGCAAGCAGTGTCTTCTGGCTGACGATGCCTTTCAGATTCGATACCATCTGTGAAATCTCCAGAAGATTCTTTGGAAGTGCTCTGGTGAATGTCATGGTGATTCCTGTAGAATCCACATGTTTACCTCTCATGGCGAGGAAATTGCAGAATATACGAATTCTTTTTCTCAGTCCTTTTCGATAGTACCTGGTCTTGATCTTAGTGATATTCTCCATACCAAGCAACTTAAACTCCATAGCCACGCCAGATACATTTCCACCAAAAGCTTCGTCTGACATACAAGGAATATGAGAAAACTTGTGAATGTCCTGTTCAATGGCCTTTTTCAGGATCTCCACACCGGATTCATCAAAAGTCCTTGTCAGGTACTCAGCCTTGGCACCATCTGGCACTTCCAAGACTTTGCGTTTTTTCAGCTGCCTCATGGCAACTTCCATACCATCTTTCTTTTCACCATTCTCATCTTCCACTTCATCATCAGCAATCAGCGTGCCGTATATAGCCAGAATCGCATCAATAAACTGTTCCTTATCGGTAACTCGATCGCTCATCAGTGCGTTGTATGCGTCAATCAGTGGTATCTGCAGCTCAAAGTCACCAATTCCAAGCTTATTGTTCAGGTACTCAATGATTGGTATCTCGCCCATGTAATGAGGCACTGGCTCTTCTGTGGTGTCCTGTCGAATGGTTTTATCATTAATGATGTCCAATTCAAACTTATAATTCTGCGTCACTACTGTTGCCATAAAATGTTCTGGTCTTACCTTCGCATCATCTTTTTTGACATAATAATAGACAGCAAAGAGTTCGTTTTCCTCAATACTGTCGTCTTTGACCATGAAGGTATTCTCTGCGGAGATGTTCTTCATGTTCAGATATGTCTCGTCTTCTTTTGTATAGATGTACTCATAAGCAAGCCCATAGATAGAAAGCTCAAGACCATTATCTCCATCAACTTCATCAGCTCCGGCAACCTCAAATGCATCTGTCAGATCTGTGATATCATTTTCGGATTTGTACGACACCGGATTGCCGATAAAGTAGCTACTGGCAGTATCAGAGATATCTTTTGCATGGTTACAGACCAGCCTGTTTTCTCGGTTCTTATCGTCCAGAATATCATGTTTGCCCTTATAGTAAGCCATATTCCTTTTCAAGTGTGCCACTCTGCTGATATGATTACTAATCAAAGATCTCAGCATCTGCTTATTCGGCTTCAGCTCATCGAACTCATCTCTTGGAATCGTAAATGTATACATCTCAATCACCCCCTGACTTCTTTCATTCTTGCCAACTTATGGCCTAATATCGTACTTACGAAGTATCTCACAGCGTCCATACTGTGATCATGCTGTTTAACTGGCTTATCTTCGCCTCGTTCCATGGCTTTCTCATCCCAGATATAAGAGGTAAACTCTTTGATCGTTTCCACGCATGATGAGGAAAAAACCAGCATTCCTAGATTCAGCAGCATCCCAACCAGCCGTATTCCGTCAAGCACATCATTGTTAGCTTTCAGGACTTTATATCCTCGCTTCCGGAGTTCTGCAATAAAAGAAGCAGCTGATGGATCCACGATGATTGCTCTGATCTTCGTTCCGTCAAGCCACTCCTTCAAGTCGTCTGCATATTCTGAATCTGTCTTTTGTTTGCCTTTATCTCTGCCTGAATAGTAGTACTCTCTGATACAGTACCACTTTCCGTTTATGCCTTTGTTCCACAACAAGAATACAGTTGCATTTTGCGTACCATAGTCACAGGATACATAACGGTTGCCATTAACCAGTAACTGGAAGAAATCTTTAATATCCTGAACATGTTTGTTCTCATCGAACATATCATAAATGATACCTTCTGCCGCCTTCCATAAGCCAAGAATGTAGCGCTGAAAGAATACTCCAACGTACATGCTTCGGTATCTGGCTTTGATTTCTTCATCCAGTGACAGGTTATCGTCCATTGTGAAGTGCAGATACAGAATGTTCTTTTCAGCGGCTTTATCAATCCAGTTGACATTGAACCAGTGATAAGGTCCGTCCGGATTGCAGTTAAACCAGAACTTGGAGCCTTTCACAGAGCATCGACCAGTAGCCTGATTGACAAAGGATTCTGGCATCAGGGCAACCTCATCGAAGAACACACCTGCCAGTGTAATACCCTGAATCAGGTCCTGTGATCGTTCATCCTTGCCACCAAAAATGTAAAAGTAATTCTCTCTCCCGTCTTTGCGAATAGTCAGAAGATTGTCCGCTCTATGGTCCGTGATGGAATATCCTCTGGACCGAAGCATTAGTTTCAGCCAAAAAAGAACATTTCGCCTGAAAGAACCAATGGTCTTTCCACACATAGCAAAGTTCTGACCTGAAAATGAACTCATAGCCCACATCACAAAAGATAGTGACATACTGATGGTCTTTCCTGATCGGATAGCTCCATCAGCTATGATTCCAGTCTTATCGTGTACTGGTGATCCTCTGCACCACCAGGTTAGAACCTGCTTCTGCTTTTTGGAAAACGGAGAAAAATGAAATGTCTGATCAGATTGCCGGTTCTTACGATTCTCTTTCAGCTTCTGCAGCTTGTCTTTCAGAGCTATGATCTTGCTATACATTCTCATCACTCCAAACCTTTTGTGCAGCCGCGTTCATTGCATCCAGAAATCCATCATCTGTGGTATTCTCCTCAACGTTATCCTGTTTCAGCATTGCAAATTCAAGCTGCATAGTTGCAAGCTCAAGTTTCGCATCATCATATCCAAACTTGTGAAGTGTCTCAATTGCTTTCTGCTTTCTCGCCTGGACTCTGGTCAGCGCATCTTCAATGGACTGAATCTGTCCAAGAATTCCTTCGTACTTCTTCAGTTCAGTAGGCTTGCCTTTTTCTATACCGGAACTAAATTCTGTTACGGACATTCCCGAAGGAACATGTTCTCCATCAGAACCAGCTCCAAGTTTCTGTTCTTCCATCTGTCGCAGCTGATCAACGCGCTTCAACATCCGTCTTTCACGTACTGTCAGAAGTTGTATCTCCTGCAGGAGTAGCTGTTCCTTATCCGGCTGTACTGTCTGAATCAGCTTCTGTTCATCTACATCCAAGGTATCAAAAAAGAGAGCTTCAAACTCTCCTGTCTTAACTGCGTTCTTATTTCCCGGTGGCCCGTTGCCACCATGACCTTTTGCATTTTTGTTTCCCGGCTGACCACCTTTTCTTCTTTTGGAGCGTTCCGTATTTTTACGGAGCGTTCCATTCAATTGTGTATCCCAGGAATCCTTTGATTTCCATCCTCGAATTGTTCCAGGCGAAATATTCAGTTGACTTGCAACCTCAACCAAATCAATCTTTCCGCCATATTTTTTATATATTTCAAAAGCTTTATTTCGGTTCGGATCTCTCGCTCTTGCCAAGCCTCACCACCTCTCATTCATTTCGTTTTTGATATTTACTAAAATACAGTCCTGCCAGCGCCATACACGACAGCCGATTGCTACCGTGACGAAAGGAGGTGCTAACGCTTACATACAGTGAATCCATGCCTAAAGTATGTAAATGCTGGTGCTGTGCACGCTGTATGAAAATTGGCATATAAAAAGGTGTCCGAATTGGACACCGTGTATCAGAAGAGCACCCCCTAATGGTGCTCTCTATATGAATTTCACTATTTTGTTTCAGAAAAAACATGTATCAAAATCCGAGAATCCAACATATAACTGCCTAAATAATTTAATTCTAAATCATCTGGGATTTTTTCGCCTGTCATATACGAATGTATCGCAATATTTTTATAGCAACACTCTTTTGCTAAAAACCATACACATGGTTTACCGTCTGAAATTTCCAATCTTACAATATCTGTTTCACTGCTTACTGGAATACTTATTTCCTGTAAAGGTTTTATTTCTAAACATTGCTTATATACATTCACATCTATCACCTTTATAAACTATTTACAAATCTAAACGGGATTGTTTTATATTTACCTTCGCTATACGCTCGCATAACTCCTGCAAATTGTATTTTTGTCTTTGAAGTAACTATAATTTTTACTGGGAATCCCGGTGCAGTCGCTCTTTGTACAGTTACCGCTAAAACATTAAAAGACTTCTCACCTATATGTGCTGCCGATTTATTAAATCCATGCATTGTCATCGCTTCTCCCTCGCAATGCCATGTAATATCATTCTCTTCATTTGCAAGGATTATCCCATATCTGGATATAGGTTCCATATATGTTTCTGCATAAAATAATATTTCCGCTTCTTTTTCGCTTATTTTTACATCAGCTTTAACATTTTCGTAATTTTGAGCAGTTCCACGATATGTGTTCACGCCATTAACAACATCAATCATCTGGCGTAATACAACGTCAAATCCGTTTTGATATACATCCAAATAAAGAGTTTGTGTTAACAGTGTAGGCATTCTACTTTTATCAAGTCTTACTGGAATAAATTTTATTTTACCATTTGTTGCTTTTATTATTGCATTTTGCCATTCTAATTTCACCATATTACTTTTCAGACTATTTTCAGACACAAAGAAAAAGAAATATTTTGCATCTGTTAATCCGCTTTCCATTTTATCAATTATTCCATCTCCTGGTTGTATTGACCAGCTATCATAAAACACATTTTCTCTGTCAAAAACCTCTGCCAGTTTATTAGCAAACGGCTCTACTATTCTTTTATCTTTTGAATTATGGCTTAAAAAAATCATCTTTCTTCCTCCCACATACATTTTCTTTTATCATAACTCTAATTATGATATTAAACAATCTACTTAAATCGATATTTTTCGACAAGTAGAAAACGTCCCATATTTCTACAGGACGTTTTCTAAAAATGTATGTAATTGGAGTTTCTCCTGAGGAGAAGTCGGAACAGATGGACTTGAACCACCGACACGCTGGATATAAGCCAGCTGCTCTGCCACTGAGCTATGTTCCGGTATGCTTTTCGGACCGCACAACAGTCATCAGGATAAACAATAACCTTTTCCCTCAGGGATAATTGGTACTTGTATGGGAAAGTACGTATGGAACGCATTGGTTATATCCAATTCGTTCAGGATATACTATAGCATCTTTCATCGTGACATGTGTGACATTCGTGACAAACTTTAATTTTTTTTGAAAAATCTTTGAAATTCTTTCTTCAAACCTGTCTCAGTTGTCTTCCGTCCCATCCGATCTGCTACCTGCTGCCACGTCATATCCTCGAAGATCTTATACTTGATGATACGCTGCATACGGAAAGGAATTGATATCATCCACACTTCCACCTGCAGTTTCAGTTCTTCCGCTTTCTCTTTCTTCTGTTTCAGAACTTCTTTCTTTGTCCGAAGTCTCACATCGTCTGAATAAGAGTATGTTGTTCCCTGTACCTTAAAATGCTGTGGGTTGTAAGGAAATTCCGGATTACTTCCAGATACAGTCTCATTTGCTGTGATATTCTTTTTTGATTCGAGTTTACGGATTTCTGCTTCTGCTTCTTTGATCACCTCGCATGCATCTATGTATTCTTCCAGAATTCTCTTATCCATGATGTCAGCCTCCTTGTTTCTGTTTCTTTTGTCCTGCTGCCGGTTCGTTTTATAATCCTACCCTGCATTCTTCAAAATATGGACAGGTCAGGCAACAGCATCTGCAGTGTTGCTTTCTGGATTGGAATATCCAGTATAATAGCTTTCTCAGTAAGATCATTTTGTGGTCATCTCCTTAAATGCTTTCTCTGCATCTTCGCTTCTGCCGTAGGTGATCAGCTGTACTTTGCCATCTTTCAGATATTTGATTGTGGTGTTACTTGTCATTCTGGGATAATGGATTTCTTCCTAGTCAGCAGGATCCATGTCTTTGTATCCTGGACATCTGTTGTCAAAGATACATCCGTTGCATCCCTCTTCGCTTACTCTTTGCTTTCTACAAAATTGGATCTGTGTATTGTATGCTGATAAAACTAACTGTGGTGTTATATCATAGCCTTTTACCATCATTCGCCTCCTGTAATCTCATCAATGCAAGCATTCCAGCCTTCCGCAAGTAAATTCTTCTGAACCTCGTAATTGCTCACTGGTACAGTCATGTTTTTCTTCTCTGGCAATAATTTCAATGGACATGTCTGTATTAGCTCGTCTAGGGTATCTGCATTGAAATTTGTATTCTCATCCTGCAGCATGCACTCATCCGAGCCAGTAAGAAATAGACAACGCATGCAATCTTCTGGTGTATCTATTGCCAATACTGATTTGCTCATTCAGCTCCACCACCTTTTGCAATTTCTATTGTCTTCTTTGGTTCCCACAGTTCGCAATTCAAGCATCTGGCTTTGCTGGCTACCAGCTGGCCGCGGATCATGGTTGCCTGTTTGCAGGTGGGTTTTACATGTACAGCGAAGTTTCCAACTCTTTTTACGTGTTTGCAGGTGTCAAACTTTTCTTTTTCCACTTCTTCCTCTCTTTCCCTTTTCGTATTTCGAACAGATTTCTTCCGCTTGTCCCATGTTTCGGGTATGCCCGGCTATTTCCAGATAATTACATTTATACGGCAAGTTCTCCCCGCGTGCCCGGTAGATACAAGTTCTGCAATCTGTGACTTTCTTCTTGCGTGGTGTTCTCGGTGTTGGCGGGATATCCAGATTGTATTTCTTCTTCCATCTGGAAACCGTGGTGCTGATCACACCAAATGCCTGTGCTATTTCTTTTGCGGTCATTCCCTGCTGCAGGCACCGTTTCATCTTCTCTTCATCGTATTTCCCGGTATCATGGTTATAAGCCGGTTTCAGGTCGTATTGCTTTAGCAGGCGGTGGATGGTTTCAAACGATGTGTCAAGCCTGACTGCCATCTCTGTCTGTGTCATGCCCTGATCTATGCATTCCTGCATAATTTCTTTTGTGATCATATCTTTATACATAAGCTACCTCAGTTCTATTACGCATGTGATCCAGAGTGTGCACCACACGATTGTAGCCGCGATATCTTTTCGTCTTGCAGCTCCGCACGCGGCAAGGATTGCATATATAATTATCAACAGTAAGATAATTAGTTTTAACACCTCCAATACTGTTATTATCATCGTATTCCGCTCCTTTCATCGTTCCGGAAGAACTGTTTCAGCATCGCATCTTTCCAGTTCTTCCTGTGGTGGTCACAGGTATCATCATCCTCTATCAGTATGCCTTTTCGGTCACAGAGGCCATCATCGTTGTCCCTGCAGGTTTTGCATGTTTTATTTTCCATTCTCTCACTCCAATCTATTCTAAATAACTCTTTCCGAAGATCTCCCGGAACTGCTGCCGGGTATGATTCTTTTCGAATTGTCTCTGTGCTGTTCTTTTCAGATACAGATCAGCTTCACGGTATCTGTGTACTGCTTCTGGTCCTTCACGGTGACAGTCTGCACACAGATGTGCTTTCATGCCATATTCTTCCGATTTTGTCCGGCTGCCAGTGCCGAAGAAGATATGATGATCTTCTATCCGTTGCCTGCTGCCGCAGAGATAACAGATACCGGGCTGATCTCCGGAAAGAATGCTTTTCATGTGTTTCTTTCGTTTTTTCTTTGTTCCGGATTTCGGAAATAATAATCCTACCTGATCCATTGTGTTTCCTTTCTTTGGGAGAGGTATACAGGCACCTCCCCCGGTGTGTTGTATATGGATTTTAGATTGCACCCGTAACTTTGATTGCTAAAACACAATACCCTTCTTCCAGTCCCGTATAATCATCCAGGATATATGTAATCTCTGTCTGTATTGTCCGGCCGGTGTGTCTGCCGTCCTTAAATTCCATCAGATCCATTTTGTCTCCGATGTGGAAGTTATCGTTTTTGCAGAACCAGAATGTCATTTTTCCGGATACGATCTCATCGTAATAGGTGAATGCCATTCTCAACTGCTTTGTCTTTTTCGGTTCATCTGACGGAAGATGTTCCATCTTTTCCTCATCTTCCTGTTCTTCCAATTTTCTTTTTGTCTCCCTGTCAAGCTTCGCCTGCTTTTCGTTATACTTCTGTTCCGCTGTTTTTTGCGCCGGCGCAATTTCTGATTTTGGCATATATTCCGGGTGGTTCTGGATATTATCCTGTCCCGGGATCTGATCATCTGTTTCGGCATCCATCACAGTATTTTCACCGCTATGGTTCTGTGTTTCTTCTTCCGGTTCAGCAAAATAATTTTCCCACGTATGTTCTCCTGCAGCCATTCCATCAAAGAGCTCCTTTGTCCTATCGGAAAACTCTTGATATGTCATTTTCACAGCCTCACCGCCAAATATCTTTACAAGTATTCCTGTTTCCAGACTGTAAAACATTAAAAATACTGTTCCTTTCCGGTAGCTCCTGCTGCCGGAAGGTGTGATCTTCTCCGCAAGTTCTTTAAGTTCCAGATCTTCCCTGTAAAATGCATTCAGGATTTCTTTGTTGTCATGCCAAAATTCAAATATCGTGGCCTGAAGTTTTTCTTCATCGGTTCTTGCATTTTTCCAATCCAGAAGATTGTCCGGGTTTGATTCATTTTCCCTGTTGAAACGTTTTAATTCCCTGATATCTTCTTTGTGCGTTTCCGGCCGGATCAGTTCGTAGTCTTCTTTCGAAATCTGGAGCATTTCCTCAAGCTGTGAACGGTTATAATCTTTGTATTCATCTCTCAGTTCCGGAGTGTCTCCGGGAACTGAATACTTTTCGTAAACACGCATAAAACGACTTGTTCCGGATGTATTCATGCCATATTCTGCTTTTGCAAATTCAAAAATGGTATTATACCCGTCATTTTTGTAAGCTTCTGATTTATCGATGCGGCTCAGCTGCCATCCGATCCGCACAAAGCTTTTTACAATCGTTCCTAGATTGTTTTTGATGTCATTCTTGCACTGGATGTAATCATCCATGTTTAACTGTATATATTCCATTGTGTACTCCTTTCGTATCAGGCTGTTTTTGCCAGCATCTCCCGTTTCTCTTTCAACTGTTTCAGGTAATCGTTCAGCCATTTCTGCATATTCTTCGCATCCGGTTTCCTGTCATTTGTTCCATACCACTGTCTGATCTTCGGGTTGTTGCTGCTGATCTCTACCGTGATATACGGTTCTTCTGCCTTGTCTTTAAACCGGAGCATCAGAATATAACTCTCCCTGCGGTTGTGTTTTCCCAGATAATTATCACCACCGACACAATGGTGCAGGAGTCTTCCTTCTCTTACGATTTCCCCTGCTGACCTTGCCGGCCGGATGAGATATGTGTCATCCTCGTAAAAATATATCTTCCTGAGTTCTCTATAGATTGCCCGTATGCTCGGATACTTCTGCTCGACTTCCCTTATTCGGATATCCATCTCTTCTTTGTTCGATTCCAGTACTATCTGATTATGTGCCTCTACTAAGTTTCTCGGCTGCTGGTATACTGTATTGTTCATGTCATACCCTAATGCCAGTCTCATGTTAATATAATCCATGTAAGTATTAGCCGTGGCTCTTATCCTGTTTTCTGCCTCTGCACATTTTGTCCCATATGCACATCCTGCATATTTTTCTATCCGATTCAGGATTTTCTGAATCCCCATGTATTTTATTGCTGTCTCAACCTGTTCAGTTCTTAACCCTGTTTCTGCCAAATGTTCTATCTGTTTCTCTGTCCATGCCTGCTGCAGCCTTTTTTCTGTTTTCATTGCCCCGAGAAGTTTTATATCTCCTCTTGAAACAATGAGCTGGTGTACTCTTTCTTTTCGGATTCCAAGAAATGTATCCGGTCTTTTTGCACTCGCATCTGACACAATATCCTGACAATTGTCTACAATCTCTTTCGCAATTCCAAATAATCCCATCTTGACCAATACCTCGATTTGCGGTGTCTGCTGATACTGTTCCAAATATCTGACTATGTTAACGTTCCGGATTTCTGATGCATATTCCTTTAATGCGCTATATTGGAACATCGTATCTTTCATCTCTTTGTAAGTATCTGCAAGGATTGGAGCTTCTTCTATCCTGATGTGATAATTTCCTGAAAGATTGCAGTCATCCCAGAAGTCTTTACCCGAATACGGGTTATGCTTGTGGTAATCTATCTGAACGTCTTTTCCCGGTTCAAAATATGCCCTGGCAATCTCCACTCCCGAAAGTTCTTCATAAGCACCATGCATCTCTGTGCCGTTTTCTCCTGCAATCAGTTCCAGTTTCCATTCCTTTGTAACTTCCACATATCTCATCACCATACCGGTTGTTTTATATTTCTGGCCCAGGAACAGATGCATCCGTTTGCTGTAATCATGCTTTGCCTTGCCCTGGCATTTGTAGGTTCCATATGCTCCGCACATAGGACATTTTCCAGTTTTATTTTCTCTCGGTTCCTGCACGATCTGCTGAAACTGGCTTTCATATGAATCTCCTGCTTTCCATCGTGCATCTGTAACTCCTCCGCATTTACTGCAGGCAATCTGTACCCAGTTCCCATACTTTTTGTAATACAGGTGATGTTCCTGATGGAACCATCTTTCATCAGCGATCTTTAGTATCTTCGCCTCGGGCAATATCTTTGTGTTTCTGCTCCGTTCCTCAAGTGCTGTCTGCCGCCGCTCGTATTTCCGTACTTCTATCCTGCTTCTTTCTGTACGTGTAATACAATTCTGGTGATGTTCAATGTATCCCCACCACCTTTCTTCTTTCCAAATAGTTGTTTTGCAGAATGACTTTATTCGTTCTAAATCCTCTTCCGTCCTGAGAATATTTTTCTTTTCCAGCTGCTGCCAGCCATCTCTGCAGTCTTCTTCACCGTTCCACAGTAATTTTCCATTTATCTTAATCTTTTTCCTGTTCCATTCTTCCTGCTCGGGAAAATACGAACCAAAATCTTTTTTCGTGAGAACTATCCTCACCAGCGGAATCTCTCTTGACGCTTTTTTGTTCCGGTAGACCTCCAGAAAAAGATGTTTCTCATGTCCAACTACCTTTACAGCGGTTGTTCCAACATATTTTGCTCCCTTTTTCACGTTTTCCGGCAGTTTAAGATACGGTATCTTTTCGATTGTTTTCTTTTTCATCTGCTGCCTCCCAGATAATATTCCCGGATCATTCTCTTTGCATCGGCCATTCCCGGAACACCAAAATCTACTCTGCTCGCTTTGATCTTTGCTTCTTTTACGATTTCCTTGTCGACGGTCACACGGTTCTCGAATGAGAATTTCAGCAATACCGCCATGCAGCCTTTCAGATTCTTTCCCTGCTTCCGGACCTGATGAGCGATCATCACTTCCTGCATGCACAGTCCTTTTATGTACTCCACCCAGTCAAGCATAAGTCCTTTCAGTTTCAGTTCTTCCGCCTCTTTGTCCAGTTTTCCAACCGCGGCGGTAGTCAGATCGCATAATTCCGGGATCATGCCTTCCAGATACATCTCTACGAAATCATCCGGGATTCCATTCTCTTTTGCCATTGCGCGGAGGCTGTCCACGTCACCTTCATTAAACAGGTTTTCGGCAAGTTCATTGATTTCTTTGTAACTGTCCATTTCTCCAAATTTTTCAAACATACATATTTCCCCTTTATCTACATGTAAAAACCCGCATTTCTTTCAAGTAGCACGTGTTTTTACACTTTTTTATCCACATTTTTCTACCAGGGTACAAGTTGTACCCCGTTTTGCCCTATTTCTTTCAAGTAGAGCCCTCTTTGGAATACGGCAGCATCGACTCTACTTTGAACCGGACTGCATGGGGCTGTAAGACTTTCTCCAGATCTTTCCAGAGATCCATATTTTTTAGTGCCTGTCCATTTTCCCTTTTCCAGCCCGCAGTTTTCCAGCCCGCTATCTTTCCATGTCCGTTGGCCAGATAGTAGCTGTCTGTATGGATCGTGATCACAGCCGGCCGGATCATCCTCTGCATTGCTGCAACTGCACACTCCATCACAAGCTGATGACCAGTCACGTCCTGCACTTCTATCCTCTTCTCCAGTGTTTTTCCCTGACACACCAGGATATACCGGTACCATGCTTTTTTTAATTTCGGAGCATGTGATGATGTGATCAGAAATATATCCACCTGCTGCATCTTTAAATCCTCCTTTTCAGCGTTATTTTCCGCTTCGGCTCTGGAAATTTTGCCATCGTGTATCTGCGGTACTTAAATCCGGTTGCAGGATTGACCCCTTCATGAATGGCTACGATGTAATACCCTTTTCTCGGTTTTACTTCATTCTTCCATCTCAGCAATTCATCCACGTGAGGTTTTTTCAAAGGCATGTTGCGACTCGTGTTGTAACTGGTCTCTTTCAGACGGGGCTTTTCCAATGTTCCATCTTTCTTTTCTTTTTTGGTATGCTCATCCTTTGTCATGTAAGAAGCAAGCTTTGAAAAGTCCTCATCGTATACCTTTGGTTCATTTTTGATCTCAACTGCATAGGTTCCGCCTTTCTTCCATGCTTTCTGCATGATGCTTGCGGTATCTCCGATCTCGTTGACAACAAAGTGGATATGCCAGGCTCCCTTTGTACCTCTTTCAATATTCCGGATCCAGAACAGTTCTTTTCCCCGTTTCTTGTACTCTGCCCTCACGATCCGGATTGCTTTCTGGAAATCACTTAATGCAGCTTTCATATCCGGTGGCCGGTTCTGCTGGCTGTAGGTCCACGTCCCGAAGCAGTCCCCAGTAGAGAAATATTCCAACAGCTTATGCCTGCACCTCCGAGTTTTATTGTCTGCATTCACCAGACGCATCTGTTCCTCTGTAGGCTTTTTCTTTTTTATTCTCTTTTTGCCTGGTGCTCCATAGTTGCCATCATGGAACTCCTGTATCTCTACAATCTTCCCTTTCCGGAATCTGTATTCTTTTCTTTTGACCATAGCGTTATGTCCTAACTTTAATATCTTTATCAAGTACTATGCGGGGATGTTTTCCCCGTTAAAAAGCCAAATAAAAACAGGATTTCTCCTGTAAAGACTTGACGCTATGTCCTCCGGATGTTAATATGTATATAGTGATTTTTGTCCGGAGGACATAAGCTTTGTGATCTGTACATTGCAGTGTGCAGATCATTTTTTTATACCGGTTTTTGTTTTCAGCAGTTCCCGCAGTTCTTCCGGTGTGCCGAGGTCTTCATATGCTCCCAGCAGATTTGCGACTTCTCCAAAAACAACAACATCTTCCTGCTGCCATTCCAGCCGGATTGTCTTCTGCGTGCACATCGGGATCCTGTATGATCCGTTTGGGTTCTTTCTTGTCAGTCTCATCTCATTCTCCCATCCTTCTCCATATATGCCACCGTCTGAATACGTATATCACCCCACTCAACGCGATTGCTCCGGCAATCTGATCAGCTCTGCTGTCCCATATCCAGAGCGGCAGGAAACTCGCAAGACTTCCAATCAGCGTGGAATCGATTATATCTCTCATTGTTCCTCTCCTTCTATTGTGTAAGATCCTCCATAGTCTTCTTTCCGGAGTTCTGCTATCTCCGTGGCTCCCGATCGGGTGCCGTAGCAGGAGCCGATTGTTCCGTCAGAGAATCTTATGATCCATATCTTTCTCATGCTGTTTCTCCTTGTGGTTCTGCTGGTTTCTGGGTTTCAATAAATCTTTCCAGATCACTTCCCCGAATCTTTCTGGTCCCATTACCCTTTCCCAAAATCAGGTATGGAAGCTGTCCGGTATTCATCAGCTCATAGACTGTAGATACATTGATGAGCAGAATTTGTGCTGCCTGCTTTGCCGTGTATAATGGTTTGTATGGTTCTACCATATCTCTCACCTCGCTTTCCTTTTTGGTCGATAAATGTCGAACTCCTTTTCTTGCTGTTCCACCTGATATCGGTTATGCTTTAAGCAAATATGAAAGGAGCAATCGCCTATGTTAGAAATTTTAATTAATGATGAATCTCTTGAGGTTCAGAACCTTCCAGAACACTTGAATCTTTACCAGCTGTATCTTCTGTACTTATCTCAGCAATTTGATGATTCAACAAAATAAGTTGACATTCCTCACGTTCACTCCTATCCCGTAAGTACAGGCACTGCCATGCCTGATTATTTACTCTAGGAGGTTCTATCTATGGGAAACAAGCGAAAAAACAATCCTTTTTTAAACCCAGAACTACAAAATTTGCAAGATACTATAAATCGAATTTCACATATGTATTCTGGCCACCTGCAAGATATTTTTTCTTCTTCTATGAATGCTCAACTCCATCAACTTCAGGTAGATTTTCTCTTGCCCTATGTCCGAATTATTGATGCATATACACCCACCATGGTTGCCTCGTTAACAGACTCTCTCTCCAAAATGTCTGAAATTATGACTGCTACTGTTCGAGAAAATATAACTACTGGTGTATACAACAATTTAAATGAGTCTTTAAAACAATCATTATCTCTTCTGAAACTTCAAAATCAATTTTTGAACGTAACTCCTGAATTGCATTTCCGTTCAGGAAGAGCCGATCGCCCCGAAGATCTCGGAGGATTACCAGAAGACGACTTCGTAATAGTTGATGAAACTGCTACTAAAACTTATGAGCTGCCTGATTCTGTATATATTCCCGTTGGGAACAGTAGAATAAAAATGTCTACCTCTTTTTTACTGGCTCTCATTGACCTGATTATCAACACAATTCTTACAATTTCCATTGCAATTGCTCAGTCCAATTCATCACAGGCAGAACAAATTAAACAGGTACAAATCGAAGAATCTCAACTTGAATTGCAACAAGCTCAAAATGAAATGCTGCAACAGCTACTTCACGATATAGATACATCTTCTTCCAGTGAAGCCGAAACGATCAAAGAATTGAAAGAAACTGTCGAAGAGCTGAATAAACAGTATTCGCAGACTCAAGACACATGCTCACCTGTTGAAG
>OGQQ01001412.1_pt1 | contig 18596 bp, 14 predicted proteins | sample 1553281 | NCBI WGS metagenome assembly OGQQ01 (sample SAMEA2579937, study PRJEB22360) | human gut metagenome | biome: human gut; feature: human-associated habitat; material: faeces | place: Denmark | collected 2008/2010 | reverse complement strand
AGGGGGATGTCGGTTCCGGAAAAACGATCGTTGCAGTTCTGGCGCTTTTTAATACAGCGCTTTCAGGATGCCAGGGCGCAATGATGGCTCCGACAGAAGTTCTTGCAAGACAGCATTACGCGTCAATATGTAATATGCTGGAAACCTATGATATTCCTGTGAAAGCAGTGCTCCTGACAGGTTCCATGACCGCAAAGGAAAAACGGCGTGCCTATGACCGGATAGAGTGCGGATTTGCGAAGATTATCATCGGAACCCATGCGCTTATACAGGATGCGGTAAATTATGATAATCTGGCGCTTGTTGTGACCGATGAACAGCATCGTTTTGGCGTACATCAGCGTCTGGCATTGTGGGAGAAAGGCCAGCAGCAGGGCTTCCATCCGCATCAGTTGATCATGACCGCCACGCCGATCCCCCGCACGCTGGCAATGACTGCGTATGCCGATCTCGATACCTCGGTGATAGATGAGCTGCCGCCAGGCCGCACGCCAGTGACTACGGTCGCTATTCCTGATACCCGCCGTACCGACATCATTGACCGCGTGCGCCACGCCTGCATAACTGAAGGTCGTCAGGCGTACTGGGTTTGTACGTTGATTGAAGAGTCGGAATTGCTGGAAGCGCAGGCGGCGGAAGCTACCTGGGAAGAGTTGAAACTGGCGCTACCAGAGTTGAACGTTGGCCTGGTACACGGGCGGATGAAACCTGCCGAGAAACAGGCGGTGATGGCGTCGTTTAAACAAGGTGAGCTACACCTGCTGGTTGCCACAACCGTTATTGAAGTCGGCGTTGATGTGCCTAACGCCAGTCTGATGATTATCGAAAACCCGGAGCGTCTGGGTCTGGCGCAGTTACACCAGCTTCGCGGGCGTGTAGGTCGTGGTGCGGTGGCTTCTCACTGCGTGCTGCTCTACAAAACGCCGCTCTCCAAAACCGCGCAAATTCGGCTGCAAGTGCTGCGCGACAGCAACGACGGTTTTGTGATTGCACAGAAAGACTTAGAGATTCGCGGACCGGGTGAACTGTTAGGTACGCGTCAGACGGGTAATGCTGAGTTTAAAGTGGCGGATTTACTGCGCGATCAGGCGATGATCCCGGAAGTTCAGCGCCTGGCGCGACATATTCACGAACGTTACCCACAACAAGCAAAAGCCCTGATAGAACGCTGGATGCCGGAGACGGAACGTTACTCCAACGCATGACCAGACTCATCACAAGACAAGTCACGCAGTAAATCTTCAATCTGGATAGTGAGGATATCCATTGCCTCATACGCATCCTGTGCAATTCGCGCCGCCATTGCGCCTTCCGGTTCACCACGCAGAATTTCAGCCGCTGCCTGTACGCCAGCCACAATCATTTCAGGTGTTAACATTTGGCGAAGAAAAGCGCGATTATCAGAGGACCAGCCATCTTTATGGCCTAATGGATGCCCCCAGCCTATCCATTCTTGCGACCATAACGGATTGGCTTCTATGGGATAAATTAGATGCGCGGCATACTGAATAGCACACACCGCTTTTCCTGGCGTATCCAGCGCCCACCAGCGCGACCAGAGAGAACGAATTAACGGCGCGGCCCCACCCAGAGTATTGAACACCGCCAGCCAGCAAAGAACGTTATTGAAACCACGCTCGTTATCCATACGCTGCAACGCGGTGTCCAGTAAAAATTGCCGTACCTGCTGGCGTTGGGAAGCATTCATCATCTCCTGCCAGAGATAGGGTCGACACAATGCCTTCATTAAGGATTCTTCGAAGTGATCACCATAACCGCCAGCTAAAACGGTTTCATGCCATTGCGCCAGGCAGAGCGGAAACAGATAGCGAAACAACTCTATTTGCATCGGTTCGTTATAAACGAGATTGAGTACATAGTAAGCACTCAAATCCCGTTCGCTGATCTGCTGCCACTCTTTAGCCGCCAGCGCCTTGAGTTCGGCATCTGCGTAATCAAATTCCGTTTCCCATACACAGAGCACTGGCGGCTCATCACCAAAAATATGGCGACAGTGTTCACGTAGCGTTTCCGGTTCCTTCCGACGCTTTTTCATTTTTAACCGGCAAAAATCGGCAACATTAAATACAGCTTAATCACCAGCGCATTGACGATATCGATAAAGAACGCACCGACCATCGGCACCACCAAAAACGCCATGTGCGACGGGCCAAAGCGTTCAGTGATCGCCTGCATGTTGGCGATTGCCGTTGGCGTTGCACCGAGGCCAAAACCACAGTGACCCGCAGCCAGCACTGCCGCATCGTAGTTTTTGCCCATCATGCGCCAGGTAACGAAGATGGCATACAACGCCATGAAGATGGTCTGTACCACCAGAATCGCCAGCATCGGCAGCGCCAGCGAAGCCAGCTCCCACAGTTTCAGCCCCATCAGCGCCATCGCCAGGAACAACGACAGGCTTACGTTACCCAGCACGGATACCGCACGCTCAAAGACGCGGTAAAAGCCCATCATTGACAGACCGTTGCTCAGAATCACGCCAACAAACAGTACACAGACGAAGGTCGGCAGTTCAAAAGCAGTGCCAGCCAAAAGTTGCGCAACAATTTTCCCCACCGTCAGGCAGATAGCAATCAGCGCGATAGTTTCAATCAGCACCAGCGAGGTGATCATGCGTCCCACATCCGGCTTTTCAAACGCCGTCGGGACTTCCTGGTCATCCGGAATACCGTTCGGCGTGGTGGAGTGTTTCACCAGATAGCGCGCCACCGGACCGCCAATCAAGCCGCCCAGCACCAGACCGAACGTTGCACAGGCCATCGCCACTTCCGTCGCATTGGTGAAGCCATAACGTTCAATGAACAATTTACTCCACGCAGCGCCCGTACCGTGACCGCCGGAAAGCGTAATAGAACCGGCCAACAGCCCCATCAGCGGATCAAGCCCTAACAGGCTAGCCATACCAATGCCAATGGCATTTTGCATCACCAACAGACCAACAACCACAATCAAGAAGATGCCAACCACACGCCCACCGGCACGCAAACTGGCAATGTTGGCGTTCAGGCCAATGGTGGCGAAGAAAGCCAGCATTAACGGATCGCGCAGGGACATATCAAAGTTGACTTCCCAGCCCATGCTTTTTTTCAGTACTAGTAGCGCCAGCGCCACCAACAAACCACCCGCAACAGGTTCCGGTATGGTGTATTTCTTCAAAAAGGAGACGGAATGGACCAACTTACGCCCGAGCAGCAACGTCAGCGTTGCGGCAACAAGCGTTGCTAAAGTATCGAGATGAAACATAGTTACTCCTTTGTATCCGCATCACTCTTTCATACTCGTCATACTTCATCGCGCAGTGGCAACTTCATGAACTATGACGGGTATCGAGTTATGCTTTCCTGGGTCAAATTCTCAGCTGTTAATGAACAAATGGCATGGATTTTAAGCAGAAAAATACCAAAAGTTATATAAAAAAGTGCATTTATCTCATTTAAATATTTAGATGAGGATGTGGCAAACGTTTGCTTTTCTCTTTCGGTCAGCTAAAATGCCCGCTTTGCTACCACGGGATTGTTTTCGATGTCTGTTTCCACCCTCGAGTCAGAAAATGCGCAACCGGTTGCGCAGACTCAAAACAGCGAACTGATTTACCGTCTTGAAGATCGTCCGCCGCTTCCTCAAACCCTGTTTGCCGCCTGTCAGCATCTGCTGGCGATGTTCGTTGCGGTGATCACGCCAGCGCTATTAATCTGCCAGGCGCTGGGTTTACCGGCACAAGACACGCAACACATTATTAGTATGTCGCTGTTTGCCTCCGGTGTGGCATCGATTATTCAAATTAAGGCCTGGGGTCCGGTTGGCTCCGGGCTGTTGTCTATTCAGGGCACCAGCTTCAACTTTGTTGCCCCGCTGATTATGGGCGGTACCGCGCTGAAAACCGGTGGTGCTGATGTTCCTACCATGATGGCGGCTTTGTTCGGCACGTTGATGCTGGCAAGTTGCACCGAGATGGTGATCTCCCGCGTTCTGCATCTGGCGCGCCGCATTATTACGCCGCTGGTTTCTGGCGTTGTGGTGATGATTATCGGCCTGTCGCTAATTCAGGTTGGGTTAACGTCCATTGGCGGCGGTTACGCAGCCATGAGCGATAACACCTTCGGCGCACCGAAAAATCTGCTGCTGGCAGGCGTGGTCTTAGCCTTAATTATCCTGCTTAACCGTCAACGTAACCCTTACTTACGCGTGGCCTCACTGGTGATTGCGATGGCGGCCGGATATGCGCTGGCGTGGTTTATGGGCATGTTGCCAGAAAGCAACGAACCGATGACGCAAGAACTGATTATGGTGCCAACGCCGCTCTATTACGGTCTTGGCATTGAATGGAGTCTGCTGCTGCCGCTGATGCTGGTCTTTATGATCACTTCGCTGGAAACCATTGGCGATATCACGGCGACCTCTGACGTTTCCGAACAGCCAGTGTCCGGTCCGCTGTACATGAAACGCCTGAAAGGTGGCGTGCTGGCAAACGGCCTGAACTCGTTTGTTTCGGCGGTGTTTAACACCTTCCCGAACTCCTGCTTCGGGCAAAACAACGGAGTGATCCAGTTGACTGGTGTTGCCAGCCGCTATGTCGGTTTTGTCGTCGCGCTGATGTTGATCGTGCTGGGTCTGTTCCCGGCAGTGAGCGGTTTTGTACAACACATTCCAGAACCGGTTCTGGGCGGCGCAACGCTTGTAATGTTTGGCACCATCGCCGCCTCCGGTGTGCGTATCGTTTCTCGTGAGCCGCTGAACCGTCGGGCGATTCTGATTATCGCGCTGTCGCTGGCGGTTGGTCTGGGCGTGTCTCAGCAGCCGCTGATTTTGCAGTTTGCCCCTGAATGGCTGAAAAACCTGCTCTCCTCCGGGATCGCCGCGGGCGGTATTACTGCCATCGTGCTGAATCTGATTTTCCCACCAGAAAAACAGTAATTCACTGGCGGCGGTAAGATAATTACCGCCGCAGTCTCACCTCTTTCACCATTCCCGCCTTGAGGATTGCGCGTAAATCGTGCATAACTCCCTTATGTGCATTTCACGGGATGGAAGACCATGAAATTTATTGGGAAGCTGCTTCTCTACATTCTCATCGCTCTGTTAGTGGTGATCGCTGGCCTCTATTTTCTTCTGCAAACCCGCTGGGGAGCAGAACATATCAGCGCATGGGTTTCCGAGAATAGCGACTATCATCTGGCCTTCGGGGCGATGGATCACCGTTTTTCCGCGCCATCTCATATCGTGCTGGAGAACGTCACGTTTGGTCGTGATGGTCAGCCCGCGACCCTGGTGGCAAAAAGTGTCGACATTGCGCTAAGCAGTCGGCAACTGACCGAACCACGCCATGTCGATACCATCCTGCTGGAAAACGGGACGCTGAATCTCACCGACCAGACCGCGCCGCTACCGTTCAAAGCCGATCGTCTGCAACTGCGTGATATGGCGTTTAATAGCCCGAATAGCGAATGGAAACTGAGCGCGCAGCGGGTAAATGGCGGCGTGGTTCCGTGGTCACCAGAAGCCGGTAAAGTGCTGGGTACGAAGGCGCAGATTCAGTTTAGTGCCGGATCGCTTTCGCTCAATGATGTTCCTGCCACCAATGTACTGATTGAAGGCAGTATTGATAACGATCGCGTTACGCTGACTAACCTGGGTGCCGACATCGCCCGCGGGACATTAACCGGAAACGCGCAGCGTAACGCCGACGGCAGCTGGCAAGTGGAAAATCTGCGCATGGCGGATATCCGTCTACAAAGCGAAAAATCGCTAACCGACTTCTTTGCGCCATTACGCTCTGTCCCGTCGTTGCAGATTGGTCGCCTGGAAGTGATCGATGCTCGTTTGCAAGGTCCGGACTGGGCGGTGACCGACCTCGATCTCAGCTTGCGCAACATGACCTTCAGTAAAGATGACTGGCAGACACAAGAAGGCAAACTGTCGATGAACGCTAGCGAGTTCATTTATGGTTCGCTGCATTTATTTGACCCGATTATAAACGCGGAATTTTCCCCGCAGGGCGTAGCGCTGCGCCAGTTCACCAGCCGCTGGGAAGGGGGTATGGTCAGAACGTCAGGGAACTGGCTGCGTGACGGGAAAACGTTGATCCTTGATGATGCGGCAATTGCCGGGCTGGAATATACCTTGCCGAAAAACTGGCAACAGTTGTGGATGGAAACGACACCCGGTTGGTTAAACAGCCTGCAACTGAAGAGATTTAGCGCCAGCCGCAATCTGATCATTGATATCGACCCTGACTTCCCGTGGCAGCTCACCGCGCTCGATGGTTACGGTGCCAACCTGACGCTGGTTACCGATCATAAATGGGGCGTCTGGAGTGGCTCGGCGAATCTGAATGCCGCCGCCGCGACATTCAATCGTGTTGATGTTCGTCGCCCGTCGCTGGCGCTGACCGCCAACAGCAGCACGGTGAATATCAGCGAACTGAGTGCATTTACTGAAAAAGGCATTCTGGAAGCCACTGCCAGTGTTTCACAAACGCCACAACGTCAGACCCATATCAGCCTGAATGGACGCGGTGTGCCGGTGAATATTTTGCAACAATGGGGATGGCCTGAATTACCGTTGACTGGCGACGGCAATATTCAGCTTACCGCCAGTGGAGATATTCAGGCCAATGCCCCGCTGAAACCTACGGTTAGCGGGCAATTGCATGCCGTGAACGCCGCAAAGCAGCAAGTGACTCAAACCATGAATGCTGGCATCGTTTCCAGCGGTGAAGTTACATCGACGGAGCCGGTGCGGTAAACATCAATCTCGCCGGGTACGACTCAGACGTACCCGGCATTCCATCAATAGATTACAACGTAATTGTCAGCGCATTCCCTTGAGGCTTCACCACCAGCCCCTGCTCACTTTCAGCCTGCGAACCGTCTTGCAGACCATTTACTTTCACAACATTGCGCAGGCACAGCGTCCAGTTCTTCGCCTCGCCCGCACCAGTCACAGTGATCGTGTTGCCAGTACGTGCTGCTTTTAAAGTAAAGATCACCGATCCGTCAGTAGCGGGCACTTCACAGACGGCTTCATGCCCGTCTTGCAGATTAAAGAGGTGGAATGCCGTGCCTTCGTGCCACACGTAATCGGGACGTTGATCGTTGTTGCCCAGCGCCAGTAGAGTGTTATCACGCACATAAACGGGCAGACTCAGGAAGCCGTGCTGCTGTTTATGCCAGCGACTACCGTCGAGTTCATCGTTGTGCCACAGGTGTGTCCAGCGACCTTCCGGCAGGTAGAACTGCACATCGCCCGCTTCAGTGAACACCGGCGCAACCATCACGTTGTCGCCTAACATGTATTGACGGTCAAGGTAATCACAAGCCGGATCGTCCGGGAACTCCATCATCATGGCCCGCATCATCGGCGTACCCCGCGCGTTCGCACGCGCAGCTTCACGATACAGATACGGCATCATGCGGCATTTCAGTTGCGTGAAGAAGCGCACCACATCACAGGACTCATCATCGTAGGCCCACGGCACACGATAAGATTTGCTACCGTGTAAACGGCTATGGCTGGAGAGCAAACCAAACGCGCACCAGCGTTTGTAAACGTGCGCCGGAGCGGTATTTTCAAAGCCGCCGATATCGTGGCTCCAGAAGCCAAAACCTGAAAGGCCAATAGACAAACCACCGCGCAGGCTTTCCGCCATTGATTCGTAGTTAGCGTAACAATCGCCACCCCAGTGTACCGGGAATTTCTGCGCACCGACGGAGGCCGAGCGGGCAAACAAGACAGCTTCTTCCTCACCAACGGTGTCCTTGAGCACGTTCCACACCAGTTCGTTGTAGATGTACGCATAATGGTTATGCATTTTCTGCGGATCGGAACCGTCAAACCACTGAACATCAGTTGGGATACGTTCGCCAAAGTCGGTCTTAAAGCAATCAACGCCCATCGCGACCAGACCTTTCAGTTTGTCGGCGTACCATTTGCAGGCATCCGGATTGGTAAAGTCATAAATCGCCAGACCTGGCTGCCATTTATCCCACTGCCATAGCGAACCGTCCGGGCGTTTGAGTAAATAGCCTTTCTCTTGTAACTCTTTAAAGACGGGGGATTTTTGACCGATATAGGGGTTAATCCAGACGCAGATTTTCAGTCCTTTCGCTTTCAGGCGGCGGATCATCCCTTCCGGGTCAGGGAAAGTCAGCGGGTCCCACTCAAAATCGCACCACTGGAAGGCTTTCATCCAGAAACAGTCAAAGTGGAAAACATGCAGCGGCAGATTGCGTTCCGCCATACCATCGATAAAGCTGTTTACCGTCGCTTCGTCGTAGTTGGTGGTAAATGAAGTGGTTAGCCACAGGCCGAAGGACCACGCGGGCGGCAGCGCCGGACGACCAGTAAAGCGGGTATAACGATCAAGTACCGCTTTCGGCGTCGGGCCGTCGATAACAAAGTATTCGAGATATTCACTCTCAACGCTGAACTGCACTTTGGAGACTTTCTCCGATCCCACTTCAAAAGAGACGCATTGGGGATGATTGACCAGTACCCCATAACCACGGTTAGTCATATAGAACGGGATATTTTTATACGCCTGTTCAGTACTTGTGCCGCCGTCCCGGTTCCAGGTCTCTACCGTCTGACCATTGCGCACCAGGGCAGTGAAGCGCTCTCCCAGACCATAAACTGTTTCGCCAACGCCAAGATCCAGCCGCTCAAACATATAATTTCGTTGATTATTCGTGTCCTGCACGTAGCCATTATTTTTCACCTGACTACCGGTAATACGTTCGCCGTTGCGCAGAAAATCCAGTGACCAGAACTCACCTTTGCTGACACGCGCACTTAAGTTGCCACTTTTAAACTCAGCATAACGCTCTGTGTTTTCGATTGTGACCTTCACGTCCTGCAAAATATTGAGTGGGTAATGAGGACCGTTATTCAGCGCCCCCTGAAAATGCTCAATCCGCACACCGACAATACCTTCCTGTGGGGAGAAAAAGCGCAGCGTAAATAAAGGCGTGTCAAGCTGCCAGGTACGTTCACGTACATCACGGGGGGCAGCATAGACCACCATTTCATTACCCTGCTGTTCAACCTCGAACACCTGAAGCGGGTGAATCAAATTGAGGCCAGGTTGAATCAACCAGTTTCCATCGCTAATTTTCATTGCCGTTCCTTAGTTCTGCACTTCTTGAGAGGTGAATTGTTGCTGGCAACGGCGTTTGCCCTGGGCCAGCTGTTCCATAACGGTTTTCAGATTGTGCGTCGTGAGTGAGTAGTAGCGTTTAGCGATAATCGCGCTCAGCAAATAACAGATCGCTGGAACAATCGTGAATAGCGCAATAATGATGCTAATTGTGGCGCTGTTCTGCGCTTTTTCTGCCGCATCATATCCGCCATAAGCCAGCATCCAGCCGATAAGAGCGCCGCCGAAGGCCAACCCCAGTTTGAGCACAAACAGCGTGCCAGCAAAACTGATCCCGGTCAGGCGTTTACCATTGCACCACTCGCCGTAATCGACGGTATCGGACATCATTACCCACTGGATAGGTGTCACCAGTTGATGCAACACACCAATCACGAAGATGAAGACAAACATAGTGATGCTGGCTTGCATGGGAACAAAGAACATCGCGAGGCTAATCACTGCCAGCAGGGCGTTCGTCCACCAGAAGATAGTGACTTTACATTTCCAGTCGGTCAGCGGTTTTGCCAGTGCGGAACCAATCAGGTTACCCACGCAATAAGTGGTGAGAAAAGCGACAAACACTTCCGGCGTACCCAAAATCCATGTGACGTAATACATCATCGCTCCACCGCGTACGCACACCGCCAGGATATTGAAAATGGTTAGTAAACCGACAATCCGCCACTGGTCGTTTTGCCAGATATCACGTAAATCTTCCCGCATAGACGTCGTTGTAGGTGGTGCTTCAACGCGTTCTTTAGTGGTGAAGAAACAGAATGCCAGCATCATGAATGCCACCACGGAAAGGACCGCGATACCGCCCTGGAAACCGAGTGGTTTATTATCACCACCAATTAAATTAACCAGTGGCATCATCAGAACCGTAGAAAGCATGCCTCCCGCGGTCGCCAGCACAAAACGCCAGGATTGCAGCGAGATACGCTGAGTCGGGTCATTGGTGATTACACCACCCAATGCGCAGTAAGGGATATTGACGACGGTATAAAGTAAGGTAAGTAGGGTGTAAGTAATTGCTGCATAAATCATTTTTCCGTTCATACTGAGATCTGGCGTACTATAGGCCAGTACACAAACGATCCCGAATGGCAGTGCGCCAAACAGTACCCACGGACGAAATTTACCCCAGCGAGAGCGCGTTCGATCGGTCAACAACCCCATGCAAGGATCGGAAATCGCATCCAGTGCACGAGCGACCAAAAACATGGTTCCGACAAATCCGGCAGGAATGCCAAAAATATCGGTATAAAAGAACATCATATATAACATTACGTTATCGAAAATAATGTGGCTGGCGGCGTCTCCCATGCCATAACCAATTTTCTCTTTAACGGACAACACTTCACTCTTCATCTGCTTTTCCTTGATGCTATAGGGGTGCTGAGACCGATAACGCATTTTGTAAACCATCCCTGTGAGAGCGAATATTCCGATATCTGGTTATTAATTTATGATTCTTGTTTTATGTGATCGTGGTAGCGTTAATTCCGCTCATATATCATTGTAAAATATGGGTTTTATATGAGTTATAATGCTTTCGTGATAATACGCTGCGTGTATTAGGCGGAAAAAACTGATCTGGGGGATGTAGAAACTCAAGGAAGTAGCTATAATGCGCCCCGCCTCCATGTAGCAATCGAGGCGCGGAAGATCGTCGTCTCCGGTGAGGCGGCTGGACTTCAAATCCAGTTGGGGCCGCCAGCGGTCCCGGGCAGGTTCGACTCCTGTGATCTTCCGCCAAACCTCATCCAGCCAGTTCCGAGACACTCCATAAAATCCTTTATATTCAATGCGATGAATAATCAGCTTATCCGTAATAGTCCGAGATCATCTCCCTGAATCCGCGAAAAATATGTATAGTAATGTGTATAGATTTTTTATACGCAGTTTTCAGTTATACACATGGCTCTAACCGATATACAGATCAAACGTGCAAAACCACAAGACAAACCATACACATTGAACGATGGACAAGGTCTGTCATTGCTTATCAATCCTGATGGCTCGAAAGGCTGGCGTTTCCGTTTCCGGTTTGCAGGGAAAGCGCGTTTAATGTCATTTGGCAGCTACGATTTAGTAAGCCTCGCAGAAGCACGTGAAAAGCGTGATATCGCCCGTAAGCAGGTTGCTAATGGCATTGACCCGGTAGAAGAACGTAAAGCTCAGAAACTTGCTCAGAAATTATCCACTAAAAACTCTTTTGAGAGCGTTAGCAGAGAATGGCATGCAGCAAAAGCAGATCGTTGGACCTTAGCTTATCGAGAAGAAATTATTAAAACATTTGAACAGGATGTTTTTCCTTTCATTGGTAAACGACCAATAGCTGAAATTAAACCCCTAGAACTGCTTGAAGTACTTAAACGCATAGAAAAACGTGGAGCGTTGGAGAAAACAAGAAAAGTACGCCAACGGTGTGGAGAAGTGTTTCGCTACGCGATCATCACTGGCCGCGCTGAATACAATCCAGCACCTGATTTAGCTATCGCATTAGCAGTGCCGAAGCAAAAACATCATCCTTTTCTATCAGCAGAGGAACTCCCACATTTTGTCAGAGATCTTGAGGCATACACTGGCAGCATAATCACTAAAAATGCAACCAAGATTGTGATGCTTACAGGTGTTCGAACACAAGAGATGCGCTTTGCTACATGGCAAGAGCTTGATTTAGAAAAAGGGCTATGGGAGATACCAGCAGAGCGTATGAAGATGCGTAGGCCACACATAGTCCCGCTTTCAAGGCAGGTTATAAGGCTATTTCAACAACTAAAACCGATCACTGGTCACTATCCTTACATTTTCATTGGACGAAATAACCGAAAAAAGCCTATAAGTAAGGAGAGCATAAACCAAGTGATTGAGTTATTGGGATTTAAGGGGAGAATCACTGGCCATGGTTTCAGACACACTATGTCAACCATACTACACGAAGCCGGTTTTAATAGTGCATGGATTGAAATGCAACTTGCCCACGTTGATAAGAACAGCATTCGCGGTGTATACAATCATGCACAATATCTTAATGGTCGATCTCGTATGCTTCAGTTTTATGCAGATAAACTATACCCAAACTGATAAATAAGGATAAAATAAAATGTCTTATTTCTTTGACACGCCAGTAAATATTGAAGGAAATAAAAAACTCAGATCTCCTCAAATTGAGGCATATATAAAAATAAAAGAATTCTTCAGTGACGAAGAGAATAAAGAGGCTCTCGTAGTTTTACCAACAGGAACAGGTAAAAGTGGTTTAATATCTATTGCACCATTTGGTGTTGCACGTAAAAAAGTATTAATAATAACTCCAGGTCTTATAACAAAAGAAAGCATAAGAAAAACGCAAGAGGTTTTAGAAAATAACTTCTGGGTTAATTTTGATATTGTTTTTAATAGCAAAGATATACCAATAGTTAATGAATACTCATCTGATTTATCTGATGAACATCTTTTAAGCAGCCACATAATTTATTCAAACATACAAAAAGTAACATCTTCTCGAGGCAACCCACTAATAAGTCGTGTACCCCCTGACTTTTTCGATCTCATTATTATTGATGAGGCTCATCATGCCCCCGCACAAAGTTGGCGGGATACTCTTCATTATTTTTCCAATGCTAAGATATTGCATGTTACTGGCACTCCATATAGAGGCGACAATCAAGAAATACCAGGAGTAAAAATACATGAAACTCCTTTATCTGAAGTTATGCGGGATAAATATGTCAAATGGTTAAGAAAAGAAACCGTCAATGCACATGATTTATTCTTTTACACGCCAGAACAGCCAGGAGTAAAGTTATCTAAAGAACAAGTTTTGATGTTTAAAGATAAAGAATGGATAGAGAAAAGTATCGCTCTTTCCAAAGAGTGCTCTTTAGATGTTATTAATCATAGTATAAAAAAACTTAATGAACTAAAAGAGCTGTCACCAAATGTCCCACATAAAATTTTGGCTATAGGCTGTAGTATATCTCATGCTGAAGATTTACTTTCATGGTATAAAGCCAAAGGAATGACATCAGTAATTGTTCATAGTGAAATGGATCAAAACGACCTTTCTGATGCTCTAATGAAAATAGAACATCATCAATGTGACGTCGTTATATCTGTCAACATGCTCATGGAAGGGTATGATCATAAATATCTAACAGTACTTGCTATATTTAGACCATACCGTAGCCTAAACGCTTTTGCACAAGTTGTTGGACGCATTTTACGAGCGATTCCTGAATCAGAAATTACCCACTTTGAAATAGATAACAATGGAATAGTCATATTCCATGAGGAAATAGGTTTAAATGTCATGTGGGAAAAATTTCAGAAAGAAGTGGAGAGAGCACGCAGAGCAAGTGTAAGAGAATATACATTTACAGACAGGGATTATCATGAAAGATCTAATACATTAGCTGGGATAGAAAGTGATAGTGCTTACGTAAGTGATACAGACTCTTACCTAGATGATGTTGACTTTAATGCTATGTTTGAACAGAAGCGTAATGAGATCAACAATTCTGTTGAGCAACAAATAGAAAAAATAAAATCGTCTGGAGTAGATCTTCCTGAAGATGCTCTTGAAGCATTACGCCAAACATTAGCAGAAAAAGCTGTGCAAAAAGCCGCAGAGATAATTGATCCTGAGCTAATTGAAAAAAGGCCTCATCAAGCGAGAAAGTTAATGAGAAACATCTTGAAAACCCGCACTCAGGATGGTGTTTCTAATTTATTGATTGATAATGGAATTGGTGAAAAAAGCTCCGAACTGTATAGTATTTTTAACCGACATGTACCTTATTTAAAGACAACTGATCCAAATGATGGTATATTGGTTAGATATGTTAACCTAAAATTAGCCAAAGCATATGGTCCTGTTGATAAGCGGGATAATAAAACCCTTCTTCAATCAATAAATGATTTGGACAAGATTCTCGCAGAAGTAGAGAGGATGATTAAATGACAAACTATTCTCAAATTATGGAAGAAATTAATAAAATAATTTCTTTCTGTATGGTTAAAGGTGTTCAACCTCATGAATTAATTAGTGCAATATTCGAAGATGAATATAAGCACATTGAAACTTATAAAAAAGGTGAGCATATACATCTTATATTGTCTTATTCAGACACTCATGAAGATGGTGTCAACAATATTAAAATGAGATATATTTATAACAATAAGCATCAGCTATTATCCGTTGCACAAAAAATAGATGCATCAAGTTATAAAACGCAATGGGACCGTAGTGAAAAACTTGATGAAATGCTAAATAAATTAGCCTTAAAATTACCTAAAGATAGCTTGGTAATTAATAAAATCAGAGAGGCAATTCCCGATGATTATAAAACGATATTCTATCCTCACCTGAAGATCGCTTGCTAAATATATAGTTCCAATATTCAAGCCGCTATAGTAGCGGCTTTTTACACAAAATGCTTTACCCAACAAACATTACGTTACAACTATTAATTACCAATATAATAATACAGTTATCTGTCTTTGATTATAAAACACCACTTGCGCGCAGTGCTTTCCCCGCCTCGCCCGCCCGCTTTGCGGGGCGGTTTTAATGCAGTTTCACTGACACGCTCAGGCCGCGCCGGGAATGGCGCGATCTGCAGAAAATGAGGCAGGGAAACGCATGCAAAGCCATGCACCTTATCGATGCATGGCTTTTTTCAGTAAAAACGGGCGGATTTTCGGGGAATTTTACACAGACTGACGTGATGCCAGTTGCGCACTTTTACGCGAAAAAATCATGTTCTGCGCAGGGGTGAATTTTTCACGGCTGTCATCCACCGAAGCCGCGTCAGGCCTGAATCCGATGGTCGTTAAAATGTCACTATCCTGTGCGGAATAATTAATTTTTTCCCCCTTCGCAAGCCAGGACAGGAGGGCTTCACGCAGGGCATCTGTGGCACGCTGTATGGCACAGTTTCGGGCAATGGCCGTCAGCTCACTGTAGCCCATCAGCTCCGGTGCCAGTGCGGCCGCCAGTACTGTGCCGTGCTGCTGCATAAAATCATTCAGCCGGTCGCGGATGCTGATGTGCTGAACGGCTTCATGCGAACGAATATAACGACCGGCGGCCTGATTCACCTGCCATTTTCTGACTTCGATAATATTGCGTAATTCGTCCAGGCGACTGACGTTTCTGCCTTCTCCTGACAGAAGCCGCAGGTATTCCTGTTCGGCCGCTGCCAGCTCATTTTTGCGTTGCAGCCATGCTGCTTTGTTATTCTGACAGGTGTCAAAGGCCTGCTGTAAGGCTGTGCTTTCCATCGTTATCTCTTTCTCATCATGCTGAAGAATAAAAATACGGTGTACGGCGACGGCCGGTGTTAACCGGCAGCCCTCATTCCAGACGCAGCGAATATGATTGTGTTTTTAACCGTACTGGCGGCAGTTCCTGTTTTTCATGCAGGCATTCTGCCAGTTCGTCCGGTGTGACCGGGCGGACAATGAAGCGGTTGATGGTCTGAAGCGTTTTAAACACCAGACCACAGCCCGGATCCGTGCACACATAAAAACGTTCGGTGACTTCCTGAGACAGACGCCGCGATGTTCTTGACAGTGCAAGGCCTTTACATCTCCGACAACAATATCCGGTAACAAGCATTCTTTTCGGGCGTTTCATACTGCCGGAGGCTGACGTCAGTGAATCGCGGTATCTCTGTTTGCCTGAAATGTATTCCATTCCTGAATCTTTACAGTCAGAGAAAAAGCTTTCACTCGCTTCAAATGTCGCAGAGCAATAAATATTCCGGCACTGTGCAATCATTATCTTGGTGCCATCGTCCATGAAATGTGCGCGACGGGTGTGAGCAACATGTCCACACGACGGGCAGTAAATCATGACAGCAGTCCTCTGGCCTTAAGCTCTGCTCCCTGCTGGTCTATTTTGTCCTGCCACACCTTGCGCTGTGCCGGTGTGCCTGCCACCTCATAATCCATGTGCGGGAGTGTTGCCGCTGACAGTCCGGTCAGCCGGAGAACCGGCTCGCCGGTGAGGCTGATTTGCATCTGTTTTATTTTCTGTTCCAGCGATGATTTCACCTGCTGCATGACAGCTTTATCGGGTGCGACGTAGCCCTGATGCCCGGTGGTGTTGGCGAGCGGATTTTCCTGTACCAGAATGCTCAGATGCATTGCCCGGACAAGCGCCTCACAGGTTTCATTCAGGGCGTGTTCCAGCTCATGCTCTGCATACAGACTCAGCAGGTGATGATGTGCCTTCCGGTAGGCGGTGGCCGTGCTGTCACACGCCCCTTTCAGGCGTTCACGTTCGAAATTCAGCACCACGGCCAGATTGTCATATTCCTGTACCAGCTCCCGGCGTGCCACGCGCTCAATGTGGCGCTGTTTCAGCTCGTCGCTCAGGACACCACCGGCTGCACGAAAGGCCGTGCGCCAGTCGTCAGCGTCGTTTCCGTCGGCCTGCGCCAGCGCATTTTTTTCCTGCTCTGCCCGTTCAATGGCCGTGACGGTCTCATCCATCAGGCGGGCGTTCTCAAGATGGGCGGCTCTGGCCTTTTCCAGTTGTGCCAGCGCGGGTTGCAGATATTCAGGGATGGTGTTGTCAGACATTTTCCGGCTCCTCGTCACTTCAGGTTGAGAAAATTGTGACGTACACCGGACAACAACACGACGCATTGCAGATGTGCCAGCCCTGACACAGGAGACTCATCCTCAGACCGGCAAGCCAGGAAAAGGTCGCAGGAAAAACCGGCTTACTGTTTGTTTTTTTATATTTTACTGTTCACCTCTGTTCACCATAAGAAAAAAGATAAGTAATACAGTAAGTTAAAGGGTGAACAATCGCAGTAATGACTGTTCACCGTCTGTTCACCACTGTTCACCCGTTGATGGGCTTTTTATGCTGTTTATTACTGTTTATTTTTATTAATTCACTGAAATAAATAAGAAAAAACAATTTGCATTTCACTATAAAAAATTCCAGGTCCTTCAGAACCCTTTGAGACCCTTCCAGTCCAGATGGATAAAAAACACACAGCCATTGTAAGGCTGCCGGAACAAATCCCCCCTGTTGCGTCTGCCAAAAATATTCACAAAATAAAGCGCTACCCGAAGCCGGACGGACTTATCCGGTGCTGTATGGACATTAACGAGGTAGCCCGATGCAAGCTGTTTTTTCTTCCCCGTCTCCTGCCCCTGTGACGCCACTGATGCCGCTGCCGGACATCACGCAGGAGCGTTTTTTACGTCTGCCGGAAGTGATGCACCTGTGCGGCCTGTCACGCTCGACCATCTATGAACTCATCCGTAAGGGGGAATTTCCGCCGCAGGTGAGCCTTGGCGGTAAAAATGTGGCCTGGCTGCACTCTGAAGTCACTGCATGGATGGCCGGGCGCATTGCCGGACGCAAACGGGGGTACGACGCATGATGATGCCCGCTCTGCAAAAAGTCCCTTTTTCTGGCTTGCCTTTTTCCGGCATTTGCGGATATAGTTTTTCCGCTGCCGCAAAATCGGCAGCCGGGCGTGAGAACCCGAGCAATCTAACGGCGACATATGACGCGCCATGCGTCTTTTTTTGTGTCGCAATCAACGCCACAGAGCGCCAGATTATGGTGTGGTGTGTGGTCAGTCGTGCAGATGGCACTCCGTGCATCCTGCCCGCGTCCGCTCATTATGCCGCAGAGTCAATGGTAGCTCAGGCGGGGCAGCCTCCGGGCTGGCCGGTATCCGTTAGAGCCGGTATTCTCACCCCCGTCTGGGCTATCGCCATCGAGCGTGAGAACTCCGGCGATAGCGTAACCTGCTATCTAACGGAGGCTGCCATCATGGCTACAACCCTTACCCCCTCACACCCTGAATTTGTCTTTGTGTTTGCCGCTGTCCGTCGCGCAGACCGCCATCCCCGTATCTGTATGCTTCGCACCGTCGCCGGTGATGAACGCAGCGCCCGCCGTTCCCTTGTCCGTGACTATGTGCTCTCCCTTGCTGCCCGTCTGCCGGTTGTGGAGGTGTCCCGTGCGTAATAAAAAAGCCCCTCAGACCGTCTCAGCGCGTCATGACGCCCGTGAACACCTCAGCATTGAGGCTTACCATAAGCTCAACCGCGCCAGCGCCGTATCCCAGTTTGTTGGGGGTGATTTGATTCACCGTGAACTCTCCGGCCTGCATCAGCTCTACATTCCGCATATTTTCAGTTACCTGAATGAAGATATTGATTTTGTGCTGAATGAACTGAAAGCCAAAGGCCTGTGCCGCGATTTTCTCGCCCAGCAGAAAGACCGGGGAGACAGGACGCATGTTTGATTTTCCCCAGCCCGGTGAGATTTACCGTTCTGCCGGTTTTCCCGATGTGGCCGTGGTCGGCATTCTGGAAGACGGTATTCCGTGGGAAATGCCGTACCGCTGCCCGGAAATTGTCTGGAACCCGTACCGCCGTAAATTCAGTATCCTTG
>OGQQ01001411.1_pt1 | contig 18634 bp, 17 predicted proteins | sample 1553281 | NCBI WGS metagenome assembly OGQQ01 (sample SAMEA2579937, study PRJEB22360) | human gut metagenome | biome: human gut; feature: human-associated habitat; material: faeces | place: Denmark | collected 2008/2010 | reverse complement strand
AAGGCGCTGGGCAGCCGCACGGTATTGTCCGGCTCGGTCAGCAGAAGTAAAAATGATCCCAGCCAGAGCTTGCAGATGATGGAGCGACCCCTCATGACGCCGGACGAACTGAAATCCATCCCCAAAGGCAGCTTTGTGGTCATGAAAACGGGGACACATCCCATGCAGACAAAGCTGCGCCTGTTTCTCGACTGGGGCATTACCTTTGGTGAGCCGTACATTACCCCGGAGCACGCGGCACGACCTGTAACCTATGCCAGCCGACAGGAACTATTCCTCCACATTGACCGGGCCTACGGAAAGAAGAATAGTCAGCCTACACAGGTACCTGTTGCCGAGAGGAGGAGCCCCTATTCGGCAATGGGCCTTTACAATGAGGACGCAAGGACATGAGTTACTTTGGAAGCATCTATGCGGATCAGGAACTATCCCATCGGGCCAAGACGGTCTATATGTACCTCAAGGACCGCTCCAACGCCGACGGCACCTGCTGGCCCAGTGTCCGCAGGATCGCAGAGGACTTGAAGCTGTCCCGCCGCACCGTGCAGCGGGCCTTGGCGGACTTGGAGCGTCACGGGTTCCTGGAGCGCACCCATCGCCAGCGTCCCAACGGCAGCTTGACCAGCAATTTTTATCGGCTCAAATAGGCAGGAAAAAGCGCACTTCCCGCCAAGGGGGAAGTGCGCTTTTAGGCTGTCATAAGGGTAGCGTCATCGTGGCGCATCCAGAAGGACTCACTCTATCGGAGGTACTAAGACAGAGAAAGAACGAACAATAGCTCCTATGATCAGAATCTTCCGCCCTGGAGAAGCATGATGAGCACCCCGAAAAGCACAAATGCAAGTATCGGGAAAAGAACTCGGAGGGTATTGCCTATCCTCACTTTTCTCTCGTATGCGGGGCGTCCTCAGCGGACAGGTCGTATTTCTCTTCCGGCGGCAGTTTTTCCTCCTCATCGAATCGATCCCTCCCGGTCAGCCTGCGGATCAGGGGGCGGATGCCCGATATGAAGAACCCGAGCACAGCGACAACCAATCCAATCACAGCGAGAACAATGTCGCTGAAGCTCGGTTCTATAAAGCCGGTCGAGTTTTCCGGTGCATCCGGGTCAAATTTGATCTGGATGGACTTACCCACCGTGACTGAGTTCGCCAAGGGGCCAAACTCGCCTGTATAGTGCGTACCGTCCACCACATACTCATAAGTCCACATATAGTGGATTCTTGTCCGCTTGTTTCTAAAAAAATTGTTCTTTATGACCGTTTCAGATATGTCGGTAACATTTGCGCTGGTGGTTACCCAGCCGGCATGGCGGATTGGCTGGATAAAGTTATCCACCCCCATAATGAGCAGACGGATACCGGCAATCATCATGACAATTCCCATAACGGTTATCAAAAACCGGGAAATGCCATCTGTCAATCGGGGGGAGTTATGCTTCATTGTCATGTGTCCTCTCAATTCTGGCGACCAACTCGCCAATCTCTCCCTCGTACAGTGATTTGTTATAAGGGAGCCGGTGTGTCTGGTGCGCACGGTCGATGAATTTCAGGTCGTAAAAGTAGTACATTTTGCGGATTCTTCCTCTGTTGTACCGGGAGCCGATCTTCCGCTGCGACTCGACAAGACGCCAGTCCAGAATGTCGCTGTAGCGGTAGTACCGCCCGTCGAAGGGATTGGTGCGGCAATAAAAACCGTCCTTCTGAATGATTACTTTGTAAAACAACCCAAGAGAAAGAATCTGTGACAGTGACATCAGCTCAAGAATAACGGGAACTGCAATGACTATCGGCGGCAGATTCCACGCCAAAAACAACATCACCATTACGGCAAGCATAATCAAGGAGAGAATCGTGGGAATTACCACAAACCCGGCCTCCTTCTTGCCCGTTATAACGATCTCCCAGTCAAGATCATCTTCCCCGCTTTTGTTCCCAATAGACTCGACCCGCTCGATCATATAATCAACTGCATCGATTTGGGAGCCAAGTACGAGGAATCTCATCCGCTTTCCTTCTACCGTTTCAAAGTTGCAGTAGGTCGGCTGGCGTGCGTTTGTCTCCCTGCCGGAACTGAGCCACATATTGCGGATCTCGCTGTAGCGATAGTACCGCCCGTTGCCCGGTGCGGTTTGACAAAAAAAGCCGTCCTTATCCACGAACACCTTAAAAAATAGAACGCTGCATACGGATAAAATGAAGCCAATCGCCATGCAGGCCGTCACAATCAGGCCGCCGATGAAGGCACCATTCCGTGTGGTGTAGAGCCAAACCGTGATCCCGCCAAAGATTGCCAGCATGACCGAAGCCATGATGAGCGTAGGCCATCCACCGTTGATTTTATACTTCCAGTTTCTTTGTTCCATCTGTTTTCTCCATGAAATTATACCCATAGTGATTTGTTATATCACAGGGAAGTGGCTGATGCCACTTCCCTGCAGCCGATTCAAATAATGGAAAACTGTTTCGAATATGTTGCCTTAAACCCAGTTTTATCTGTAACCCAGACAACAATGGTATAGTCTCCTGCCTCTGTTGGCGACCACTCAAGATAGTCGAATGTTGAATCGCTTAGATTATAGTACAGAGTATCACCTTTGTAAATAGTATACTCCCATACATACGGTCGACATCCGCCTTCCGCCTTAGCCGAAAAAATCAACGTCTCCTCTGGCTCTTTGTCACCAATTACTTCGACATTAGAAATCGTCAAATCATTAGGGACAAACTTTGCTTCTATTGTGCGGTTTGCGAAAGCAGTGAAGGTATATTCATCTGAAATATTATCGAGGCATCTTCCATTTTCATACCAACCTTCAAACATATAACCCTCATTGGGGATTGCAGAAATAGTTACTGTAGAGCCGTAGCTATAACTGCCCGTTCCTCGCACTGTACCACCATTTCCGGAGCTCAGAGAAATTGCGCATTTTGCATGGACATATACATCTTTTTCGTTATTGCTATAATTGGCCTCATCCGCATCTGTTTCTACTACCAGATGATATAGATTGGGCTGAAGCGGATCAGATCCCAGGCTGTTTTCGGCAATGTCGTAACTTAAAACGCTTTTTTCTCCGGCATCAAGGGCTGCGATATTAATATCGGCCAGTACCTCTCCTTGGACGCTGTCAGAATAAATCGCCAGCTTTGCCGCATCAATTTTTTCATAGCCCTTATTAGCTACTGTGATTTGTAGCTGTCGCCCGGTGTCAGTTATTGACTCCTGCACATTTTCGATTGCGATGTCAGCCAATCCAATTTCAAAAGAAGCCTCATTATCTGTTGGCCGAACATCTGTATCGCCATGTGGTGTTATTCTTAAGGCATAGTTTGACCGAGAAATTGTCTGCGGAAGTGTAAACGGTATTTCCAAATTGGTACTTCCACCGATATCCAGGGTCTCGTTTAATGTACGACTGTCAACAATATTTCCTTGCGGATCGACGACTTCAATATCAAGAGCCGAAACATCTACCGATCCATTGTTGTATACATCGGCACTCAGGGCAATCGTTTCCCCGCCAGTGACCTCTCCGGAATAAGTCACTATCGGATTTACAGCGACATCGCAAAACGCCTCTGCTTCCTTTTGAACCAAATCGAGTTGTCCATACGCTTTGCCATTTTCAGGTTCGCTCAAAGCATCCGCAGAACAATATGCCAGTTGGATCTTCCCTGTAGACATCATACAGGCATCCCATCCGCGGATTACATCATCGCCTGTTGTAAGCGGAAGAATGTTCCCGAATTTATCAAGCGCCTCATTATAGTAAGTACCATAAAACTGTGCCTTTTCATTCACATCTTCCCAAACAATCGCTTTCTGTCCATCTGCACTTTTCAGAACCTTGAATGTTGAAACGGACTCTGGAAGATTGTCCACCATAGTCTCAACTGTCGCTGCACTTCCGCCTGTCATGCACATAATAGCGTGATTGCCCATCCAGTATAGTTTATCATCCAGGAAGCATACCGATGTATCCGATGTGCTATTTTCTGTAACTTTGCTCAATTCACCATCGCCATAGTAATATACTTCCATATCATCAACGGATGACATATCTGTATTTGTTTTTGCGGAATATGCAACTACACTGTTATGGCCAATATAGGTGCAGGCAATACTGTTTACTATGGGCAAATTCGATGCGATGGTTTCCTCCGATTGCCATTTCCCACCGACCAGCTGTTTCCTATGAATTGAGTTAGTTCCTTCAACAGAAAACGGATCATTTTCTGAATTTTGCTGCCAAACAACAGCCAAATCGTCGCCATTGGAAGCCAAACTGCAATTGGTTTCATAGTCCGAATTACTTGTAAGGGCCACTGTTCCTGAAAATGCTTCACCATCCCAATGAGTATAGTATAGCTCCATGTTGGTTGACATTTCATCGAGCGTGACATCTGTGCCAAATTCCGTTTTTGCGTTCTGCCACACAATATGTACACCACCATTTCCGTCAGCGCACATAATCGGTGCATGGTCCATGGTGCCATCATCAAAAATAGGCTGCGCAGCACTCCAAGATGCACCGTCATAAATACTGTACATGAGAGCCGTTCTATTCTCATCCGATCGTGATGAAACATCATCAATATAGATCATAAGGATTTTTCCGCTATTTAATTCGACAATTTGCGGGGCACAGTATCTTTGCACATTAGATTTGTAAGCTGCTGGATTTGCACTATATGCTACAACACCTTGTAGCGGTTCAATAAACCTAAGATCATCTCTCGTTACTTTCATAAGGGATTTCTCTGTCGTCTCCACTTTGGGGAATATTTGTCGATTTATAAAATCCCATTCAAATCTGTGCTCCCACAAAAGGCATTCTATTTCTAAGAACACTCCCGCAGTAAGGGTTGCCTTTGTTGTATCACGCAGATTGGTAACTTCTTTAAATTCCAACTTTATTGTACCAGTTCCACCAGCATATGCCTGCAAAATCTTTTCAACTCCAGCCACTATGCCAGCTCGAAGCGTTACAGAATAGTTACCATTGCCGTTGATCCCATACTGTCCAGTTTCCGTTAGGGCAAAGTATAATTGCTGTTTTAGTGATCCGCTTATCTCAAAGCGAAAATATGTGAGCGGAAACACTGTCACAGAAAGGGGTATTTCGGCATTGGCTTCTAGCTCAGCTATCATAAACATTCCACCATCGCGCACCTTACCCGTCGCTGCATCAATTTCAATATATCCACCGATGGTGCCTTCGTATGCGAATCCCATATTGAATTTTACTGTCTTCAACTCGTGTTTCAGTTTTTGATAATCATTAATTGCAGTTGGTGTATATCCATTAAAGCTTCGAACCATCGCTTTTAGATCTTTAAAGTTTGTTGCATGCGCTGATGGATTTAGGTCAGGATCTTTCACGCCTATGGTTATTTGATAGGTATTCTCCGTTATATTGTATTGACAATCTACCAATTTGTCCAAATCTAACTTCCAATCAAGTTTCGTCTTAAACAGGGCTGTATCTTTGCCAAATATATTAACAGTTGGTCCCTCGAGTTCAATTGAATCTTGGGAAAACGAAACGATATCCGGATCCGATCCTGGATTTTTGAGCTCATCCAATTTAGACACACCACTGTCGAGGCCTGAAAAACCGTCCTTGTCAATTTCAAGGCAGCCGCTTCCGCTGCCAATCGAAGTGGTATAAAACTGATCAAACGCCCAGTTAGAGGGCATACCAAAGCCCAAGTTTCCACTGAATCCAGTAGACATATCACCCACGAAGCTACTTTCAGCATAGCCTTTGTTGGAAACTCTTGTGCAGACATTTCTCGTTCCGTAAATGCCGACTCTATAAGTATTGCTATTGCTCATAACTTCATGGACACTTTTGAAATAAGGAATTACATTGGAGGTAATCTGATAATCCAGGCAGTCATAATCCACGGCGAAATAAATAATCGTATTTTTGGGAATTCCCAACTCAGCAGCTGCCGCAATAGCCGCATTTGCATCTATCGCCCCTTGATCTGAAGTGAAGTACGAATTTTCATCAGCAGATGTCTGATAGATCGGGAAGAAACTGAGCCCCGCATCAAAAATAATTTGTGCCTCGCTGCGTGTGATTTTCTTGGTATTTCCGGTCAAATATCTTCCAATGTATCGATAGTCATTGTCATATAGTGATTTTGCTTTTGCGGCTGTGAGCTGGGTTGCGCAGTCTGCAGCCAAAGCCGATCTTGATGTATCACCGCAACTAATAAACAACGACAGCCATGTAGTTTTATCTGCATGTCCAGTCAACGTGATTTTCATTTTCTCCTGAAAATCGTATAAAGCCTGCTGTGTTGCAGGGCCCCATTGCCCGTCTATTGCTCCGGTATCATATCCATTAACAAGCAATGCAAACTGCAGCAACTCCGTAATGGATGTGATTTCTGCATTCGAATAATAGCTACCTGATGATGTCCCGGGATATTTTCTGGCATCTGTAGACCTTCCAAAATACGGAATTTCCGGGCAGCACAGTCTTGTCGTTTCACCAAAGTTTGCATTTGCAACATCTGGCGGCATGCCCTCCTCCGCCTGTAATGCATATATTAATGCCTTGTTTGTATTTCTGCCATACACACCATCACAAGGAGTGATCCCAGTATATGCCTCATACTTGCGGTTCAGCTTTTGCTGCATTTCACGAACAGCCTCTGTTCCGCCATAAGAGCTTAACAGTTTAAATGAATCCATGGACATCAGGGCCTTCATGATATTAACTGTCACAACTCCATCTGGATTGATAAGGCCGGCATCTTCTTTTAATTCAATGATGGCCCTTTCTACATCTGCATCAAACACGCCATTGAATACAACGGTGCCATCTTCGGTTTCGGACAGATTATATCCAGGGTTATACCCTTTGCACCAAAGTGCTCCCTGCAATATTGCAAATTTCCGATTTGTGACACCGTCCTGGCGTCGCAGCAGATTCTGGCTATAAAGGCGCTCTGTAGTTGGGCCAAAATTATCCGCCAAATCTGCGATTCCAAGTTCCACCTGCAGAGCTCTCGTAAGACCGTAAACGGTATCCCACCCCGTTCTTCCGTCTTCAGTGACATATCCAAAACCCGGCACATCACCGTACTCCTGATTCAGCCATCTTTGAGTCAAATAGACCATAGCATCACCAGGATAGTCGCTATGAATCGAAACGCCATTTTCTACAAGTGTTTCTTCGCTAATTTGTTCCAAATCGGGGATCTGTACCTCCGATATATAATCTGCCTCGTTGCCATATTCATCATCGATCTGAACATCGGCGTTTATAAGGTTGAATGTGCTTTCTTCCTCCGTAGATGCGTCATTAGTTGCTACTTCTACATTTTCTGTAGTATTTTCAGCAGCAAATGCCGGAACAGTAACTGTTTGGAGCATAATTAGAACGCTTAACAGCAATGTTAATGCTCTGCTAAAATGCTTCTTCGCACCTTTCACTTAAATCCTTCCCTTCCTGTAAGTAGAATACATTTTTCCTTCTCTATTCTGAAATAGCGCCGTTGGAACCTCTATGGATAGGCATCACTCCCTTTCCCATTCCATGTGCGTTCTTAAATCATACACGATCCCCATGCTGCGATCAGAAGATGTTGATTAAAGCAGGAGCGTACTACTTTATCTGATCACATCAAACAACCATTCTCTCTTCAAAATTTTTGATTATAGTGATATCCCGCGATTCGGCTATATTTTTCCATTTCTGCCAATTATTTTATACGCTATATTCTCCTTTGGCAATATCAAGTCGAAATTTTTGTTGATTTTGTGAAAACTCTTGAACTATCATTATTAAAAATGCCAAATCAATACCTCCACTCACCAACAGCTGGTGTAATGATAATGCAAAGGAAATGGCGATTATTTTTTGTACAAAATACGAGCGATTTATTTCACTTGACATAGATTAGCGGGCGTGCTATACTCCTTAACGAGAAGCGAACAGATGTTCTAATTTGTGGACGCGTTGGAATAGAAAGGGGCGCATGTAGATGCTCTGGCTTTCACGGAAAGACATCGAACACATTTCCCGTAGATTGCTTCGTGATTACCTAAAAAAAGTCCATCAAAAGGTCGATCATATTGATCCGGCAGATTTTGCAGAGAAGATGTGTGGCCTGCAATTTACCTTTGCAGATATCAGTGAAGCACATGATGCCATCGGCCTTACGGCAACTTCGGGGGTGATCATAACGATCCCTCAAAGGGATGGCACAAAGCTCGACTATGAATTAGACGGGAAAACGGCCTTCATTGATCAGAGCCTTGTGGCAGAAAATCAGATTGGCCGTTTGAACTTTACTATGATGCACGAAGCAGCGCATCAACTGTTTTGGATGCTGTATCCGGAAGAATATGAGGCGCAAACTCCTCGCTGCGTATTTCGCATGACAGATGAACATACGCAATACCCTGTTCTTGATTGGGAGGAGTGGCAGACCAATGTGCTGACTTCATTTCTCCTCTTGCCAAAGGAACTGGTATATCGCCATATGGCAAATGTTGGCCTGAAAGATGGTATCAGCGTGCTGAATCGCATATACGCACGCAAAGACTATGAGCGTTTTTCGGAGGCCGCAAAGCGGCTCGGCGTGTCCAAAACAGCACTGGCCATAAGATCATCTCAGCTCGGCTTGGTTGGAAGAAATGATTTGTATGACCCGTATGCACTGGTAGATATATTTCCGGAGAAAAATGAGATCGCCTGATATGGCAGGGAGAAAGTATGGCAAAAATCAATGCAAGGGAACTGGATCCTCAACGCTATTCCTGTATTCAGACAGAACAGCAGGAACTGAAAAAACAGTATTCCAGCCATATTACAATGGCGAGGATTTGCCCGTATTGCCAGAACAAGTTAGAGATCCTGTGCAAAGGAAATCACGGCGCAGTTTATGTGAAATGCCCCCATTGCGGAGAACAGGTGTTTTTCCCGCCGGTGGCATTTCGACTTAACCGGTTTTAAGATGTAACGGCGTGTAATAAACGCCTTGCTCTTGACAACTAAAAATTGAATATCCAAGTTTGTACCCCGGAGCCGCTTGATGCGTGACCTTCCCATGTGTCGCTTGATTTGCAGTCCTTGCTCTCAAAGAGAGTGAGACGAATCAATGCGGCCATAGTGGGAAGGCAGATCAAGCGGCTTTTTCGCTCATTTGGTTCCAGAAAGGAACTGAATGAGCGTTTTGTTTTGCTGGCCTTCGGCCTGCGAGAGATGCCGAGGCCCTCCGCTTCATCGTTTTTGGAATTTTCAAAATGATGAAACGGAGGACAGAAGATGTCGTATCACAATGACCCATATCGGGTCGATTATTTGAAGATATATCCCTGCTTAAAAGAGCGCCCGGATGTGTTGGAAGTCTTGAAGAAAAGTGACCGCAAGATGAAATACATGGAGGTGGATCTGAAAAGTGAGCAGCGCAGGAAAAATGCTGCGAATGGTGCGGAGAGTTACGTTCCCAGCAAAGAGGATTCGCTGGAGCGACTCGTATATTCTGCGAAATGCCAGTTTGCGGACGATGCTGAAGGCGTCGAGGATGCCGTAATCAGAATAGATGATTTATGCCGTTTACGGGCCGCACTGGATCAGTTGAGCGAAGAAGAAAGATCCCTGATTTATGCGCTGTTTTTCGACGAGCGCTCCGAGCGTGAGCTGGAAGAAATGATGGGTATCCATCGAATGACGATCCATAATCGAAAGATCCGTATCTTGCAGAAATTGAAAAAGATGCTGAGATGACAAAAAAGTTTGGTGCAAACGGTGTTTTCAACGGCTAATAGAGTGAGAGGGGCTTTGAACCTCCCCCCGCTGCTGATAAATCAGCGGCTTTGTTCCTTGAAAAACACCGCCCAAGCGGTCATATCCGGCAACTTGAATACATTAGCTGACGGAGCCAGCGTCAGGCCGAGTGCGCGAAGACCACCTGTGCGGAGAAACTCCGCATCAAAGGACGGCCAAGTAAGGTGCAGAGCGATACCCACTCAGGCCAAGACAGCTTTGGCAAGCTGTTCCCGCCATGATCCCGTCAGCCCACAATGATACTCCTGTACGCAGCTTCGAGAGATCCTCGGAGGGGTGAGAGTCCCGTGATGTGTGCCAGCACAGTTCAAGTTGCCGCCCCGCCTGGGGAAGTAGTGTCGAATACAGGCAAACAAAACCGTAAAGTTCTGGCCGCTCCGGTGATGGGAGCATTTGCTTTCGTTGCCGGAGCGACCACACTCTTGCGGCAGAAGCATGGGAACTGTCTATCATTTTTATATTCGCTTTTTCTTCCCTCTGCCCGATGGCACCGCTATTCTCTCCTACCTTTTCCTTCCCCGGACGGTTCCCATGCTTGTGCCGCAGAGATGGTCAGATACAGGGAGGAGCGTAACTATGAACCCTAATATCAATTACTATGGAATTGTGATCCTGCTCAGAAAACTCCGGGAATGCGGCATTTTCACCGAAAAAGAACTGAGAAAAATCGCCGCACGGATTGCTGCGGATAACGGCGTTGAAGTCATGTTTTTTCTCTGATTTCCTTCATCTTTCAGTAGCTATTCGGGCGCTGTTGTGGTAGTGTTTGTGTTGCAAAAAAGGAGGTGAGCGGACATGGATGAAAAGCGGCTGGTAGACGGTGCAACGGCACTGGCAGAAAAGCAGTCCCGTGTTATAAAAATCGAGCCTGCGGAGCGGCCTCAAAATGTACGGCTGCGGGTCGCCGCCTATACTCGTGTCAGCTCAGACTCCGAGGATCAGCTCAATTCCTTTGCGGCCCAAAACCGCTACTACACGGAACTAATCTCAGGCAAGGCCGAATGGCGCATGGTCGACATCTATGCGGATGAGGGGATCTCCGGAACTTCGGTGGCTAAGCGAGATGACTTCCAGCGGATGATGGCGGACTGCCGTCGGGGTCTGATCGACCAGATCCTTGTCAAGTCTATCTCACGCTTTGCCCGCAACACCAAAGACTGCCTCCAGAATATCCGTGAGCTAAAGGAACTGGGTGTTAATGTCCGCTTCGAGCGTGAAGGTATCGATACTGTCAATGTAAGCAGTGAACTCATCACCGCCATCTACGCCGCCTTCGCCCAAAAAGAGAGCGAATCCATCTCAGGTAATATGCGATGGAGCTATCAGCGCAGGATGGAAAGCGGAACGTTTCTTCCACCCTCCACACCTTATGGCTATAGAATCATAAACAAAAAAATCGAAATCGATCCTGAACGGGCCGTGATTATCTGCAAAATATTCCAGTGGTATCTTAACGGCATCAGTAAAGAGCAGATCGCCTACAAATTAAATAAAGCTGGTGTACTTAGTAATCAGAATAAAGCATGGCGAGCTGGTGGAATCCACTACATCCTCACAAACGAACGGTATATTGGTGATTCTTTATGGCAGAAGACCTATACAACTGAAGCAATTCCTGCGGTTCGGCACAGAAATACAGGGGCGCGTGAGCAGTACTATGTAGAAGGGACTCATCCTCCTATTATTTCGAAAGAAGTCTTCACAAAAGTTCAAATACTTATCCAAATGCGAAAGGAAAACTATGGGAAGTCTCCATCGGAGACGATTCATCCTCTCTCAAGAAAGGCTATCTGTGGGTGCTGTGGGACAGTACTGCGAAGGAAACCGCAAAGAGGTAAATACTATTGGTGCTGCATGAGACACGATACGAATCGTGAAGAGTGCCCGTTAATGCCAATTTCCGAAACAAGCCTATGTGAATCCTTCTGCCGCCTATACTATAAGCTGAAGCATCAGAGCATCCCCATTCTGGAACAGATGCTCACAAACCTCCAGATGATCCGCAATCGCAGGATGCTTTGGAGTCCTGACATCGTTGCCCTGAATAAAAGAATATCAGATCTATCCAGTCAGAATCAGACATTGGCCTTCCTTAAGCAGCAGGGCCTTGTTGATCCTGACATTTTTATAGCCAAAACCAATGAGCTGACTAAGCAGCTCCGGCAGGCCAAGCTGGAAAAAGAAAAGCTGATGGATGCCGAGAGCGACATGACCGTCCTGCAAACGCGAGACTTAATAGACCTTCTGGAAGGTGGGCCGGAATTCCTCGACAGCTTTGACGCGGAACTGTTTGGTGAACTCGTTGAGAAAATTATCATAGAGAGCAACGACTCCGTCCGCTTCTGCCTGAAAAATGGGCTGGAGCTGCGGGAGTCCATAGAGAGGACGGTGCGGTGATGGGAAACCGGAAGCAGCCCTTCGGCTACAAGATGTCCCAGGGTGAGATTGTCATACAGGAATCAGAGGCGAAGCTTGTGCAGGAGATCTTCCGCCGATATATCGCAGGAGAATCATTGAATGAGTTGACCGAGGCGCTTCGCCAGCAAGATATCCCATACGATGAGGGACGGCTCTGGAACAAAAATATGGTCGCCCGTATTCTGGCGGACATACGCTATACCGGAGAAAAAGGATATCCCAAGCTCATAGATGAGGAGCAGCTCATCGCGGCAAATGAAAAGCGCTCAAACAAGCCCCAGCTTCCGAAAAAGACGGAAGCCCAAAAGGTGCTGCGCAGGCTCTGCGGTACACCGCCATCTGAACAGGTGGAACAAAGTGTCACCTACCTGCTCAATGGTCTCGCAAATTACCCGGACCGCATACAGCATCGGCGCAGTCCTACGCCAGTCACATATTCCAAAACGCAGGAGGCGCTGGATAATACTCTGGAACAACAGCCAATTGACGAGGACAGCGCCAAAGTGCTGATCCTCCGGCTTGCGGCAGAGCAATACGCCGCACTGGGGAATGAGGAATATGAAACAAATCGTCTCCGGCGCCTCTTCTCCGCCTTCGAATGTGTGGCGGAACTGAACGCTGATCTTCTGAAAAACACCGTATCCGAGGTGCTGGTGACCCGCCAAAATGTCAAACTGCGATTAAAAAATGGGCAAGTCATAGAAAGGAGCGACCTGCAATGAAAGAGGATGCCCCAAGAGTAATTAAGATCCCTGCCAAGCCGGAAGCCACCCGCCAGGCAGACGCCCGCAGACAGCTCCGGGTGGCAGCTTACTGCCGAGTCTCCACCAAAGAGGAGGATCAGGCAAACAGCTATGAGGTGCAGAAAGAGTACTATACCGATAAAATCATGTCCAACACCGCATGGACGATGGCCGGAATCTTTGCAGACAAGGGCATCACCGGAACCTCGGCCAAGAAGCGTGAGGACTTCATGCGGATGATTCGGCACTGCCGCCAGAAGAAAATCGATGTCATCCTGACCAAATCGGTCTCCCGCTTCTCCCGCAATACGGTGGACTGCCTCTACTATATCCGGGCGCTCAAACAACTTGGCATCGCAGTCATCTTCGAGAAGGAAAACATCAATTCTCTGGAGGAGGACAGTGAGCTGCGAATCACCCTCTCCGGTGCCTTCGCCCAGTCTGAAAGTGAATCTATCTCCGCGAATGTCACATGGGGTAAGCGCCGCGCCATGGAAGCCGGAAAGGTCAGCATCCAATATAAAAAGCTGTACGGCTACCGCAAAGGTGAGGATGGTCAGCCGGAGATCATTCCGGAACAGGCCGAAATCGTCCGATGGCTCTATGAGCGCTATCTCACCGGAGCCAGCCTGCGGATGATCAAAGATGAACTGGAACAGCAAGGCGTCAAGTGCTTCGAGGATTCTCTGGAGTGGACCATTTCCCGCATCCGTAGCATCCTGCAGAATGAAAAATACTGCGGTGATGTGTTGATGCAGAAGACCTTCCGGCAGGACTTTATCAACCGCAAGGCCATCAAGAATACAGGCCAGCTTCCCATGTACCTCATTGAAAATCACCACGAGGGCATTGTCAGCCGTGAAAAGTATGATGCCGTACAGGCGGAGATGGCACGGCGGAATGCAGCAAAGAGTCCTTCTAAAAACGCAGTCACAGGGATGGCCTCCTACGCCAGCAAGTATGCGCTCTCGGAGCGGTTGGTCTGCGGTGAGTGCGGGACCCTGTATCGCCGCTGCACATGGACACGAAACGGGGAAAAACGAGTCGTATGGCGCTGTGTGAGCCGATTGGACTACGGCAAGAAATATTGCCATAACTCACCCACACTGGATGAAGCGCCTCTCCAGCAAGCGATCCTCGCAGCCCTGAACACAGCTATGGCCGACAAGAATAGCTTGATTCGGCAGATCACAGATGCCATGGAAACGGAGATCATCCCATTCCCCGGCGGCACGATGAGCCTTGGAGATATTGAACGCAGGCTGAGAGAACTGGAGCAGCAATTCCAAACACTGCTGGAAAAAGCCGCGGATGATCCTGCCGCCTATGGCGGTCAGTTCAAGGAGATACTGGACGAGCAAACCCTCCTGAAAGAAAGGCGTTCCGGGATCCTCGCAGATAACAACGAACAGGCAAAAGCCAATCAGCGCATCATGGATGCTGCACAGACCTTGGAAAACGCATCGCCCCACATTACGGAATGGGACGAAAGCGCCGTCCGTCAACTGGTGGAGACAGTAAAAATCCTATCCAAGGATGAGGTCGCAGTCACCCTGAAGGGTGGCATTGAGATTTGCCAGAAAATTATGTACTGAAAGAAGGTGGAAAGATGATTTTTGTAACCGGTGATTGCCACGGAAACTTTGAACGCTTCAAGCCGAAATATTTCCCGGAGCAGGCACAAATGACAAAGCGGGACATCGTGATTTGTGCCGGAGACTTTGGTGGTGTGTGGTTTGGAGACGGCCGTGACGAGGCTGCATTGGACTGGCTGGAAAGTCTTCCGTTCACGCTGGCCTTCGTCTGCGGGAATCATGAGAACTACGACGCACTGGAACGATATCCGGTGAAAGACTGGCACGGCGGCAAGGTACACCGCATTCGCTCTCATGTCCTGCACCTGATGCGTGGACAGGTCTTCGAGCTGGAAGGCTATCACTTCTTCACCATGGGCGGAGCAAAAAGCCATGATACGGAGGACGGCATTCTGGAACCGGGTGCACCGGATTTTGAGCGAAAGCTCCTGATGCTGCAGAGAAAGCCCCGAGCGAGGTATCGCATCAATCACATTTCGTGGTGGGCGCAGGAGATGCCTTCTGAGGAGGAGTACGCTGAAGCACGGAAAAATCTGGCCAAGGTCGATTGGGCGGTGGACTATGTTATCACGCACTGCGCTCCCACCAGCATTGCTCTCATGGAAAACCGCCACAATGAGGCAGACCCGCTCACAGATTTCCTGCAGGAGGTCAAGGAGAGAGCACATTATCACTACTGGCTGTTCGGCCATTACCACGACAACCGGGCCATTGATGAAAAGCACATACTGCTCTGGGAGCAGATCGTACAAGTTATCTGAAACAGGTCAAAGCAGAGAAAAACACGGCGATGTTACCGTGCTTTTCTCTGCTTTGAGCGTTGAATCAGGCGCTGTGCGCCGGAAAGGAGAAACTATGAATATCCGAAAGGCTGTGGACTACAGCACAATGTTTGCCACACTGGAATCTGTCATGAAAGCATATCTGCCGCAGATGGAGCTGTACTGCGAAATCGGCAAGGCCGTCTGTGCCCACTCGGAAAAGGGTGCAGCGGTAGCTGCTGCGGAGTTCATAAAAGAACAATACCCGGATATGACCGGCTTCTCTCCGCGCAATGTGCGCCGGATGCGGGATTTCTGGCAGTTGTACAGCGGCACGCCGGAACTGCTTGGCGAAGCGCTTCACTTGAATTGGACACAGAACATTGTGATCATGGAGGCAGAGCTGCCCGCAGAGGAGCGCCGCTGGTACATCCGGCAGGCTACAGCACGGAATCTATCCAAGGCGGAGCTTCTGCGAATGATCGAGGATTCTGCGTATCTGGAAAGTGTTCTCGACGAAAAGGTCGATGTGTGGTATAATGAGGGCAACGATGAGATTTCGGAGAGAACGCAGTATGAAGAGGATCCTGTTTATCTGTCACGGCAATATCCTAAGAAGCCCCGAAAAAGCCTATTATATCAATGGTTTTCATCGCTCAAACGGCGCTTACTACACCACAATTACACCATTTGTGAAAGAGCTTTGATGTGACAATCCCAAATTACACATTCTGAATAAAATGAAGAGGACATATCCACGGTGCCGGATATGTCCTCTTCATTTTTATCTGCGTTTCTTTTTGCCTTTCCCGTGCTGCAACTGTGGTCGTGCTTTCCCTCGCTGGTTGATTGGACTTTTCAAGTATTTGGACAGCTTGAGTATTTCAATCAGCGAGACGAATTGCTCTTTGGTGAGCTTGTCATAATCAATGCCAAAGGTAGCGAGGAACGAACGGACTTGCTTTTCCTCGGAACTGCCCTCAAAATTCATCGCATCCTGCAACTGCCCCTGTACGGTTGCTGCGAGGGAGACTTCATCCGCAGTCATGGTGTCGGGACGATGTTCGTTCCGAATGTCGCGGAGAATACCTTTTAGATCGTCCGCAATCAGACTTCCGAAATACTCGTCCTCCCGAATCTGCGCCACTTCTAACGTCCGCAGGTACAGGTCGTTTGCATCGCCACCATTTTTCATCAATGCCATCTGCCGAACAGCTTCCAGCACGGCATTCATATCGTTGACTCGCATATCCGCGATCCGGTCAACGTAAATCTCAGCATCCAGCAAAAACCGCTGGAAATCCTTGTGGCAGATCAGCTCCGACAGCAGTCGATGATTGAACTTGCCCGTTCTCAATACTTCGATTGCATCATCACCCAAATGCAGAGCGTCCAGCTCTGTGTTTGGGTGATTTTTTTGTTCTGTCAGCCCCAGCAGGTAATCGGTGGACACGCTGTAGAACTTTGCCAGCTCCACCATGCTGAACGGACTGATGTCCTTGAAATCGTCGGCTTCGTATTTTCCCAGCGCGGATTTTGAGATGCCTGTTTCCGCAGAAAGCTGTTCCAGCGTCAGACCGCGCTCTACGCGCAGGTCTTTGAGCCGTTCCTGAATGGTGAGTTTTGGTTGCATAGCGGTGTCCTCCCTTCAAATTTCTGCCCTTTCCGGTCTTGTCCATAAGCGTGGAAATTTGCATTTTTCGGCGCGTTTTCCGACCTCTTGGATATACGGGTGAGGGCTATATTTTTCGCTAAAATGGTCTTGCAATCGCACCTGAACCTTGAAAATTGCATGACCGTCCGAACGGGATATGTCCTCTGGCGAAGTGCCGCATCCAGCGCACCAAGGAGAACGAAACGCCGGGAGCGATCCTCCGGGCAGGAACGATGTTCGGAAAGAGCGGCAAAATCGAAAGTCAAAATCAAAGCAAGTGAAAACGGCGAAATAGTTTTCTGCCCTGTGCGGTTATCCGCACGGAATAGAGCGCTATTCAGCAGTGAACGACGTTTGTCGTTCAACATGATATTTCGCCGTTTCACGCAAAGACACATCAAACGGCAAAAGTGGAAGGTGCCGCCTGTGACCAACGCATCATCGGTGGTATTTCCAGCCGAAAGCCGTGCATCAAAAACCAGCGCCCTATGGCGAACGGGTGTCACGATTTGACAAACCCATTTTACCATAGAGCGCATCGAAAAAACAGGAGGAACATTCGAACATGAGAAAATCTGAAACCTATCGCAACGAGATTAAGTCCTACATCGTCCGCACCGGCATGACCATGACGGAGGTGGTGGACTACCTCTCCGATGAATACGGCTGGAGCCGCAGCGTTCCCAATCTCTCCGGCAAACTCAAGCGCGGCTCGCTCCGCTATGGCGAGGCGGTAGAGCTGGCGGATGTGCTGGGGTATGACATTGTGTGGCAGAAACGGAGGAAATAAGATCGAGCAGAAAATTTATGGGTACATCCGTGTTTCCACCAGAGAGCAAAATGAAGATCGACAGGTCATTGCCCTCCGGGAAGTGGGCGTACCTGAGAGAAATGTTTATATCGACAAGCAGTCCGGCAAAAATTTCAACCGCCCGCAATATAAGAAGCTGTTACGAAAGATGAAAAAAGACGATCTGCTCTATATCAAGAGCATCGACCGTCTGGGGCGCAACTATGCGGAAATTTTGGAGCAATGGAGGATGCTCACAAAGGATAAAGGCATCGACATTGTGGTGCTGGATATGCCGCTGCTGGATACCCGGCGCGGCAAGGATTTAATGGGAACCTTCCTCAGCGACATTGTGCTGCAGGTGCTTTCGTTTGTTGCTGAGAATGAACGTACCAATATCCGTCAGCGTCAGGCAGAGGGCATCGCGGCGGCGAAAGCAAAGGGCGTTAAATTGGGAAGAAAACCGCTCCCTTTGCCTGAAAATTTCTACGAAGTACACCGAGCGTGGCGCTCAAAAAAGCTGACGCTGAAACAGGTAGCGGCAGCCTGCAATATGCCAGTCGGCACATTCTATGGCAAGGCGCGGAAGTTTGAAAACACCACTTAACCAAATCATGGCGATAATTTGGAAATGTGTACTTTTACAAATTATCCAAAATCATAGCGGAAATAGGAAAAAACTTCTTGAAACGGCTGGATAATTACTGTATAATTTATCCGAGAGAGTATGTGCTGCAAAATTCGTAAAAGTTACACTTAAACAAACCGTAGCGCGTACGGAAAATGAGGAGGATCTGGTATGAAAAGATCAAAGCGTATCCTATCTCTGCTCCTGAGTATCGTTTTGATACTGGGGATG
>OGQQ01001388.1_pt1 | contig 18865 bp, 15 predicted proteins | sample 1553281 | NCBI WGS metagenome assembly OGQQ01 (sample SAMEA2579937, study PRJEB22360) | human gut metagenome | biome: human gut; feature: human-associated habitat; material: faeces | place: Denmark | collected 2008/2010 | reverse complement strand
AGTTATATCAGAGATACAAAAATATATTTCAAAAATATAGTAATATATGTTATAATAAATTGCATAAGAAGTATATAAATAAGTGGTTTAGGAAAGGAGAACAATTTCATGCGGGAATATTATGGAGAATTAGTTGAGTGTAATGACTACAGAGATGATAAAAGTCACAAAGCTATTCCATTGAAAAGAGGAGGATTTAAATTTGAACTTAATAATGATACAGAATATGTATTAAAAGTTAGCATTGGAGATGAAAATAGTTATGCAAATCAAAAATTAATAGAACCAAAAGGAAAAATTTGTATTCGAATTAATAATTATATGGTAGATATTTTTGTATCTACTAAAGAGAATGGGGGAATGAAGTGTAACTTTACAATTGAGGATGGATGCATGGTTAAGAGAAATGCTGATAAATATATAGTTGGTAAATCATATATTGTACCAATTTTTAAGAATGGTAGAGTAACGATTGTAAATTGTAAAGATTGCAGACCTAATTTGGGAGTAAAACCTAAATATGAGATTACTACATTGAAAAATGCAAAACGAAAGCTGAAAGTTCGTAATTGTTCACCGTATGATATTATTATTTCAATAGATAATAATATCATTCAAAAAATCGAGAGGAGAAAGGTCAATAAAGAACCTTCTTCAAAATATATAGAAATTCCTGAAGATGGAATTTTGTATATTGATACTTTGGCGGAAGAAGTATTTTGGAAAAAAGGAGATTCAATAATTAAAGTTAATGGCTGTCAAGTAGAATATACTGAAAAAAGTACTACAAAAGTTACTATTACTGGACCGGGAAGTACTGAACCATATATTCATAATTTATATGTATCTCCTGATGATGATTATTTTAAATCAATTAGTATATGGTATAATACTATAGACTTTAGATTGGATTAGTCTTAAACTAGAAATATTGTATAGTACTATATATTAGATCTAAACCATAAAACGATAGGTTGATTTTTAACCTATCGTTTTTATATTATTTATTCGTAATTTCTTCTAAATCCAAAAGTTCTTGCCATCTTGCATCAACCTCTTTTTGGAATTCCTCAATCATCCACTCATTGCCAGGTTTAAACATATGTTTAAATCTCTTTTGAGGTTTTAAGAACTCTTCAATAGGAAGTTTTTTAGCAGGTTTATAAGAAATATGATAAACACCGTTAACAACTTCATATAAAGGCCAGTAGCAAGTTTCAACAGCCAATTTATTAATTTTCATTAAATCTTCTGTTGCATAACCCCAACCTCTAGGGCATGGAGCCATAACATTTAAAAATGTTGGACCTTCTGTGTAAATTGCTTTTTCGGCTTTTTCATATAAATCTTTCATATTGTTTACTGCAATTGATTGTGCAACATATGGTAAGTGATGCCCTACCATTATTTTTGTTAAATCTTTTCTTGATTGCATTTTTCCAGGAATAACTTTTCCAGCTGGTGATGTTGTTGTGTCTGCAAATTTTGGTGTTGCAGATGAACGTTGAATACCAGTGTTCATGTATGCGCCATTGTCATAGCATACATATAGCATGTCATGTCCTCTTTCCATAGCTCCTGATAATGATTGTAAACCAATATCATAAGTTCCACCATCTCCACCAAATGCGATGAATTTTGTGTGTTCATCTTCTGGTAATTTTCCTTGTTTTTTAAGTGATTTGTATGCAGCTTCTACTCCTGATAAAGTGGCAGAAGTACATTCAAATGCTGTATGGATAAATGAATCTGTCCATGCTGTATATGGGTAAATAAATGTTGATACTTCCATACATCCAGTTGCAGTTGAAATTACTGCGTGGTCTTCTTCTTTTAGTGCTCTTAAAATGTGTCTTGCAACAACGGGTGCTCCACAACCAGCACACATTCTATGACCTTCTGTAAATCTTGAAGGCTTATTTGCAACTATTTCTTTAACATTATATGCCATAATTATTTTTCTCCTTTCGCGTTTTATTCGTATTAAAACAAAATTTGCGTTTCATTTATAATAAAATAATAATTTAAAACTTATTGTTTTTCAGTTCTCAAACCTAAATATCTATAAGGATTTTCAACTTTTCCGTCTTTAGCAATTTCGGCTAAATCTGTATATACTGATTTGATTTCTTTTTCTGTTGTGTCTCTACCACCAATTCCATAAACATAATTAACAACTGGAACATTTTGTTTTGCAACATACATGCTAGAAACAACATCTTCAAATAAAGCTCCACCAATAGCATTTAAAGAATCAGATTTATCTAATACTGCAACTGCTTTTAAATGTGATAAGGCTTTTGCAACTTCTTCACCAGGGAAAGGTCTGTAAACTCTGATTTTTAATAAACCAGCTTTAACGCCTTGCTCTCTTAATTTATCAACAACGGCTTTTGTTGTACCAGCAGTTGAGTTCATACAAACAATTGCAATTTCTGCGTCATCTAATTTGTATTCTTCAAATAAATCATAATGTCTACCAGTCCAATTTTCAAATTCTTTAGAAACATCTAAAATAACTTGTTTTGCAGCTTTCATAGCTTCTGCTTGTTGAGCTTTGTGCTCGAAAAGATAAGCTTGTAAATCTAATGGACCAATTGCCATTGGTTCTTTTTTATTTAATAAATAATGTTCTGGGTGATATTTACCAACAAATTTTTTAACATCTTCATCATTTTCTAATTCAATATTTTCAATAGAATGTGATGTTATAAATCCATCTTGGCAAATCATAATTGGAAGTTGAACATATTTATTTTCAGCAATTTTGTGAGCCATTAAGTTATTATCATAAGCTTCTTGGTTATTTTCTGAAAATAACATTATCCATCCAGAGTCACGAACGCCCATTGCATCAGAATGGTCATTGTGTATATTAAGTGGACCAGATACAGCTCTATTAACTAAGTTCATAACTATAGGAAGTCTTAAACTTGAGGCGATGTAAATCATTTCCCACATTAAAGACAAACCATTTGCAGATGTTGCTGTCATAGCTCTTGAACCAGCAGCTTCAGCACCAATAGTAGCACTCATAGCACTGTGTTCACTTTCAACAGCAACAAATTCAGTGTCAACTGAACCATTTGCAACAAATGTTGAAAAATATTGAGGAATTTCTGTTGATGGTGTAATAGGGAATGCTGCAACAACATCAGGATTGATTTGTTTCATAGCAGTAGCAACAGCTTCGTTACCACTTAATCTCTCTCTTATACTCATTATTCAGCACCTTCTTCCTTCATAACAATTGCACCAAATGGGCAAGCTTTAGCACAAACGCCACATCCTTTACAATAATCATAATTAAAATCTTCTCTTTTTAAAGAACCTTTGCAAACAGGAATGCTATTATCTGGACAAACAGGGTAGCATAATCCACATTGTTTACATTTTTCTTCTATCCATACAGGTTTAACACTTCTCCAGTCACCAGTTTTAAATTCTCTGGCATTACCTGCATCATATATATTTCCACCTATTGTTAACTCTTCCATAGGTGTTGTTTTATCTATTTTTGTCATAATTCTCTCCTTCCTGTCAAAAGGGACGCCCTTTTTTGACAAGTATATTGTTAGATTTTTTTAACTTCTTTTAAAGCCATTTCTAAGGCTTTCATGTTTCCATCAATAACTTCAGGTTTTTTAGCAAATTTATGTTTAAATGAACTTTTCATATCTTCTAGAAAAGCTTCATCTGACATAATTCCACTAACTTTAACAATTGCTGCAAGCATAGGTGTATTTGGAAAATATCTTCCTAAAGCTTCAACTGATATTTTTCTTGCATCTATTGTGTAAACGTCACCTTTGTAACCGTTTAATACACTTTTTAAATAATCTGCTGATTTTGTTGTATTGATTACAATTGCACCAGTTTCTTTTAAACCAGCTGTTACAGGAACTGTTTCTAAAAGTGTGTCATCAACAACGACAACATAATCTGGTTCGTAGATATTACTGTGAACTGTTATAGGTTTGTCACTAATTCTGTTATAAGCAGTAATTGGTGCACCCATTCTTTCTGGTCCATATTCAGGGAAACCTTGAATATATTTGCCAGTATTAAATGCGGCGTCAGCTAGTAGTAATGATGCTGTTTTTGCACCTTGACCGCCTCTACCGTGCCATCTAATTTCTATTAGGTTATTCATATTATTGCCTCCTTTAAAATTTAATCAAATATAAAATTGTGTTTTGAATATTTGATTTTACGTGACTGTATACACGCATTTTATGTGTCTAGTATATGCCAAAAATAAAGTGATGTCAAGGGATTTTTTTGTACGAAGGAGTCGAAAAAATGTAATTTTAATATTGAATTATAAAAGAAAGTTAAACAGTAAAATTTTTCTTGCTTTTTGTCAGTTCTTATAGTAAAATGTAAAAAGCAAAAGTTGTCAAAAAGGGGCGTCCCTAATGACAAAAATTAAAAAGGTGAGAAGATAAATGTATTTAAAAAGATTAGAATTACAAGGATTTAAATCCTTTGCAGATAAAACAGTATTAGAACTAATGCCTGGAATTACGACAGTAATAGGACCAAACGGTTCTGGAAAAAGTAACATATCAGATGCAATAAGATGGGTACTTGGAGAGCAAAGCATGAAATCATTAAGAGGTACAAAGTCTCTAGACATCATATTTGCAGGTACTCAAAATAGAAAGTCTTTGGGCTTTGCCGAGGCTTCTTTGGTGTTTGATAATTCTGATGGTGCGTTACCAATTGAATATACAGAGGTAACTGTTACAAGAAAAATTTATAGAAGTGGTGAGACTGGTTATTTTATAAATAAAGTTCCATGCAGATTAAAAGATGTATTGGAATTATTTATGGATACTGGTATTGGTAAAGATGGATATTCAATTATTGGACAAGGTAAAATTGATGAAATTTTAAGTAACAAATCTGAGGATAGAAGACATATTTTTGAAGAGGCTGCAGGTATTGTTAAATATAGAACAAGAAAGCAAGAGTCTGAGAAAAAGTTAGAACATACAAAATTGAATCTTTTAAGAATTAATGATATTTTGTCTGAAATTGAAGGAAATCTAGAACCTTTACAAATGCAAGCAGATAAGGCTAAAAAGTATTTGAATTTAAAAGAAGAATTGAAAAACATAGAAATTGGTTTATTTGTTTACAATATAGAAAAGTATAAACAAGATTTAGAAAAAGTTGTTCAAGATATTGAAATTATGCAGGCACAATGTAATGATGAGGAAGGTAGATTAGAAAGAGTAAAGATTTTAAAAGAAGAGTTAAAAGCTAGTATTGATGAAATTACAGAAACAATTGAAAATATGTCAAATATAGGTTTTGAAAGTCAAAAACAAATTGAACAATTAAACTCTGATATAAATGTTGCAAAAACTAGAATTACAAATAATAATGAAAACAATGAAAGATATTTAAAAGAAATTGAAGACCAAAATGCTAAAATTCAAGAGTTAAAAGAAGAAATTGAACAAAAAGAAGCTAAAAAAGATAACTTAAAACAAAATAAAGAAAAGTTTGAAAAAGAGTTAAATGAAAAACAAGCAGAACTTGATAAATTAACAGAAAAATTGTCTTCAAAAGAGCTTGAAATTGAAGGATATAAACATACAGTAGAAGAAAATACAGACAAGAGATATGAACTTCAATCAGAAATAAATGCTCAAAACATAAATTATCAAAACTTTGAAAAAAGACAAGCTCAAATAAAACAAGAAATGCAATCAACAATTTCAGAACTTGATGGAACTCGTCTTAACAAAGAAGATATTGCAAAACAATTTAATGAAATTGAAAACAAGAAAAATAAAGCACAAAATTCTTTAAATGAAGTTGCAAAACAAAGAGAAGAAGCAAACCAAAAAATTAAATCATTTGAAAGTAATATAAATATTTTATCAAGTGAAATGAGAATAAAAGAGTCAAGATTAAAATTTTTGATAGAAACTGAAAAAGAAAAAGAAGGATATATCAAAAGTGTTAAATCATTGCTTAAAGACTGTGAAAATATCAAAGAACTTGGAAAAGGAATGAATGGTGTTTTAGCAAATATTATAGAAGTTCCAGATGAATTACAAACAGCAATTGAAATGTGTTTAGGAGCAAGTCTTCAAAACATAGTAACAGAAACTGAAACAGATGCAAAAAGATTAGTTGAACATTTAAGAAAAAATAATTTAGGAAGAGCATCATTTTTGCCAATTTCATCTGTTAAAGGTAAAAAATTAGACAAAATAAAAGGCAATGAAAGTGGTGTTGTTGGAATTGCGTCAGACCTTGTAAAATACAACAAAAAATATGAGCAAATTATTTTAAATTTACTAGGTAGAACTGTAATTGTTGACAACATGGATACAGCTATAAAAGTTGCAAAACAAAATGGCTATACATTCAGAATTGTAACAACAGAAGGTGATTTAATAAATCCATCTGGTGCAATTACTGGTGGATCAGTTTCTAAAAAAACAGTTAATATTTTAGGTAGAGGAAAAGAAATTGAAAAATTAGAAAAAGAGATAAAAAATCTAAAACAAAAAATTGAAAAACTAGAAAATGATAAGCAAAATTATGAAGAATCAATTGAGGGAATTTTAGAATTATCTTCAAATCTTGAAAAAGAACTACAAGAAATTGACATTACATATGCAACTGAAAAACAAAAAGTTATTTCAATAAACGAAAATATTGAAAAGCTTGAAAAACGTTTAAATAGGCTAAAAGAAGAACAAGCAAGTCTTGAAAAACAAAAAGAGGAAGCAGTTTCAACAAAAGGAGATTTACAAGTAGAAATAAATAAAATAGCAGAACAAAATGAAGAACTTTCTAAAATTATTACTGAATTTGCAGAATTAAACAAAGATGACCAAAAATATATTGATGACTTGAACTTTGATATTACAAATCTAAAAATCTCTGTATCATCATTTGACGAAAGTGAAGCATCAATTCAAGAAATTCAAGAAAGAATTAATCAAGAATTAGAAAATGCGCATATAAGTATAGAAAACAAAAATACACAAATTGAACAAATCAAAAAAGACAATGAAGACTTAGAAAAATCAATACAAGAGACACTTCAAAAAATAGAAGAAGTAAAAGAAAGTGTAAATAGTAGCAGTTCAAAAATTGAAGAATTGAAAAAAGAAAGAGCTCAAAAAAGTGAAAAACTTTCAAAACAAGAAGACGAAATAACTGCTAAATTTAAAGTAATTGAGGACTTAAAAGGTCAACTTGTAAAATTAGATGTTAAAAAGACAAAAATTGAAGAAGATATTAATGGCATTATCAACAAAATGTGGGAAGAATATGAGCTTACACCTAATAATACAGAACAATATCAAAAACCAGAAAATGTTGCATTAACACAAAGAAGAGTAAATAATTTAAGAACTGAAATTAGAGAACTTGGAAGTGTAAATGTTGATTCAATAGAAGAATACAAAAACTTAAAAGATAGATATGACTTTATGAGTGAACAACGCCTAGACCTAGAAAACACAATGAGTAAATTAAGAAAAGTAATTTCAGATATGACTCAAATTATGAAAGAACAATTCAAAGAAAAATTCAAGGTTATAAACAAAAACTTTGGAGAAGTATTTGCAGAGTTATTTGGTGGAGGAAAAGCAGAACTTACACTAGAAGATGAAGAAAACATTTTAGAGTGTGGAATTGAAATTACTGTACAACCACCAGGAAAAAAATTACAAAATATGATGTTACTTTCAGGTGGAGAAAAAGCATTTACTGCAATTGCATTATTATTTGCAATCTTAAAAATAAATCCAGCGCCATTCTGCGTGCTAGATGAAATTGAAGCAGCACTTGATGATGTAAATGTATTTAGATATGCTGAATATTTGAAAAAATTTACTGAACATACTCAATTTTTAGTTATTACTCATAGAAAGGGTACTATGGAAGTTGCAGACACTGTTTATGGTGTTACAATGGAAGAAAGTGGTATTTCTAAATTGTTGTCTATGAAGTTAAAACAATAAAGTAAAAGCAAGGAAAAGAGTTTAATCAATTCCTTGCTTTTTAACTATTTTATTATATCAAGATTTAGACGTAATGCTTTTATTTTGCAAGCATATAAATCCAAAGATGACTGGCAGGTTACTGAATTATCAGAGATTTTTCCATGCCGGTAGTCTTTTATCCACTTTAAAAGTGAATTAATTTGAGATGTAGGTCCATCTACTGTTAGAATGTTTCCTTGATGTTCAATAGTTATTTTTTTGTTCATATAAGAACCTCCTAAATTTTGATACTAATTATTATATAATAAATTAAATCAAAAAGCAATAAATTTTAAGAAATCCTATAAAGATTAATAAAAATCCAGAGACTATAGACCAAATATTTTGTGGTAATTTACAGAAATTTCTAATATGAATTCCTAGATATGAACCCATGCTTAGAAAAAACAATTGTAAAATACTAACTAAAAAAGGGAATAAATTTAAATTAATATCAGTCATTGAACCACAAATACCAATGCAAAAGCTATCAAGAGAAAGAGCAATGGCTAAAAATAATGCTTCTTTTGATTCAATAACTTGAGAGTGGTCTAAATCAGAAGATATAGGACTATTAAATATATTTTGAGAATCTTTTTCTTTTTTTAAAGCCTGAAAGCATATGTATATTCCCATGCAAACTAAAACAAAACATCCTAAAAAATTAGTTAAAGTATTTGGAAATATATATTGAATTATATTGCCAAAAAGTATTGAAATATATGTTGTTAGTAGTGATATTACAAACAAGATTATTTTTCCTGATTTGGATATCTTTGTATTTTTTATTCCATATGTTATACCTATTCCTAAAGAATCAATACTACTTGATATTGCTAAAAGTAATGAATTTAACATAATAACACCTCTTACAACATAATATGACAAAAAAATTTTGGTGTTACTTTGTAATAAAAAAGTACAAGCCACATATATTTAATTAACAAACATACAAAGGAGTGAATTTTTATGTGGCAAACATTAAGAAAAGAAGAAGTATTAAGAAAATTAAGCACAGATGAAAAGCAAGGACTAACAGAAAAAGAAGTACAAGAAAGACAAGCAAAATATGGAAAAAATAAATTGCAAGAAAAGAAAAAAGAAAGTTTTATAGTAAAATTCATAAAACAATTTAATGATTTTATGATAATAATACTAATAATAGCATCAATAATATCAGCAGTTGTGTCAAAAATGCAAGGGGAAAACGACTATGTAGATTCAATAATAATTATAGGAATAGTAGTTTTTAATGCATTGATGGGAGTAATTCAAGAGGCAAAGGCAGAAAAATCAATAGAAGCTTTAAAACAAATGACACCACAACTTGCAAAAACTATAAGAAATGGTAAAACAGTGGAAGTCAATGCAGAAGAACTTGTAAAAGGAGATATTATTATTTTGGATGCTGGAAATTTTGTACCAGCTGATTGTAGAATATTAGAAAGTCATAACTTAAAAATTGAAGAATCATCTTTAACAGGTGAAACACAGGGAGCTGAAAAGGATGCAGATGTAATATGTAGCAAGAATGCACCATTAGGTGATATGAAAAATATGGCATTTATGGCAAGCATTACTGTAAATGGACATGGAAAAGCAGTTGTAACTGATACAGGAATGAATACAAAAGTTGGACAAATAGCTAATATGATAATAGAAGATGAGGCACCACAAACACCATTACAAAAAAAACTAGGTGAAGTTGGTAAAATATTAGGATTAGCATGTTTAGCAATTTGTGTAATAATATTTGTTATGGGATTAATAAAACACATAGAACCAGTAGAAATGTTTATGACATCTGTTGGACTTGCAGTTGCTGCAATACCAGAAGGATTACCTGCAATTGTAACAATTATGCTTTCAATTGGTGTTACTAAAATGGCTAAAAAGAATAGTATAATTAGAAAATTGCCAGCAGTTGAAACACTTGGAAGTAGTAGTGTTATATGTTCAGATAAAACAGGAACTTTAACTCAAAATAAAATGAAAGTAGTTGATGTTAGAAGTCAAAACAAAAAATTTATTATAGAACTTGCAACATTATGCACAGACTGTGATATAAATGTGGAAAGTGGAGTGCCACAAGTTACTGGAGAACCTACAGAGAAGGCAATTGTAGAAGAATGCATAAATATGGGAACAGTAAAGAATAAACTAGAAAATTTTATGCCTAGAATTAATGAAATTCCATTTGATTCTAATAGAAAAATGATGACAACAATTCATAAAATAGGTAATAAATATAGAATTATTACAAAAGGTGCGCCAGATGTATTATTGCAAAAATGTACAAAACAAGTAGATTTGATAACTGATATGCAAAATCAATATAATATTAAAATTAAAAGTTTAGAAAATTTGAAAATTCAGAGTGATAATAGACAAATGGCACAAAAAGCTTTAAGAGTAATTGCTGTTGCTTACAAAGATGTAGATACATTGCCAAGCAAAATAGACTCACAAAATATAGAAAATAATTTAATATTTGTAGGCTTAATTGGAATGATAGACCCTCCAAGAGAAGGAGTAAAAGAAGCGGTGCAAGTATGTAAGAATTCAGGAATAAAAACTGTTATGATAACAGGAGACCATTTAGAAACGGCAAAAGCAATTGCTAAAGATTTAGGAATATTAGAACAAAAAGATATGGCAATAACAGGACAAGAACTTGACAAAATGTCACAAAATCAATTGGAAAAAAAGATAAGAGATTATTCAGTTTTTGCAAGGGTTACACCAGAGCATAAAGTTAGAATAGTAAAAGCATGGCAGAAAAATGGCGCGGTTGTTGCAATGACGGGTGATGGAGTAAATGATAGTCCTGCTTTAAAAAATGCAGATATTGGAATTGCAATGGGAAAAAATGGTACAGATGTTGCTAAAAATGCAGCAGACATAATACTTACAGACGACAATTTTGTAACAATCGTTGAAGCGGTAAAACAAGGAAGAAATATATATGATAACATCAAGAAAGCAATACATTTTTTAATTGCAACAAATATAGGAGAAATAGTAACAATCTTTATGGGGCTTGTGTTAGGATTAAAATCACCACTACTTGCAATTCAATTATTATGGATAAATCTAGTTACAGACTCATTACCAGCAATTGCATTAGGACTTGAAAAGCCTGAAAAAGACATTATGCAAAGAAAACCTGTTGATAGTAAAAAAGGAATATTTGCAGACGGCTTGTGGAATAAAATAATTGTTGAAGGCATAATGATTGGTGTGCTTACACTTGTTGCATTTAGTATAGGAAATAAATATTATGGATTAGAAGTTGGCAGAACTATGGCATTTTTATCAATAGGATTTTTGGAATTAATACATAGTTTTAATGTTAAAAATGAAAAATCAATTTTTGAAGCTGGATTATTTGAAAATAAGTATTTAGTGGGAAGTTTTGTTTTAGGAATTTTTATCCAGGCCATAGTAGTTGTTGTTCCTGCTTTTGCAAAAGTTTTTGAAGTTGTTCCTTTGAATTTAACTCAATGGATTATTACAGTTGCTATTTCTATTTTACCTGTGCCAGTTATTGAATTACAAAAGAAATTAGATTTTAAGAATAAGATAGTAGAGAAGAAAGAAGAGAAAAAAAGTTTTTCTTTTGCAAAATTTTAAAAATTAGTTGCAAATACCAAAAAAATATGATAAAATAGCTATGCTTAAAAGGAGTATAGCTATTTTAAGCATCTCTACTTAACTAAAAAGTTAGGTTGCAAAATCCATAGGGAGGTGAAAATAATGAACAAATACGAAAGTGTTATCATTGTTAATCCAAATGTTGATGAAGCAGGTTTAAAAGCTTTAGAAGAAAAATTTACAGGATTAATCAATGAAAATGGAAAAGTTGAATCAGTTGAAAACATGGGTAAAAAAAGATTAGCTTATGAAATCAAAAAATTCAAAGAAGGTACATATATGTTATTTAACTTTGAAGCAAATCCAGATTCAATCAAAGAACTTGAAAGAGTTTACAGAATTACAGATGACGTAATCAAATTCATCGTTGTAAGAAAAGAAGACTAATAAAAAATAAAAAGTGGGACCTTAGATTAAAGTAATGAAAGGAAGAAAAGAAAATGAACAAAGTAATATTAATGGGAAGACTTACAAGAGACCCAGAAGTAAGATATACACAAACAAATAATACTCTAGTTGCTTCTTTTAGTTTAGCAGTAAATAGAAGATTTGCAAGACAAGGAGAAGAAAGACAAGCAGACTTTATTAACATAGTTGCTTGGAGTAAATTAGGAGAATTTTGTAGTAAGTACTTTAAGAAAGGTCAACAAGTTGGTATAATTGGAAGAATCCAAACAAGAACATGGGATGATGATCAAGGTGTTAAACACTATGTAACAGAAGTTGTTGCAGAAGAAGCATATTTCGCTGATAGTAAAAGAGAAGGAGATATGGGAGCAGGAGCTTTTGAAAATACTTTTGGTAGTACAATGCCAGGAAGTATGGGATCAGATTTTGAGACATCATCTGCAGATGATTTACCATTTTAATTAATTACGAGAGGGGGAAATATCAAAATGGCAGACAAAAAACAAAGAAGAAATAATAAAAATTATGATGAAGATTATAACCCAAAATTCAGAAAACAAAGAAAGAAAGTTTGTGTTTTATGTAGTGACAAAAATTTTGAATTAGATTACAAAAACGCTGACCAATTAAAGAAATTTGTTAATGATAAAGGTAAAATCTTACCTAGAAGAACAACAGGATGTTGTGCAAAACATCAAAGAGATATTACTACAGCAGTAAAAAGAGCTAGACATATTGCTGTATTACCATATGCTCAACAATAATAAGCATATTAAAAGACTAGAAATAAATCAATATTTCTAGTCTTTTTCTAATTCATTATCATCTTCTATAGAATTGTATTTATTAACTTTATTAATAAGATTAGGCAATTCATTTTTAATATATTCATCAATTTCAAAATCAATTACTGAACTTTCAGAAGCCATTAAACCAGAAGCTTTTAATAAATCGTTTTGATTTATGTATATATTTTTTAAATAGTATTCAGCATCAATTGAATCTGGGTTATGATTTTCTATTTGTTCTCTTATTGAATGTGCTAAACACTCATAAGGGTCATCATAATGAATTTTAATTCTGTTCTTAGCAGAAGAATCTTTATCTAATCTAGCAGTTGCATGTTTGGCAGAAATATTTTCGGCCCAAGCATTATAAATTTCACAACCTTTTTTATATAATCTTAATTTTAGTTCTTCAGATTCTTTTTTTGTTAATGAACAAAATTTATTAATGTCATTTTGCAATTTACTATCTAGGTTAATTCCTATTGGAGAATTGTTTTCTAGTACAACATTTTCTGGTGAAGCAAGGTATTTTAATAATTTGGTATATTTTTTGTTAAAATCTTTATTACCTTTTCTGATATCACATATCATGTTAAATAAAGATAGTTCTTCATTTGAAATAAATGTAGATTTACCAATATTATTTATCATCTTCATATTTCTTGTAGCATATGCAGATGGAACTTCCATAAAATTAGCTTCTTTTCCAGGCATATTACTATGTGCAGAATATCCAATAATACTTTCTTGGTGTTCATTAACAAACATTGTTTGTAACTCTATCGGAATATTTAAAACATTAGAATATAGACCAGAAAAATCAGCAACATATCCACTTTTTTCTCTTTTAGTTTTTGTAGCAGAACTATCAGGATTCATTGTGATTCCTAAAGCCTGAAGTTGTTTTGAGTTACTTACTATTTCAGGTAATGTACTTGAATATAATTTTAATCCTAATTTACTATCAATTCTGGAATCAAAATCTTTTAAAAGTTCTTTAAAGTCAACTTTTTGTGGATTTGAATCTTGCTCCAAAGAAGATAGGTTCATTTTAGTTGAATAATCTCCCAATGCAGTTAAAATAGAGATTTTTTTATTACATTCATTGATCAATTTATTATATTTTTCTTTTAAATCTAAGGCATAATTTTTTGAATATTCAGTTTCAGATTCAAAAATATTTAAGATATCTTGTAGTAACTGTTTACTTTTTGTATAGTATTCAAAAGATGTGCAATTTTGATTATCGATTTTTGATTCAAATGCATGATTTTTTTCAGATATTTTAATATTTTCTCTTCTTTCATCTGCAAGCATTTTTAATGTTTCATATTCAGAATTTTTGGGGTCAATAGTTACATTGTGAGGAATTTTTTCAACAATAATTCTTAAACCAAATAAATCTAGAATGTCTTTTATTGAGACTCTTGAATCAGTTTCTTTTAATCTTTTTGTGTAATCTTCTAATTTTGCAATATTGCTTTTTGATGATTTTACTCTGGATGTTAGATAAATTGAATAATTAGGTTCAGGAAATTTTTTATTTATTTCTAGTAATAATGTTGAACATACAATTTCCATGTATCTCATTATTTCAGAATCAGTTGATAAAATCATTTTATCTATTTTACTTGATATAGTGTTATATAAACTTTCATATTTTTTATTTTCTATTTCATTATCAAAGGGTTTGTGCATAAGATTACCTCCTTCAGAATTTTAAACTTATAATATTAGTATATCAAAATTTACATAAATTTGCAAATTAATTGCAATTTACTAGAAAATATAGTAAAATATAGTAGATTAAAAGAGAAAAGAAGGTAATAAAATGTTAGAAAAATTAGGAATAGATGCAAATTTAGAAAATTTATCAAAAGAAGTAGAAAATGAAATAAAAAATCAATTTAAAATAATGGATGAAATATGTGAAAAAAATAGTATGAAAGTATTGTCAGCATTTCAAGAGTGCAACTTACAAGAAATGCACTTAAATTCATCAACAGGATATGGAATAGACGAAGCTGGAAGAAATAAAATAGAAGAAATTTATGCAAATGTATTTAAAGCAGAAGATGCATTAGTACGTGCACAATTTATATCAGGAACACATGCTTTAGCAATAACCTTATCAGCATTATTACGCCCAAATGACACAATGATAAGCATAACAGGAGAGCCATATGACACACTTCAAACAGTTATAGGTTGTAACGAAACAGAAAGTAAAAGCTCATTAAAAGCATTCGGAATAAAATATGAACAAATAGAACTTGTAGAAAATGATTTTGATATAAAATCAATTCAAGAAAGACTAAAAAAACAAGATGTAAAATTAGTTGAAATTCAAAGATCAAGAGGGTATTCAACAAGAAAGAGCTTAACAATTGAAAAAATCGAAAAAGTAATAAAGTCAATTAGAGAAGTTAACAAAGATGTAATAATTATGGTAGACAATTGTTATGGAGAATTTGTACAAGATAAAGAACCAATAGAAATTGGAGCAGACATTGCAGTAGGTTCATTAATGAAAAATTTAGGAGCAGGAATTGCAACATCTGGAGCATATATAGTTGGTAGAAAAGACTTAATAGAACTATGTGCAGAAAGACTAACAGCACCAGGAATAGGAAAAGAGATAGGACCATCATTAGGGCAAAATACACAATTACTAAAAGGACTATTCTTTTCACCACAAGTAGTAGCTTCTAGTGTAAAAACAGCAATATTTGCAAGTAGAATATTAGAAAAATTAGGATATGATGTTGAACCAAAATATGATGAAGTAAGAGCAGATATTGTACAAACAATAAAACTTGGAAGTGAAGAAAATCTAGTAAAATTCTGTCAAGGAATCCAAATGGGTTCACCAATAGATTCAAATGTAATTCCATTCCCAAGTGACATGGGAGGATATGAAGATAAGGTCATAATGGCAGCAGGAACATTTACAGAAGGTTCAACAATTGAATTAAGTTGTGATGGACCAATACGTGAGCCTTTTATAGCATATATGCAAGGTGGACTTACTTTTGAATATGGAAAATTTGGAATATTAAAAGCAATTCAAAAAATGAAAAATTAATAAAAACGGGATTGAAGGACTGGTCTTTGATCCCCAAAAATTTGGGAGAAAAATATGAATGTTGTAGTAATAGGTGGTGGCCCTGCTGGAATGATAGCAGCAATTACCTCTGCTGAAAATGGAAATAATGTAACTTTATTAGAAAAAAAAGAAAGACTTGGTAGAAAACTTTTGATTACAGGTAAAGGAAGATGTAATATTACATCTTCTTTGCCAATAGATGAATTTATACAAAATGTACCGGGGAATGGACAATTTTTGTATAGTGCTTTTAAAAATTATACAAATACTGATATAATTGACTTTTTGAAAGATGAAGGCTTAGAAGTAAAAGAAGAAAGAGGAAATAGAATTTTTCCAATAACAGATAAATCATTAGATGTATTAAAGTGCTTTACAAAAAGATTAAAAGAATTAAATGTTAAAATAGAATATAATACGAAGGTTACTGAAATTGTACCAAAAGATGAAAGTGGAAAATTAAAAGTGATTGCTGTGGAAATGGATAAAAACATTTATAAAAATAAAGTGTTTGAAGCTGAAAAAGTGATATTAGCAACAGGTGGAAAAAGTTATCCTTTAACAGGTTCTACAGGTGATGGATATGAAATTGCAACAAAATTAGGACATACAATAACTAAAATAAGACCTTCATTGGTTCCATTAGAATCATTTGATATAAATATGTGTAAAGAGTTGCAAGGTTTATCTTTAAGAAATGTAAAAATTCAATTAAAAGATAAAGAAAAAAATAAAGTAATATATGAAGATTTCGGAGAGATGTTATTTACTCATTTTGGTGTATCAGGACCTACAATTTTGAGTAGTTCAGCACATCTAGTTAGATATAAAAATATTGATGAACTTTTAAAAAATAAAAAAATTACTTTAAATATAGATTTTAAGCCAGCTTTATCTGAAGAAAAATTAGATGAAAGAATATTAAGAGATTTTAATGATTTTAAAAATAAGCAATTTAAAAATAGTTTAGATAAATTATTACCACAAAAATTGATACCTGTAATTATTGAAAAAAGTGGTATAAATCCAGAGAAAAAAGTTAATGAGATTAACAAAAAAGAAAGACATAGACTTGTTAATTTATTAAAGAATTTTGAAGTTACAATAAAAGGGTTTAGACCTATTGATGAGGCAATAATAACAAGTGGTGGAATAAATATTAAAGAAATAAATCCTAAAACAATGGAATCTAAATTAGTAGAAGGCTTATATTTTGCAGGTGAAATAATTGATGTTGATGCATATACTGGAGGATTTAATCTTCAAATTGCTTATTCTACTGGATACGTAGCAGGCGACAAAATTTGAAAAAAATATGAGACAAATTAGGTATGTCCCTTTTGTTTCAAAAAAGGAGAAATATGGAAAGTTTTATTTCAATTAAGGAAAATATACAAACTGAATTAGTTGTAAAAAAGTCTAAATTTATATGTAATCTTATAAAAGTTGAGACCCAAGAAGAAGCAGAAAATATGATAAAAAAAATGAAGAAAAAGTATTATGATGCAAGGCATAATTGTGTAGCATATAGGGTTATGGAAAATGAGCAAATAGTAGAAAAATCAAGTGATGATGGGGAACCATCAGGAACTGCTGGAGGACCAATGTTAAATATTTTACAAAAAAATAATTTGTGTAATATTTTAGTTGTTGTAACAAGATATTTTGGAGGAATTTTACTTGGAACAGGTGGTTTAGTTAGAGCTTATTCGGATGTAACATTACAAGCTATAGATAGTATAGAAAAAGTTGAAAAAACTATAGGAATAGAAGCAGAAGCAGAAGTAGAATATAATAATTTGGAAACTTTTAGATATTATTGTAAAAAAAATAATATTTATATAAATGATTGTGTTTATTCTGAAAAAATTATTTGTAAAATTCAGTTAGAAGAATGCAATAAAGATAGATTAATAGTTGATTTTAATACAAAAAAAGTTAATTTGATAAAATTGAAGTTTTTATCTAAAAAATTAATAGAGAAAAGTATAATAAAATAATGTTTTTGTAAATATTTGGAAAATATAATTGAAAAACAATTAAATAGATACTATAATAAGAACTGTAAAAAATTTACAGTTCTTTAATTTGTTTATAATAAAAGATTTGAAAGAACAATCAACATAAAACAAATGAAAAGATAACGGAAATAGGGAGGAAAATTATGAAAGAAAAAACAACAATCTTGATAGCAGATGACAATCAAGAATTTGCTCAAACATTAGCAAAATACATACATGAGCAAGATGATATGGAAGTTATAGGAATAGCAAAAGATGGAGAAGAAGCTATTGATATGATAACAAATATAATGCCAGATGTAGCATTACTAGATGTAATTATGCCACATTTAGATGGAATAGGAGTATTAGAAAAATTAAATATAATAAAATGTGATAAAAAACCAATGTGCATAATGCTTTCAGCAGTTGGACAAGATAAAATTACTCAAAGAGCAGTAGGGTTAGGTGCTGAATATTATGTTGTAAAGCCTTTTGATATTGAATTATTGATAAAAAGAATAAAGGAATTAAAAAATTTCAGACCAAGTCAAAATGTTAATAATTTTATTTCAAAAGAAACTAAACAACAATATGTTGAAATTCCTATGGATGGAACTAAAAATCAAGAAAATTTGGAAGCTTTGGTAACAAATATTATTCATGAAGTAGGTGTACCTGCACATATAAAAGGATATCAATATTTGCGTGAAGCAATAATTATGGTTGTAAATGATATTGATGTTATTAATCAAATAACAAAGAGTTTATATCCTAAAATTGCAATGAAATTTAACACAACACCAAGTCGTGTAGAGCGTGCAATTCGTCATGCTATAGAAGTTGCATGGGGCAGAGGAGACCAAAAAACAGTTGAGAATATTTTTGGTT
>OGQQ01001379.1_pt1 | contig 18961 bp, 10 predicted proteins | sample 1553281 | NCBI WGS metagenome assembly OGQQ01 (sample SAMEA2579937, study PRJEB22360) | human gut metagenome | biome: human gut; feature: human-associated habitat; material: faeces | place: Denmark | collected 2008/2010 | reverse complement strand
TGTTTCTTCGGTGTCTCCTCTATATGGCTAACATAGTACCCCGTAATACTACGGGACACGGCAGGGGAGGAGTAGTACGCTTTGTACAGAAATTTAAGCAAGAATCAACCTTTCACCGAAAAGTCCGGAATGTGTTTGTCGGCAAGTGATTGCTAAAATTCATGCCTACCCTACGGATTTTCTACTGAACTGAAAAAGCTATGTGTGAAGGAGGAATCAGTAATTGCTGAAATTCTGGGGTTTGATGACGAACCCTACTCTCAGGCGAGAATGGAATTTGTTATAGTCGAGTAGTCCTTCGCCGTAACCGTTGTAATATTGTATAAAGAAATATTGGTTTTCGTTGGGGAATAAGCGGGCATTCAGTTCGATAACGGTGTTGAAATTGAAATTCCAGCCGCTCCGCTTGGTGAGAATGACGGTAGCTCCGAACCGACGATTGTCACTTATGTAACTACCTGCTAATTGAAAAATACCGCAGTATTTGAGGATATCCCGGTTGTTCCCGCTGTCGATGATAGGTATCCATGTTTTGAATTGAAGCTCTACATTGCGATCGACGGCGAGCGCACCCATAAACGAGATTTTATTCCAACTGCGAGACCAAATGCTGTCTTTCCCGTTCGATTCATGCTCGATCAGGAGCGAGACTTGTCCGATAAGTCTATTTCGATGTATGACCAGATGCGATAGCCCTATGCCGGGATTGAAATTGAGGTCGTACATCGGGAGAGATTCTTGAAAGACATTCCAAAATGCTTTTTGCGTATAGGTTATAAAGAGGTAGGTGTCGAATGGAAGTTTACTTTTTGTAAGTCTCTGGCTGATGCTTAGTTGGAATTTTACATCGGAATTTTTATTGGTCGGTTTGCTCCCGATGGTCGTACCCCCGATAAAGTAATTGTCTTTGTATAGCGAAAAATAAGGTCTTTTGTCCAGCTCTTCGCGCACGCTGTCGGGATTGTATCGAGGAACATCGTTTCGGATTTGGGTAAAACCCGAAACACAGGGCAGAATTATCAGCAAGAGGATAAACAATCGTTTCATGTACAAATATAATAATATGATGGAAGAAATGAGAAATGAACTTGTTCATTTTTTATTTCGAACCGTATCTATATCCTGCATTCCGATATAGATAATTGTGCAAATATATGCTATATCGGCTTTGTTTTATAGGTAAAAAGGTCGTTCTTTTTCGCCGGTTTTTCCATTATCGTCGGATTTTATGCTTTGTTTTGCCCGAATATTGTTTTGCTCCTCCCGTAAAATCCAGTACATTTGCAAGAAATGAAAATGTTTTTTGCATGAATAAAATAGGTGCGGTACTGTGTATTTGTGTCCTTTTGCTGTCGGGTTGCGGCGGCAAGGATAACGAGTTTGTCGTGGAGGGAACTATCAATAATTTAGGAGGACGCCCTATTTATGCCGTTTATAGTCTTGAAAACGGCATTGTCGTAGATACGCTTCGTCCGCAGAATGGTTTTATCACATTCAAAAACTCGGCTTCGGAACTTATTCCCATACAGTTTTATTATTTCGATAAAACGTCCTTGACCAAGATATATGTGCAGAACGGCGACCGGATAGAATTGTCGGGCGACGGGCAGGATCCTTTCGGGTTGAGAGTGAAAGGAAGTTCTCTAAATAAGGATTTGTTTAAGTTCAATCAAGAGAATAAAGAGTTGTTGCAGTCTTGGTCGGCAGAAAGGAACATTTCGGCATCGGGAATGAGAACCCGACGATACGAGCAGTTGAGCAAGGAGCTGCAAGGCGTTGTGGCAAAGTATGTGGGCGAACATAAAGATTCGCCTGTGAGCGCTATTTTGTTAGATGATTATGTATTGGGAAGGGCGAGCGATGCGTTTTGCGATTCGTTGATCGGTTTGTTGGACGACCGTGTACTGTCGGCTCCGCCGGCCACAGCATTGGAAATGTATCGACAATTTGAAACCATACAGAAGAGTGACACCGTATTGCCTTATTTATCATTGACTACGGTGGCCGATACGACCGAACTGCTGAATCCCCGAGAAGCCCGAGCGACCCTGCTTTGTTTTTGGGCTGCCGAGACACCCGGAACACAGAGGTACAGCGGCTTTTTAAGGGAGATAGCAGAACGATACGATTCGTTGGTGCGGGTCGTGGAAATTTCGCTGGATAGGGACAGCGCCGTATGGAAGGAGCGAATCGAGGCCGATTCGGCCGTATGGGCCCGGCGGTGGGCGAAAGGCGGTTATCTTTATCCGGGGGTGAAAGAGCTTCATATTCAAAGCATACCTTATCTGTTGGTCGCCGACTCTTTGGGGCGGATTGTCGCCAGAGGGCTTTCGCCCGACTCTTCGAGGGTTTATATCGAACGTTTAGTAACACCATAACCTATTACTACAAAATCTATTACTATGTTGGTGAAAGTTTTTGGCGCAGCCGTGCAGGGTATCGATGCTCTTGTAGTGACTATCGAGGTGAACTGTTCGCAGGGTATCCGTTTCTTTATGGTGGGATTGCCCGATGCAGCCGTGAAAGAGAGCCACGAGCGGATTGTCTCGGCCGTGGAACATAACGGTTACAGATTTCCGAGGAAACAGGTAATCGTGAACATGTCGCCTGCCGATATACGCAAGGAAGGTGCGGCGTATGATTTGCCTTTGGCCGTGGGGATTTTGGCGAGCGACGAGAAGATAGAAACGGGTAAATTGAGCGAGTATATGTTGATGGGGGAGTTGTCTCTCGACGGCTCCATTCTTCCTATCAAGGGGGCGTTGCCCATAGCTATCAAGGCAAGGGAGGAGGGCTTTAAGGGGTTGATTATTCCCAAAGCCAATGTTCGCGAGGCCGCGGTAGTCAATCATCTCGATGTGTATGGCGTAGAGAATATCACCGAGGTGATTCGTTTCCTGAACGGGGAGATCGAGCTGGAACCGACGGTGATCGATACTCGTGCGGAATTTTTCAAGGAATATACCCATTTCGATTTGGATTTCAGCGATGTCAAAGGTCAGGAGAGTGTCAAGAGGGCTTTCGAAGTAGCGGCGGCCGGCGGACATAACATCATACTCATAGGGCCTCCGGGCGCCGGAAAATCGATGATGGCGAAGCGGTTGCCTTCTATACTACCGCCTCTCACATTGCAGGAAGCACTCGAAACGACCAAGATACATTCGGTCGCCGGACGCATGGAGAGGGGTAGTTCTCTGTTGTCGCAACGGCCGTTCCGGGCGCCGCATCATACCATATCGCCGGTAGCGTTGGTGGGCGGCGGGGCTTTTCCCCAGCCGGGTGAAATTTCATTGGCACACAACGGGGTGCTTTTTCTCGACGAGTTGCCCGAGTTTTCACGTCAAGTACTCGAAGTAATGCGTCAACCGCTCGAAGTAATGCGTCAACCGCTCGAAGACCGCAAGATAACGATAGCACGTGCGAAATACTCGATAGAATATCCCGCCGGGGTGATGTTGGTCGCTTCGATGAATCCTTGTCCTTGCGGATATTATAACCACCCGGAGAAAGAGTGTATATGCAGCCCGGGAACGATACAACGTTATTTGGGAAAAATTTCGGGCCCTCTGCTCGACCGCATAGACATACAAGTGGAGATCGTTCCCGTCCCGTTCGAGAAAATCTCCGACACCCGTCCGTCGGAGTCGAGCGAGTCGATTCGTCGACGAGTCATTGCCGCAAGAGAAATTCAAGCCGCACGCTTCGCCGACTATCCCGGCATTCACTGCAATGCCCAAATGACTACCCGGCTGCTGAACCAATTCGCTGTCCCCGATGAGGCGGGATTGAAACGGCTGAAAGATGCGATGAACCGTTTCCACCTGTCGGCACGGGCCTACGACCGTATTTTGAAAGTGGCTCGTACCATCGCCGATTTGGAAGGTAGCGAAGGGGTACAGGTGCAACACATCAACGAAGCGGTGAATTACCGAAATCTCGATCGGGAGAATTGGGGAGATAGGTAGAAATTGTTTATCTTGCAGACCTATATTAAAGTATAGTGAAACTCAGATGTAACGATATGAAGAACATAACCGTATTTTTGGCATCCAGCGACGAGTTGAAAAACGACCGTAACAGTTTTCATTCGTTGGTGGCTTCTTTGGACGAAATTTTCGAGCCTCGGGGATATCGCATAAGGTGCAGACGTTGGGAAGATTTTTCGGCATTTTGCACCGGAACCCGTACTCAGGACGACTACAACCGCATAGTACGTGCCAGCGATATTTGTATCTGTATGTTTCACCGCAAAGCGGGAGAATACACCATAGAGGAGTTCAATCAAGCCTTAGACGAATATGTGAAGAATCAGAGTCACCCCAAGACATTTGTCTATATTCGTGCCTTGATAGAAGGTGAAATGGAGGACGAGGCATTGAAACGATTCAAGGAAGATTTGTTCGATCGGGTGGGGCATTATTGGTGCAACTATGCCACCGACGATGCCATGAAGTTGCATTTTGTCATGCAGTTGGAGCGGATCATTCCATCGGTATCGGGCAACGCTTCCGTAACCGAGGGTAACCACTTTAAGATAGAGAACGGAGTCGTTTCGCTTTACGGCCACAAGATAGCCGAACTGGACAATCTCTCTTTTGCCGCCGAGAATCCGGAATACCTTTCGTTGAAAGAGTCCATTGCCCGATTGAATACAGAGATCGCCCGACTAAGAGCGACCGGTGTCGCCGAGCTTCAACCGATGATTGACGAGAAACAAGCGGAACTATACAAGAAAAGGGAAAGTCTCAACCGATTGGAGTGCCAGCTGTTCGATCTTGCTCTATCCATCAACAAGCTGATCGGGAGCGGAACGCCGGTGAGCGAGCGCAAACGGTTGGCGATAGAGATGTTCGAGCGAGGGAACAGCAAAGGGGTCGTGGAGATTTTGAATGAAAAAGATATCGCCGCCGATGCCGCTCAGGCTTGCAAAGAGATAGAGCAAGGAAAACTACTGGTCGATTCCGGTCGGTCGCTTATCGAGGCGGGACTTCAAAAGACACGATCGTTGGCCGAGGAGTATGTTTTGCGGGCAAAGGCTTTGATGACAGACTATGCAGAGCCTCGTCGCTTCGAATTGGCTTGCCATGCCTATGAGCAGGGTATCGAGCTGATCCGAGCCAACCTTTTGGAGGAAGAGTTGGCAAAAAGTTTGTTTGAGTATGGTTGTTTTTTACAGACAAACAAACGATACGATTTGGCGGAAGCTCGTTATCGAGAAAATTTAGACATTTGCCAGCGACTTGCGGCCATTAGTCCACAAGCCTATGAGCCGAGCTTGGCAATGGTTCAAAATAACTTAGGCCTTTTGTGCAGCGATACCCAACGTTATGAGGATAGCGAAGAGATGTATCTCTCTGCCGTGGAGATTTATCAACGGTTATCCGTAGTGAATCCACAGGTTTACGAGCCGGGCTTGGCAACGACACAAAATAATTTAGGCAATTTGTACAGAGATACTCAACGTTATGAGGATAGCGAGGAGATGTATCTCTCTGCTATGGAAATTTATAGACGACTCGCAGCGGTGAATCCACAGGTTTACGAGCCGGATTTAGTACGAGCGTGCAATAACCTTTCATTCTTATTTCTCGCTCAGAGCAATTTTGAAGAAGCTGAACGGTATGCCCGTGAGGGAGCAAAATATGATTCTACTCATCATACCATTTATACAAATCTTGCGGCATCCCTTCTTCTTCAAGGTCGATATGCCGAGGCGGAAGAGATATACCTGCGATACAAGGAAGAGCTAAAAGAGGACTTTCTCTCGGATTTCGAAGATTTCTATCGACGGGGAATTATTCCCCCGGAACGGGAAGACGATGTGGAACGGATAAAAAAGCTGTTGTCGAAATAGGCAGAGACATACATTCGATCGGGATCGCTGCGGGTGCGGATTAGGGAGTATAACGCATCATTGGATAAACGAGCCGAGTTGCTTGTATACTATACAGAAAAACAAAATTCGGATATGGAAACAAAGAAAGAAACAAAGAAAAACACACGTCTGTTGTCATTGGATACCCTTCGGGGATTCGATATGCTTTTTATTATGGGTTTCGCCCCGTTGGTAGTCGCCTTGAATGCCTTGCACCCGACGGCGGTGGGCGATGTCATAGCGGGGCACATGCGGCACGTCCCGTGGGACGGGTTTACCCAGCACGATATGATATTCCCTCTGTTCTTGTTTATCGCAGGTATATCTTTCCCGTTTTCATTGGCCAAGCAAAGGGGGAGCGGATCGAGCGACAAACATATTTACCTGAGGGTTTTCCGCCGGGGTGTCACCCTCGTTTTGCTGGGATTCTTGTATAACGGATTCTTACAGTTGAATTTCCCCGATGTGCGTTTGGCAAGCGTTTTGGGGCGTATCGGGCTGGCGTGGATGCTCGGGGCTTTCATTTACATGAGTTTGAAAAAGTCGGTACAATATGGTTTGATTGTCTTTATCTTGGTGGGTTATTGGTTGCTGTTGGCTTTTGTGCCGGCTCCCGATGCTGCGGGGGCTTCCCCTCTTTCTATCGAAGGGAATCTGGTCGGATATATCGATCGGCATTGTTTGCCGGGGAAATTGATATACGGTAATTTCGACCCGGAGGGTTTACTGAGCACGCTTCCGGCGATAGCCACGGCATTATTGGGAATTTATGCGGGGGAAATCGTCCGTTCCACCCGCTTGGGAAGCGGAGAGAGAAAGAGTTTGCTGTTGTCGGGAATCGGGGTTGTGTTGGTCGCCATAGGGCTGGTTTGGAATACCGTATTCCCGATTAACAAAATGCTTTGGAGCAGTTCGTTTACCTGTTTCGTGGGAGGGCTTTCGTTCTTGTCATTCGCTTTGTTCTATTATATCGTCGATGTGAAAGGGTGGAAATCGTGGACTCTCTTTTTCCGAGTGATAGGACTAAATTCGATAACGATTTATCTGGCGCAGCAGGTGGTAGGATTTTCTCACATGAATAAGTTTTTGTTCGGAGGTATATCCCAATGGGTGGGAGAATGTGCCGGTGAGCCTGCCGGTGCGGTCGTCCTTCGTGCAGGATATGTCGCTTGTTGCTGGTTCTTCCTTTATTTTCTGTATCGGAAAAATATTTTCCTGAAAGTATAGTTTGTCGGTGGTGAACTCGTCCCATCTCATCTACGATGAGCGGGGGAGAGAAGTCTTGTCTCTGTTGCTCTTATTGCTGGTATTTCTTTAACCCCCTCCGTCCTACGCTATATTTTGCGTTGTAAAACACCCCGTAGTGCTACGGGACACGGCAAGGGGAGGAGTGAAATGTTTCGAATGTTACAAGGTCTGGCGGGAGGAGGGAGAGAGCTGTTTCAATAGAGAAGCATAAATCTTACTCGTCGTTTTAAGAGCTGACTTTTTGTTTTTCGAAACGCAGGGGAGAGGAGGAAACGGGGAGTGGCAGCGATGAAGTGAGGAATAGAAAAAAATAAAAACAGTTTCTTACATTTTTTTAATTTCACAATTCCGGTCGAAAATGTTATCTTTGTTTCTCTTAAACAGGATTATTCATACGAATATAAAAGAAATATATCGTGGCCAAGGAAATTGTCGAAACTCCGCTGATGAAACAGTATATCGAGATGAAAGCCAAGCATCCCGATGCGATATTGCTTTTCAGGGTGGGGGACTTTTATGAAACGTTTTCGGACGATGCTTTGGTGGCATCGGAAATATTGGGGATTACATTGACTCGCCGGGCAAATGGCGCCGCCCAGTATGTGGAGTTGGCCGGTTTTCCCCATCATGCTCTCGATACTTACCTTCCCAAATTGGTGCGTGCCGGAAAACGGGTGGCTATTTGCGAACAGCTGGAAGACCCGAAACTGACAAAAAAATTGGTCAAGCGCGGTATTACGGAATTGGTAACACCGGGTGTGTCGATTAACGACAATATTCTCGATCACCGAGAGAATAATTTCTTGGCGGGTGTTCATTTCGGGAAAGGTAACAAAGTGGGTGTGGCTTTTCTCGATATATCGACGGGTGAGTTCTTGACCGCCGAGGGAGATTTCGACTATGTGGACAAGCTGTTGGGCAATTTCTCTCCGAAAGAGGTGCTGTTCGAGCGTACGAAACGGAAATTGTTCGAGGAGCATTTCGGTTCCCGTTTTTTTACTTTCGAGTTGGACGATTGGGTTTATACCGAGGATGCCGCTTTGGATCGCTTATTGCGTCACTTCGAGACGAAAAACCTCAAAGGTTTCGGAATTCACAATATGCCCAACGCCATTATCGCCGCGGGGTCTCTGCTTCATTATTTGGATATTACACAGCATACGCAGATTTCGCACATTACATCGCTGTCTCGTATCGAGGAGGAGCGGTATGTGCGATTGGATAAATTCACGGTGCGGAGTCTCGAATTGCTTTCTCCGATGAACGAAGGGGGAAAAAGCCTGCTCGACGTGATAGACCGGACTGTCACCCCGATGGGGGCGCGTATGCTCAAACGGTGGGTTGTCTTTCCGTTGAAAGATGTGAAGCCTATCGAGGATCGGTTGAACGGAGTGGAATTCTTTTTCCGCCACCCCGAAGTTAGGGAGGTTATCGATCCGCAACTCGATACGATAGGCGATATGGAACGCCTCATTTCGAAAGTAGCGGTGGGGCGTATTTCGCCTCGCGAGGTGGTTCAGTTGAAGGTGGCATTGTCGGCGATAGAGCCTATCAAGGCTGTTTGCGAGCAGAGCGATGAACCTGTATTGCAACGTATCGGGGAGCAACTGAATTGCTGTACGATCATCAGGGACCGAATCGAACATGAAATTAATCCCGATGCGCCCAATTTGGTGAATCGGGGAGGAATTATCCGCAAGGGTGTGAACGACGAACTCGACGAGTTGCGAGAAATTTCCTATTCGGGGAAAGACTATTTGTTGCACGTGCAGCAGCGCGAGAGTGAGAAAACGGGTATTCCCAGCTTGAAAATCGGGTATAACAACGTATTCGGGTATTACATCGAAGTGCGCAATACTCACAAGGACAAGGTTCCTTCCGATTGGATCAGAAAGCAGACGTTGGTGAGCGCAGAGCGTTATATCACCCAAGAGTTGAAAGAATACGAGGAGAAGATTTTGGGGGCAGAAGAGAAGATTCTTTCATTGGAAACGCAGTTGTTCAATGATTTGATTCTTGCATTGACGGAGTATATTCCTGCCATACAACTCGATTCCAATCTCATTGCGCGGCTCGACTGCTTGTTGTCGTTCGTGAAGTCGGCCGTGGAAAACCGGTATATTCGTCCCGAAGTAAACGATTCGCTGGTTATCGACATCAAGGAAGGACGTCACCCAGTTATCGAGAAACAGTTGCCACCGGGCGAACCCTACATCAGCAACAGTGTCGAGCTCGACAACGACAAGCAGCAAATCATGATGATAACGGGACCCAACATGGCCGGTAAATCGGCGTTGTTGCGCCAGACCGCTTTGATTGTTCTGATGGCTCAGATAGGAAGTTTCGTTCCGGCCGAGGCTGCTAAGATAGGGATTGTGGACAAGATTTTCACTCGTGTAGGGGCATCGGACAATATCTCGCTCGGCGAATCTACCTTTATGGTCGAGATGACCGAGGCAGCCGATATTCTCAACAATCTGTCGGAGCGGAGTTTGGTTCTGTTCGACGAGTTGGGACGGGGAACGAGTACTTACGACGGTATATCTATCGCGTGGGCTATTGTCGAGCACATACACGAACACCCCAAAGCTCGTGCCAAGACGTTGTTCGCTACCCATTATCACGAGCTGAACGAAATGGAACGTACTTATAAACGCATTGTCAATTATAACGTTTCGGTAAAAGAGGTCGACAACAAGGTGATATTCTTGCGGAAATTGGTACGCGGCGGGAGTGAGCACAGTTTCGGTATCCATGTGGCGAAGCTGGCCGGTATGCCCCAGAGCATCGTCAAGCGGGCCAACCAGATTTTGAAACAGTTGGAGTCGGAGAACCGCCAGAACGGTATCGCCAAGCCTACCGCCGAAATCGCTTCGTCGAGAGGTGGCATGCAGTTGAGTTTTTTCCAACTGGACGATCCTGTGCTTTCACAGGTTCGGGACGAAATTTTACAGGTCGATATCAATAACCTTACACCGGTAGAAGCATTGAATAAACTAAACGAAATACGAAAAATAATCACCGGGAAATAGAACGGTTTGTTTATGATGAAGAGAAGCGATTTTGAAATTATGGCGCCGGTGGGTTCGTACGATTCTTTGACGGCGGCCATACAGGGAGGGGCCGATTCGGTATATTTCGGTATCGAGGGGCTGAATATGCGAGCCCGTTCGTCGAATAATTTTACGATAGACGATTTACACGAGATTGTGCGTATTTGTAACGAGCATCACATAAAGAGTTATCTGACGGTCAATACCGTTATCTACGACGAAGATATACCTCTGTTACATCGTATTATCGATGCGGCGAAGGAGGCCGGGCTCTCGGCTATTATCGCCAGCGATGTGGCGGCTATGACCTATGCCCGCGAGATAGGGGTAGAGGTGCATTTATCGACCCAGCTGAATATTTCCAATACCGAGGCGTTGCGATTCTATGCCCGTTTTGCCGATGTGGTGGTGCTGGCCCGGGAGTTGAATATGGAGCAGGTAGCCCGTATTCACGAAGCCATTTTGCGGGATCGTATCGTGGGGCCGGGCGGAGAACCGGTACGTATAGAGATGTTCTGTCACGGGGCATTGTGCATGGCTGTGTCCGGCAAATGTTATTTGAGCCTTCACGAAATGAATGCTTCGGCGAATCGGGGGGCTTGTATGCAGATTTGTCGTCGTTCATACGAAGTGAAAGACAAGGAGACCGGTAACGAGTTGGAAGTGGACAACGCTTACATCATGTCGCCGAAGGACTTGAAAACGATACATTTCCTGAACAAACTGATCGATTCGGGGGTGCGGGTATTTAAAATCGAGGGTCGCGCAAGGGGACCGGAATATGTGCGTACGGTCGTTTCGTGTTACAACGAGGCCATCGAGTCTTATTTGAACGACGACTTTACCGACGAGAAGATCGCACAGTGGGACGAGCGGCTCGCTACCGTCTTTAATCGAGGGTTTTGGAACGGATATTATTTGGGTCAGCGCTTGGGCGAATGGACTCACAATTATGGCTCGGGAGCCACGAAACGAAAGATATATATAGGCAAGGGCGTGAAGTATTTTTCCAACCTCGGTGTGGCCGAATTTCTCATGGAGAGCGGTTCGTTGAGCGTGGGAGACGAGATACTCGTCACCGGCCCGACGACCGGTGCGCTTATCCGCAAGGTGGAAGAGATACGAGTCGATTTGAAACCGGTACAAAAGACGGTAAAAGGCGAGCGGTTCTCGATGCGTATCGATGAGAAGATACGACCGTCGGATAAATTATTTAAATGGGTGGATAGTTCGGAACTTAATACAAAATAAAGATGTTCATGAAACGGGCGATAGTTATACTTTGTGGAATCGTATGCACCGGACAGCTTTTGGCCGCTAAGCCGGGAATCCCGGCTTATAACGATGACAGGGCTTTGATAGATAGGGGAATCTTTCTCTTTCAAGAGAAGAACTATGCGGGTTGTGCCGATGTGATGAAAGAGGCTTGTGAAGGCGATTTGTCGCCTGAGCAGCGGGAAACGGCCGACTGGTATATCGCTCTTTCGGAAGCCCGCAATTATTCGCCGCAGGCTGTACGGCGGTTAACGGATTTTTTGCGAAATTATCCGGATTCTAAACATACTTTGCAGGCTCGGTTGGCATTGGCCGATTATTATTACGACAGTCAAGATTATGCAAAAGCCTTGAAAACCTATCAGACGGTAAATGTGAGTCTGTTGACCGGCGACGAGGAGGACCGGTGGGGATATCGCACGGCATGTTCTTTGTTGAAGACCGGTAATCCCGATGCGGCGAAACCGCTGTTTCAGCTTCTAATCGGGAAAGAGAGATTTCGGACAGGAGCCACGTTCTACCTTTCGTATATACAGATGAACGAGGGAGACGATAGAGCCGCTTTAAGCGGATTTTCGAAAGTGGCGGACGACAGGAGTTTCGGATATGCCGCACGGCTGCACATGTTGCAGATTTATTTCGGGCAAAAACGTTTCGCACAGGTATTGTCCGAGGGTAAAGCGTTGTTGTCCCGTCCGTCTTCCGATGCCGACTTATACACCGAACTTCTTCGGTTGCTCGGCGAAAGCGCTTATCAAGAAGGTGACGATAAAGCGGCGACGGAATATTTGGAAAGGTATTTGCAACGATGTCGCAAACCCGAACGCTCTTCTCTTTATGTCATGGGTGTCATGGCCTATCGCCGGGGAGAAGATAGCGAGACGATCGATTATTTGGGGCGTGTGACCGGCGTGGACGATGCTCTTTCTCAAAATGCTTATCTTTATATCGGGCAAGCCTATTTGCGAGCGGGAGATAAAAATAATGCCCGCATGGCGTTCGAGATGGCTTCACAAGGGAATTACGACCGTCAGGTTCGGGAAACGGCGCTTTACAACTATGCGCTCTGCCTGTATGATCGCACGGCTTCGCCTTTCGATAACTCGGTGGGTGTGTTCGAACGTTTCTTGAACGAGTTTCCCGGTTCTCGCTATGCCGACAAGATTAACGACTATTTGGTAGAAGTTTACATGACGACCCGTAATTATCGGTCGGCACTGGCGTCTATCGATAAAATACGGAAGCCCGACGGGAAAATACTCGCCGCCAAGCAGCGCATTCTTTTCCAGTTGGGGACGGAGGCTTTCACCAATGCCCGTATCGCCGATGCCGAAAGTTTGTTTAGCCGGGCGATCGCTGTGGGAAACTATGATACCGATATACGGGGTAAGGCTGCGTTTTGGCTCGCCGAGTGCCAATATCGTCGGGAACAATACGACATCGCTGCCCGGAATTATTCGGCATATCTTTCTTCCAGCAAGGACAAGCGGAGCGAAATGTATTCGCTGGCTTGGTACGATTGGGCCTACTGTCAATTCAAACAGCATAACTTCTCGCAAGCCCTCGACGGTTTTTCCCGGTATGTCTCTGTACAGACCGGAGGAAATCGAAGCATGCTTGCCGATGCCTATTCCCGGATAGGCGATTGCTATTATTACGCCCGTCGGTTCGCCGATGCCGAGCAGTATTATGCCCGGGCCCAAGAGACCGATGTCGCGAACGGAGATTATGCCCTTTTTCAAAAAGCTTTCATGGCGGGATTGCAGAGGAATCACGAACGCAAAATAGAGTTGTTGGACAAATTGATTGTAGATTATCCCCGTTCGGGGTATCTGGCGAACGCATGGTTCGAAAAGGGACAGGCTTATACGATATTGAATAGGAATAACGATGCTATCGTATGTTACAAACAGTTAATCGCCGATTATCCCCAGAGCGCGATTGCCCGCAAGGGAGGTTTGCAGTTGGGTATGGTCTATTTCAATAACGGGCAGACAGACGAATCGGTGGCTGCTTACCAGCAAGTGATAGAGCGTTATCCGACCAGCGAGGAGGCTCGCATAGCGGTCGCCGACCTCAAATCGGTATATGTAGAGAAAGATGCAGTCGATGCCTATGCTAACTATCTGAACAGCGTAGGACGGTCGGAGCAGGCTCCTGTGAGCGAATTGGATTCTTTGTCGTATATGGCAGCCGAGCGCACTTATATGACGGGGAAAGGTATCGCTTCGTTGGAGAAGTATGTACGAAATTATCCGTCGGGCGCGTTTTTGATTCCGGCTAATTACTATATCGGGAAAGCATCGTTTGCAGCGGAAGACTACGACAAAGCTCTTCCAGCGTTCGACTATGTGGTGACGAACAGTCCCGACGGCGAGTTTGCCGAAGAAGCATTGGCCCGCAAGTGCGAGATACTTTATTTGAAAGCTCGTTATGACGAGGCTTTTGCCGGATTCAAGGAGTTGGAGAAGAAAGCGACTGTCGGCGAGAACAAACAGGCCGCCCGGTTGGGTATGCTTCGTATTGCCCGGAATAAGCGGCAATATGGCGAGGTGGTAACGGTTGCCGACAAGTTGTTGAGCGAAAGCAAACTTTCTCCCGATTTGCGTCAAGAGATTTTATTTGCTCGTGCCGATGCCTATTCCCATACGGGAAAGGGAGAAAATGCGGCCGATGACTGGCGGGAGCTTTCGAAAGATACCCGTTCGATTTACGGGGCGCAAAGTGCCTATTTATTGGCTCAATATCAATTCGACAACAAAGCGATCGATACGGCCGAAAAGACGCTGAATACTTTTATCGACAAAGGTACTCCCCACAATTATTGGTTGGCTCGGGCATTCTTGCTCATGGCCGACATTTATGAAAAACGGGGCGAGACTTTCCAAGCCCGTCAATATTTGCAAAGTTTGCGGAATAACTATCCGGCCAGCGACGACGATATTATTTCCCGGATAGACAAGAAGTTGAGCAAGCTGGGACAAACAGAGTAGTTGAACGATACAATATGTATGGCTTATGAAACGGTTTTCTTTTTTAATCATATCGGTTTTCCCATTCTTCCTGTCGGCACAGGTACGTTCCGATTCGTTGCGGCGGGAAGTAACCATAGAAAAAGATTTTACACCTATCGTGCGCGATGCGTCTAAAATCAATACATTGCCCGAAGTGGAAGCACCGACGGTAACCAAACAATCTATACGGTATAGCGACTGGACGGTTCCGGCTCCCCTCGAACCTTGCGCTGTCTTGTTGGCTCCCGGCGGTTTCGGAGAAAAAACCGAAGAAAACCAATCGAGGGGATACGTGGATTTCGGGATAGGCAATTACCTGAATATGGTCGGGAATGCCGGTTATCGTATTTTGCAGAATGACAAAGACAAGTTGGGTGTGTGGTTGCAACATCGCTCTACTTGCGGAACGGTGGATTACAATCAATCGTTAACGGAGGACTATCCCGACTCGAAGAAGATGCACCGGCTCGAAGAGCGAGTGGTCGCCAATTATCTTCACTCCTTCGGGAAGCTGGATTTGGGAATAAGCGGCGGTTATCGTTACGACTCCTTCAACTATTACGGATTGCGATACTCCGGTTTGACGGGAATATCTTCGCCTAACCAAGAGATAAACCGGTTCTTCTTGAAAAGCCATATAGCCTCGACTGCCGGAGAGTCGGACCTACTTTATAAAGTTTCATTGGCATATTACCGGTACGGGTATCACCGGGGATATTTACAAGGTGAAAAAGGGGCTGCCGAGAATTTAGTAAATGCAGACTTTACACTGTCTGCGCCGATCGACAGACGTAGCTCTATTTCTTTGGACGGTTCTTTCGATTATGTGGGTTACAGCCGGTTGCAGTCGGCAGCGAATTACGGTATGATTTCATTGAATCCCCGGTATGACTGGCGGAATGAACACGTGGCTTTTGCTGTGGGTGTCAAGGCCGATGTTTCTTTCAACAACGGAACTATTTTGCGATTCTCTCCCGATGTTCGATTCGATTGGACGATAGTTCCCGATGTACAGTTTTATACGGCTTTTACGGGAGGGAAGAAACTGAATACGTGGCGAAGTGTTTCGGCCTATACGCTCTACTTCAATCCGTCGACACAGGTAGATAATACGTATGTGCCGTTGGATGCCTCATTGGGAATACGTATTAACGCATTGCCCGGATTTTCCGTAGGGCTTTCGGGCGGTTATGAAATTTGTAAAAAGGCGTTGTTCCTTTTGCCCGAAGATTTGAACGGAGAGTTTACAGGTGTGTCGCGTTTTTGGGGTATCGATGCCAATGCTTTGAAAGCAGAGCTCGATGTATCTTATCGTTACGGTACGAAATTGGAGGCTTCGGCGAAGGTCGGGTATCACCGATGGAAGACCGCCGATGGGGGGGAGACGATTTCGTATAACCGTCCGCAGTGGGAAGGAGGAGTGAATATCCGTTATATGCCTGTTCGCCCGTTCACGCTCGAAGCCGGATATGAGTTTGCTGCGGGTCGGGAGTATTCAAATCTCGGAAAGCTCTCCGATATACATCTCGTTCACTTGAAAGCCTCGTATGCTTTCACTTCTTGGTTTTCGCTTTACGGACTTACCGACAATGTGCTGAACCGGAAATACGATATTCTTTACGGTATGCCGGCACAAGGCATCAATTTCATGTTCGGGGTCGATTTGAAATTTTGAGGGTAAGAGGTCTGTTCTCGACATTTTTAACCCTTCCATCACTATGTGTGCCACCTCCCCTATATGACTAACGCCACCCCCCCGCAATACTACGGGACGCGGCAGGGGAGAAGAAGGATTTAACCTCTCCCACCGTGTCGGGAGTACTCATGGGACGAGTGGGTAGTTTAAAAACAGGATTTATCTCGTCAGCTTTTTCGGAGGGAATAGTATAGGAGAAAGGCGTTGGGGAGGATATGCGACAAAAACTCTACATGGTAGGAACGATTCAAAATGTGTGCGATATACATTATTTAATAAAAAAGTAGAAAAAAGCTCTGTATTACAATCTGTTTTTCTAATTTTGCGCAAAATTTGAACGAACATTGCGCATATGGCAAAAAATTTGGTAATCGTAGAGTCTCCGGCAAAGGCTAAAACCATTGAAAAGTTTTTGGGAAAGGATTTCGAAGTCCTTTCGAGCTACGGGCATATCCGTGATCTCAAAAAAAAGGATTTCAGTGTGGATATCGAGCATAACTATAAACCTATTTATGAAATCCCCGCCGACAAAAAAAAGTTGGTGGAAACGCTGAAACAGGAGGCAGACAAAGCGGATATGGTTTGGCTGGCTTCCGATGAGGACCGTGAGGGAGAGGCTATCGCATGGCACTTGTTCGAAGTGTTGAAATTGAAACCGGAGAAAACGAAACGGATTGTATTCCATGAGATTACCAAAGATGCCATACTTCATGCTATTGAGAATCCCCGGGATATAGATTTGAATCGGGTAGATGCCCAGCAGGCTCGCAGGGTACTCGACCGTATCGTGGGATTTGAACTTTCGCCTGTTCTGTGGAAAAAGGTGAAGCCCGCTTTGTCGGCCGGTCGTGTACAATCGGTCGCAGTGCGCTTGATTGTAGAACGGGAGCGAGAAATCTCGGCGTTCAAGCCCGAAGCAGCCTATCGGGTGATTGGGGAATTTTTGTTACCCGGAGGGGAATTGTTAAAGGCCGAATTGAGCCAACGATTGAAAACCGAAGACGAGGCGAAGGCTTTGCTCGAAGCCTGCAAGACCGCACAGTTCTCTATCGGAGACGTGACGGTGAAACCTGCAAAGAAATCGCCTGCGGCTCCGTTCACCACTTCCACATTGCAACAGGAAGCTGCCCGGAAATTGGGCTTCTCCGTGGCTCAAACCATGATGGTGGCTCAACGGCTTTATGAGGCTGGACATATCACCTATATGCGTACCGACTCGGTGAATTTGTCATCGCTGGCTATAAATACGACCAAAGACGAGATTGTGAAAACTTTGGGCGAGAGATATCTGCATATTCGAAATTACCATACGCATACCAAAGGAGCACAGGAAGCGCACGAGGCAATACGTCCCACGTACATCAGCCATCACGAAATCAATGCTTCCTCTCAGGAAAAACGATTGTATGAATTGATTTGGAAACGTACGATCGCTTCGCAAATGAGCGATGCCGAGTTGGAAAAGACGACTGCGACCATCGCCGTTTCGGGAAGGAAAGAACACTTCGTCGCCGTGGGCGAGGTCTTGAAATTCGACGGTTTCCTGAAAGTGTATATGGAGTCTACCGATGACGAAAGCGATGCAGAAGGAAACGACAAGATGTTACCTGCATTGGCGAAAGGCGATGTGCTGACATTGTCGTCGGTCACGGCAACGGAACGTTTCTCGCAAGCTCCCGCCCGCTATACCGAGGCCAGTCTGGTTCGTAAATTGGAAGAGCTGGGTATCGGTCGGCCTTCTACCTATGCACCAACCATTTCGACCATACAGCAACGCGAATATGTCGAGAAGGGCGATCGGAAAGGAACGGAGCGGAAATATCGTATGTTGACACTGCACGATGGGAAAATCGAATCGGGAGAGAAAACCGAGCTCACAGGAGCTGATAAAGGCAAACTGCTCCCCACCGATATAGGAGTTGTCGTCAACGATTTCTTGACGGAGTATTTCCCCGATATTCTCAATTATAACTTTACGGCGAATGTCGAGCAGCAATTCGACGATATTGCCGAGGGAAAAACCGTGTGGAACGACGAGATAGATCATTTTTACAAACTCTTTCACCCGGTGGTAGAGAGCGCTCTCGCTTTGCGGTTGGAGCATAAAGTGGGCGAACGGGTATTGGGTACAGACCCGAAAAGCGGCCGTCCCGTATCGGTGAAGATAGGCCGTTTCGGTCCGTTGGTACAAATCGGTACTCCCGAAGATACGGAGAAGCCGTTGTTTGCTTCGTTGCTCAAAGGACAATCGATGAGCACGATTACACTGGAAGAGGCTTTGAAACTGTTCGATTTGCCCCGAACCTTAGGCGATTTCGAAGGCAAAACCGTTGTCGTGGGTATCGGCCGTTTCGGTCCGTATATTCGTCACGACGGCAAATATGTATCGTTGCCCAAAGAGTTCACCCCACAGGGTGTTTCGTTAGAGGATGCGATAATATTGATTCAGCAAAAGCGTGAGCAGGAAAGTCAACGCCTTATCAAGAAGTTCGATGAAGATGATGAACTCGAACTGCTTAACGGTCGTTTCGGTCCGTATATCGCTTATAAAAAGAAGAATTATAAATTACCCAAAGGTTCCGAACCGGCATCGCTCACGTTCGCCGATTGTATGAAGATTGTCGAGGATGCCGACAAGGCTCCTGCCAAAAAGAAACCGGCCCGGAAAAAGACGACGAAATAAAAGAGATCCAATGGAATATTGCGGGGTATGCTCAAAAGTTAAATACTTTTGGGCATACTTTTTTTAGAAGCTGTTTTAAATTTATTGAGAAATAATATTATCATTGCAAGCAGGTAT
>OGQQ01001370.1_pt1 | contig 19033 bp, 17 predicted proteins | sample 1553281 | NCBI WGS metagenome assembly OGQQ01 (sample SAMEA2579937, study PRJEB22360) | human gut metagenome | biome: human gut; feature: human-associated habitat; material: faeces | place: Denmark | collected 2008/2010 | reverse complement strand
TTCTGGAACAGACCAAAGGCTGCCCCACGGTTCTCCAGATAGGTCAGGCTGAAGACGCCGTCAATCAGCACAAAAGGCTTCTGCTCTTTCAGATGAGCAACAGCGAGATATTTGGTGTACTGGTCAAAGAGCAGTGCTGCGGCAAAGCCGATGCACGCCCAGAACAGGGCTTTTACGTTTTTACTTCTGTCTGGTTTCATATATGCCTCCTGGTCTCTGTATATTTCCACATGTTATGTGCAGGCAAATATATCACTGAATACGTGTGTAAGTCAGTAAATATATCACTAAATATATTTATGCACCATCACATAGATTCGGTTCTTTTTGGTTTTTGAAATCATGCCCTCATAGGAAAATTTACCCATTCCCCGGACAGAGATAATATCCCCCTCTTTCACTGCATATCCGTTGCTGGTGACAAGCTTCCCATTCACGAATACTTTCGTTCCTTCAATCAGAGGAGAAAGGCGTGTGCGGGAGGAAGAAAAGGCGAGAGACAGAAGGCTGTCCAGCCGCACGGAAGCGACGGTGCCTTTTATCTCCTCATAGCGAGGCACATAGGTAAAGCCGCTTTTCTCACATTCCTTTACTGCCACGGCTGTATGCCGGAGGCGGGTCAATTCATCTGTCAGAAAATCCTTCAGACCATTTTGGACAAACAGGTATGCTTTTTTCCCCTCTATCAGGATATCGCCGATTTTGCAGCGCTCAATCCCAAGATTAAGGATAGCGCCCAGATAGTCCCGGTGAGTCAGAACCTCCGCATATTTGGGATGGAGCGGGGAGATTTCCAGGACAGAGAAGGGGAACGGGATATCCTCATAGGAAGGAGATTCCTTCCAACGCAAATAAAGAGCATCAGGGAGAAATGCCGCCATCTGACGCTCTGCTAAGTCATACCCTCCAAAAACGAGATATCTTGAGTATAGCTCGTCCTTTGGCAGGGTATGCAATATATTGAGTTCATTCAAATTCAGAAAATCGGAATACGTGATGATATCACGCTGATAAGCAAGCCTGGAAAGCTCTGTAAATCGCTTCTCCATAAGCTGCTCCTCTTTCTGCTGTGATTCTTTCTGCATGTCTTTTACGCCTGTTATATCTTAATATCGCAATAACTTAATATCTTCCCCGGACACTCGGAGTCTCCATGGAACCGCCGAGAAGATCCTGCAAATCGCCGGAAATATCGACATTTGTCGGAGTCACGAGGAATATGTAATTGGAAATCTTCTGCAGGTTTCCGCTGATGGCGAAGGTCGCGCCGGAGATAAAGTCAATAATCCTCTGCGCAATCTCAAGGTCCATCCCTTCCAGATTAAGTATCACGGTACGTCCGGAGAGAAGTGTCTCTGTAATCTCACGGGAATCGTCCACAGAAGTCGGTTTTACAACGCATACTTCCATGTTGCCGCTGTTATTTCTCCTGGACGCAGGCTGACGCATAGGTGTCACTTTACTGCTGGCAGGCTGGAACTTCTGCTCCTCTTCCATGTCGAAATCATCATAATTATCTTTATTATTACTCTTCTTTCCAAACAGAGAGCGACGAGGCTTGGGTTCTTCATATTCCTCATCGTAAAACTCTTCCTCATCATAGAAATCATCGTCGTCGTAATCGTCTTCGTTTAATTTCATGATGTCCAGAAATTTATCAAACACACCCATATTTACACTCCTATCTCATGCCGGTGAAGAGGCATGGTTTTTTGTTCCATACTTTCATCCCAGTCGTAAAGTCTAGATTTTCATACTATAGTCTCTGGCACCAAAGATACCGGTCCCCACTCGGACCATGGTCGCGCCTTCTTCGATTGCGACCTCATAGTCATTGGTCATCCCCATTGAAAGTATGCTCACATTACTATTATCAATGTTTTCGTGTCTAATGTCAACAGATAATTTCCTCAAATCCGCGAAAATTGGACGATTTTTTTCTGGATTTTCTACAAATGGGGCAATTGTCATGAGACCGCACACATTTATATGCGGAAATTTAGAAATTTTTTCTACAAATGGAATCACTTCACTGGTCTTTAAGCCGAACTTACTCTCCTCTTCCGCTACATTTACTTCCACAAGAATCTTTGCAATGAGGTTTCGCTTTTCCGCCTCTTTCTCAATGGTCTCCGCCAGTTTCAAAGAATCGACGGAATGGATGAGCTCTGCTTTGTCAATGATGTATTTTACCTTATTGGTCTGCAGATGTCCAATCATATGCCAGTGAATATCCCCAGGGAGTGTCTCGTATTTGGCGGTGAGCTCCTGAACTTTGTTTTCCCCGAAAACGCGCACGCCCAGGTCATATGCTTCCTGCAATACCTCCACGGGTTTGGTCTTGCTGACTGCGATGAGAGTGACCTCCTCCCGTTTGCGTCCCGCTCTGTCGCAGGCTGCCTGTATCCTTGCTTCCACTTCAGCGAGCTGTTCTTTTAACATATCCTGTCTCCTGCCTTTCTTAAATACGTTTTTATAATAGATTTTCAATTTCTTATCATAATTTCTGAAAAATGTATTGGTGATTGTCTCCGGTCTTTGCTGTATTACTGGAATACAATCTCATCTTCCTCCATGCTGGAGCCATCCTGTACGATATGGTCATAATTATTGAGTCCGTAAGCATCCCCCTCACGGACAATATAGTACTCATCACTCTCACACAGAATGGTGACTTCCTTAAATACCGCGTAGCCCTGATTGATATTATACACCCCGGTGAGTTTTTTTGTATCCTCCATGGTATAAGTCTCCGCTGATTCCGGTTTTATCAGGACTGTACCCTTATCAAAATCCGACACATTCACGTAATATTCTTTGCCGTCATCGGAGACATCGTATACAGTGATATTCTGAAAAACAGCTTTTCCCTCCTCATCCTGTACGAGCACTCCCGGGGAGGAGCTGTCGCCGCCTGTGGTCACATAAATATCGGGAATGATATAAAAATCTTTTTCTACCACAGAGGTGCGCGGAATCTTCAGTCCGCTCTCATCTTCTAAAATCAGTTCGATGTTCAGGTAGCGGTCCTGCGCGTAACGAATCATGGAATTGTCAAAATCCAGACATCCGTACCAGGCTCCGTCTTTTTCGATAATTGAAAAGTCTGCCCAAATAGTCTCGCTGTCTTTATCGATGCGGGTCTTGATACTCTGCGTATCTTTCAACTCTTTGGCGGTATCCTCATTGAGTTTAACAAGGACAGACCAATACTCACTGGTGATAAGCTTATAGGCTGGTCCTCCTGCTTCGACCTTCATCTGGTCCTGGAGCTTTAAGCTCTCGTAGCTGCTGCGGTCGAACACCTCCTCAGTAAAGGTCTCCTTAGTGAGCGCCTCGTATCCGTCTATGGTCATGACAACAACCCCGTCCTCTGCCGTGGAAAAGGAAGAAACTTCCTGCCCGCTGGCCGCAATTACCGAATCGAGCTGTGCGGTCTTTGTCTGGCTGCCGGCATTTTGCAGGGAGGTGTCAATTTCATTTTTCAGGGAATAGACGGAAGAAAACTTCTGGGCGTCATAATTTTCACTAAATTCCTGTATCTTAAGCGTCAGATTATTCTGCGCGTCTTCACTTAAGACAAGGGAACTCTCCTCCTCTGTGTTCTCTGTCTGGAAATTCAATTTTTCGGAGGAAAGCGCATAAATATTGGCTCCCTTTTTCACCTTCGTATTTTCATTTTGATAGTAATTGATATAGCCGTCTGTCTCGCTGTTTATCACGGTTTCTTCGCGCAGGATGAGCCCTGTATAAGAGTTGTCCTTCACGATACTGCCCCTGCGCACTTCGTAGGCGGAAATCTTTTTCCCCGTGGCGTAAGTAAAAACAGTTACCACAAGATAAATGAGGACCACGATAAACAAAACAATCCCCACATTCCATTCCCGGCGGTACTTATAGCGTTTTATATCAATAGATTTCTTATGTTTCGATGTCAAATAAGCTGCCTCCTCTGTTTGGCGTAAGAATTCACGCGAAAAAATGTCTCTTCGCTTTTCGTTTTATTTTCTGGTCAGGCTTCGCACGATAAAGTATACCATTTTTAAATGTATATTTCCAGTTTTTGTGGAAAGAATACAATTATGGAATCTTGAAAAGGAGGAAATCATATGAAGTGGTTTGATTACACCGCCCTCACACTTGTGATTATCGGGGCGGTCAACTGGCTCTTGGTAGGCATTTTCCGTTTCGATTTGGTGGCGTTTCTCTTTGGAAATTTAAGCTGGATTTCCCGAATCGTATACGCCCTTGTGGGATTATGCGGATTGTATCTGATTAGTCTCTATGGCAGAATACACGGCATGTCGGAATCATAAAGGAACAGCCTGTATCTTCCGGTAAAAACCGGTTAAGATACAGGCTGCTTTTTATGTGGGGAACGAAGTTCCGCCTTATATAACAAAACTCTCCGGGTGCGTAAAATGTCCGGGGACATTTGTTCTAATTTGCCACCCCGACTGCTAAAAGCGCGGTCATCTCGTCGTAAAGAATCGGCTTGTCATCCGCTCCCATGACGATAGAGATGTAGGGGTGATTTTCTAAATCTTCACTGTATAAAATCAGACATGAACCTGCTTCGTCCGTGGTCCCTGTCTTTCCGCCGAGGACTTTCACGCCCTCCGGCGCCTGTGCATCGCCGACTGCGTAAAAATTAGTCGGCTTCCACTCCTCCGTGCGCTGCGCGCCGTCCGCGCCTGTGATGGCAACAGAATAGGTGGTCAGTTCAATGATTTCACGGAAGGTATCATTTTGTACTGCCGCGTTGAACATCAGATAGAGGTCATAGGCTGTGGTGTAGTGATTGGCATCCTGCAGCCCGTGAGGATTGGCAAAATGTGTCCCTGTGGCGCCCAATTTCAGTGCCTCCTCATTCATCATCTGGACAAACGCCTCCTCGCTGCCCGCCACATGCTCGGCAATGGCGATTCCGGCGTCATTTCCCGACTGCAGCATAAGCCCGCAGAGCAGGTCATACAGGGTCAGAGTATCTCCTGCCTGAAGTCCGCAGACAGAGGAATCCCAGTCCAAATCTACCGCGTGTTCACTGACAGTCACCGTATCTGTAAGCGTGCCGTATTTTAAAGCCACGTAGGCGGTCATGACCTTTGTCGTACTTGCCGGATATAACTGGTCATACAGGTGATACCCGTAGAGGACGCTGTGGTTATCCAGGTCAAAAAGTCCGGCGCCGTGCAGCTCTGTATTGTCCGTAAATCCGGAAAGCGGCACGTCCGCCGCGGCGACACAGAGATTCTCCGCGAACATGCTGCCCTGTGAAAGACTCCGGTTATAGGTGCTCCGCTCGTATTCCGCCGTATAATTTCTCTGACTGTCCTGATAAAAATAGTATCCGATACCGGCAGCGGCGCATAAAATCACCACTGACAGTGTCCCCAGGATGATACGGCGAATCTTGCGCCTTCTCCTCTGAAGCCTTCGTCTCCTTCTTAAATTCCTGCTGTTATTTGTACATCTCACGCCAGTCTAAATCTCCTCTGTCCAATGCTAAGATTAATGCCTCTGCGGTCGCGATATTGGTTGCGATGGGAATATTGTACATATCACAGAGCTTTACAATGTCGTTGACATCCGGCTCATGGGAGCGCGGGGTCAATGGGTCGCGGAAAAAGATAAGCAAATCCATCTCATTGTGTTCAATCTGGGCTCCGAGCTGCTGCTTGCCGCCCAGATGTCCAGCCAGATATTTGTGGATGTTTAAATTTGTCACATTTTCAACCAGGACTCCTGTCGTCTCTGTGGCGAACAGAGCGTGTTTGCTCAGAATCCCGCGGTAGGCGATACAAAAGTTCTGCATGAGTTTTTTCTTTGCATCATGTGCCACTAATCCTATATTCATATATCATTCTCTCCTCTATGTGATATTTGTAACCTTATTGATATTTATTAGGCTGTAAGCCGACATTCAGCACAAATCCGATTCCCATAAAAAAGCATACAACAGAAGTCAGTCCGTAACTCACAAACGGAAGAGAGATTCCCGTGTTCGGAAACAACATGGTCGCCACACTGATATTGATAAAACTCTGGATACCTATCAGCGCGGCAACGCCGGCGCAGATGATGCGCCCTCCCGTGTCTTTTGCTTTCATGCCTATCAAAATACAGTCTATTACTATTAATAATAACAAAATTATGACAACACAACAACCCACAAATCCTAATTCTTCACCGATTATGGCAAAAATAAAGTCTGTCTGCGGCTCCGACACAAAATTCGCATTCTTTACCGATACCGTGGAGTCGTTATTGTAGCCTTTACCTGTGAGCTGCCCGGAGCCTATGGCTGTGATGGAGTTTAGCTGCTGGTACGCCTCCTCAGATTCATATTTTTCCGGTTCCAGCCAGGCAAGGATACGGTTCTGCTGATAGCCGTGCAAGAAAGGCTGATTCGGCTGGATGACAATGGCAAAGAGGATAGCTCCTGTCGGTATAATGATAGCCAGCACTGTGCCGATAAATTTGTAGCTTAAACCTCCCATGTACATCAGCACGCAGAACAGAGCGCCGAGACAGATGGTCGTTGACAGGTTAGGCTGTTTATATATCAGAATGAGGGATGGCAGAATCAGCGCGATTCCCTGAAGTATCGTTTTTTTATCATTGATGGCAGCCTCCCGGTCCGAGAGAAATTTGGCAAAGAACAGAATAATCAGTATCTTTGTCAAATCCGACGGCTGAAACTGGATTCCGATATTCAGCCATCGTTTTGCCCCGTTTACCGTGACACCGAATATGAGGACGGCTGCGAGCAGTATCAGATTGATTCCGTACAAAATCCAGTAAAATCGCAGAACCCAGTTATAGTCGATAAGTGAGACGATGAACATTGCCATAAGACCGATGATGACACCCATCACCTGCCGGCTCTGCAGGTCCGGTCTTGCGCTTCCCACCATAAAGATGCCGATAATGGAGAGGGCGAGCACAAGAACCACAAGGCTGAATTTATAATCTCTGATATGATACCGCTGTTTGATATTATCAATGTAAAACTTTAATTTCAATGATTTTCTCCTGTATATTTGATATGTATATCTGTACGTGTTATCTGTATGTCAAATGCTTCCGGCTTAATGTCCATATATTTAGAGAGTGTATGGTATAAATCGGAGGACAGCCGTTCTGCCGCATCGGGCGTACACTGCATCCTGTCTGCGCTCAGCAGACTTTTCAGCCGTTCTTTCGCAACCAAAACAGATGGCACACTCATGTCGGCTCCTCCTAATTCTTCTGAAAGAGACTGGAAAATCTGGCAAGCAGTCCTTCCGGTTTCGAAAAATCTGTGATGGGAATGTCCTCCCCTAAAATCCGTCTGCACACATTCTCGTAAGCATGTCCTGACGGACAGTTCTCACCGATGACGGGTTCTCCCTGATTGGTGGCGATGACCACCTTCTCATCGTCGGGAATCACACCCAAGAGGTCGATGGCGAGTATCTCCGTCACATCTTCCACGGACATCATATCCCCTCTCTTCACCATGTCCACACGCAGCCGGTTTATCAGAAGAGAGTTCTTTTTAATTCCCTTCGCTTCCAGAAGTCCTATGATGCGGTCCGCATCCCGTATGGCGGAGACCTCCGGTGTGGTCACAATGATAGCCTGTCCCGCTCCGGCGATGGCGTTCTGAAAGCCCTGCTCAATCCCCGCCGGACAATCTAAAAGAATATAGTCAAACTCATTTTTCAAGTCTTCTATCAGTTTTTTCATCTGCTCCGGTGAGACGCTTGTCTTATCTTTCGTCTGTGCGGAAGGAAGCAGATACAATTCCGGGAAACGTTTGTCTTTTATCAAAGCCTGTTTCAGACGGCAGCTCCCTTCTATGACATCCACCAGGTTATACACGATTCTGTTCTCCAGTCCCATAACAACGTCCAGGTTCCGAAGCCCTAGGTCCGTGTCAATCACGATAACTTTCTTGTCCAGCCGTGATAACCCGATTCCGATATTTGCTGTCGTAGTCGTCTTGCCGACTCCGCCTTTTCCTGATGTAATGACAATCACTTCGCCCATGTCTTTCTTCCTCCTACCACTTTCCAACTTCTTATTCCTTTGACTACTCTACAAGTGGGTCGAGATAAATATGATTTCCCTCCGCGACTGCAATCTTGGGTCCATGGATGGAAACATCCTCCCGGCAGAGAATCTGATACCTTGCCTCCACACTGCCAATCATCAGCTTTTTCGGCTGCATGGACAGCGCTACAATGTAGGCCGTCTCATCTCCCGCCGCGCCCGCGTGGACACTGCCGTAAAGACCGCCCACCACCACGACACTGCCCTTGGCAATGACTCTGGCGCCCAGTTCCACATCCCCTAAGATTACAATGCTGGAATCCGACTCCAAAACCTGTCTTCTGCTCAATGTTCCTCTGTAGAACTGCCCTTCCCTCTTCTGTATATTGGAGAGGGTTCGCTCCACAACGCTTCTGTACATCCAGTCTTTTTCACCGTCCCGGTCGATGATACAGATGACCTCAATCCCTGTGAGGTCTGAAATCAAATCCAGAACAATGTTTTCCTCCTCGTTGGTAAGGGTGCGCCCGCTAAAGGAAAGCGCTACCTTCGCGCCCTTGAAAAAGCGCGCGGAATCTTTGAGTTTCTGAGTCAGCGCCTCTTCTACTTCTGCAAAAGGCGCTTCCGGGTGAAAATGGATTTCCATACCATACCGGCTGGTCTTGATGGTCACCAGTCTCTCCATGTATCTGTGTCACATCCTTTACTGTCGGTGCACAGGGGAGATTAATCCCCTGCGAGTGCCGTGCCGAGTTCCGCCGCGGAGCCTGTTATGAGTTCATCCGAACCTTCCAGTCCGTATTTCAGTTTGACGATATCTCTGCCAATCTCCGCCGTGTACCCGGAATTATATCCGTTGGCGATACGCACCGCGATGGCAATCTCCGGAGATTCCGCCGGGGCAAAGCCCACAAAGAGCGCGTGGTCCGGATGGATTTCGCTCTGCTGCGCGGTACCGGTCTTTCCCGCCATGTCTATCTCCAGACCGCTGAAGCTTGCAGTACTGTTTACCATGTTTATCATACCCTGATGGAGCAAATCCCAGGTCTCATCGCTGATTTCATCCATGGTATTGACAACGTTAGGTTCGTATTCTTTTATCAGTTTGCCGTCCGAGTCTGTCGTTTTATCCAGAAGTGTCAGGCTGTATACAGTCCCGCGGTTTGCAACAGTGGCTACATAACGGTTCAACTGGCTTACGGTATAGTTGTTGGTTCCCTGTCCGATGGCGGAGAGGATGGAATACTCATCCGATATCTGCGGCTCAGACTCCGGTATCTCCAGCCCTGACTTTTCACCCAGCCCAAAACTCTGCGCATATTTTGCGAGAGCGTCGGTACCGCGGTCACTGTCGTAATTCCCCTGGGCATCCAAACTCAAGTCATATCCCACCTGATAGAAAAAGATATTGCAGGAAACTTCCAGGGCGCCTACCACATCCAGACTGCCGTGCGCGTTGGGATACGCCCAGCATCTGGGACTTGGCGTCACCTTATCAAATTCCGCGTTGCAGTAATGCAAAGTGTCGCTGTCTATTACACCTTCGGTCAGTCCTGCCGCCGCCACCAGCATTTTGTAGGTTGAGCCCGGAGCAGTGCGCTCCTGTGTGGCATTGTTGTAAAACGGACGGGACAGTCCTGTCACCAGTTTGTTATAGTACTCAGAATCCATCGTGTTGGCGAGACGGTTATTATCATACCCCGGATAGGAGACGCAGGCGAGCACCTCCCCTGTGTTGGGGTCACTGACCACCGCGGAGGCGGTACATGGCTCCAACGCCAGCTCACCGGGGGTAATCTCCAGATTCTCAATCTTCCCGTAAAGCCAGGAGTAGGAATTGACGCTGCCGTCCAGAAGTCCGTTGTACTGCGCTTCATCCATTGCCAAAACACCCTGCTCATATACGATGGCACAAATCTGAGCTCCACTGATACTACCTGATTTTATAAGATATTTATAGAGAAGTTTGTCGAAATTGATATCCGAACTCAAATATTCCTGCAAATATTTTAAAATCCCCTGATAAATTTCCGCAGAATCCGAGTATTTTTCCTCTGAAATATACTCGCTTAAGGCAGACGTATCAATCCAGTTCTGGGAGATGGCGTAGTTCAAATATTGATAAATATTGATATTTTCTTCCTTTGTCCACGCCTGGTAAGTCTCATCGCTGGTGTCGATGGCGTCATTGACCAGGATTCCCGTGTCATTCAAAAGCACGTCGATAGAGATGAAGTCCATATATGCCTGCATCTCCGAGGAAAGCTCATTGTATGGCTGTCCGCCGGAATCCTGCATATAATTGATAATCTCCGGAATAGCGCTGCTCTTGCGCGCCTCAAACACCGCGTAAACCGCCTTTTCTGTGGTCTTCGCGTCCTCAGCGCCAAAATGCCGTTCATCAATGATTTCATTGGCGATAAAGGCATTGTAGGCATCTCCCACCGGAATGATAATCTCACTGGCATCATTGGCTGTTGTCGGGTCATAGTCCAGTGTATCGTGCAGTTTGGATAAAATGATGCCGGCAAGTTTTTCTTCCAGGAGCTGATAGGTCTTCTCCTGCAAATCTTTATCAATGGTTAAGTAGACGTCATTTCCCGCGCCGGGGTCCGTGCTGCTGACGACCTCCGTCACCTTTCCTAAACTGTCCACATAAAAGGTGGTCTCCCCTTTTGTGCCCTGCAGGACCTCATCCATGGTCTGCTCCATACCGGATTTTCCTACGATATCGGAGAGGGAATATTTTTTCTTGTCATCCGCATCCAGTGCATCGTATTCTTCCTGGGAAATCTTTCCTGTATAACCGATGATGGAGGCGAAGTATTTGCTGTCTGTGTAGCGTCTTAAGGAATCTTCCTCCACATCCACGCCGGTCAGACTGTCTTTGTTCTCCATGATTGCCGCCACTGTCTCCTCACTCACATCGAAGGCGAGCGTTGTGGTGATGTACTTCTGGAAACTGTTGAGATTGATGGCATAACGCATGTTGACCATTTTCAGAATGTAAGTCTTATCCAGAGTCTCATCATCCAGTCCGTAGCCGTACACTTCATCCGTACACATATAATGGATGATTTCTTCCGCGGACTGCTCCTTCTGCGACTCTTTGAGCTCATCGATGGTGGCGAGACCGTAGACATCCGCCACAAATCGAAGCCTGAGCGTCTCGTCTGTCTGGGAGAACTGGTAATTGCCGGCGGAGTCCAGCACAATGCCGAAGTCGCTGATAACGGAATCTCCGTGGGATTCTACAATGGTCAGCACAGAATCCAGGATGCCGTTGAGAATCTCGTTCTTTTCCGCCACACTGTTTGCCGTGATATTGTCCTCAATGGTCACAGAATATGCCAGTTCATTGTATGCCAGAAGATTCCCGTTGCGGTCGTAGATATTTCCTCTCGTCCCCGGAATCTCCCTTGTCTTTCGAATCGTCAGCTCGTAATTATCCAGATAATCCTGACCGTTCACAATCTGCAGATAGAACAGACGTCCCATCAGGATGACGGACATCAGGCTAAACGCAAAAATCAGTACGAACAGTCGTGATTTGAATAACTGCACAGCTCCATCCCTAATTCTGTCCAAAATATCTCTAAACAAATTTACTTGCACTCCTTTTTTCTTCCGCTTCCAATCGGCGGTTGATATACAAAATCAGTGGGTACAGCGCAATCGTGGTTCCAATGGTGTAAATCAGTTCCGGAATGATGATATGGTTCAAGTAAAACCAGAACTGAAACTCACTCCTTAACATAAACATCAGGAAATAGACAATCAGTCCATATATAAATTCGCTTGCCGCAATGAGGCAGATGGGCAGCTTGATATCTTCATCATAATACATCTGCATGAATCTGCCGTTTACATATCCCGTCAGCATGTAGATGAGGGCGTACATCCCTATCACGGTGCCGAACTGGATATCGATGAAAAGCCCGGAAAAAAATCCCACCAGCATGCCTTCCTTTGAACCGCGCATAAATCCGATGGATGAAGTTGCAATAATCATCAGATTCGGCTTGATGCCCGCCAGTTCCAGGGAGGAAAACACGGTGCACTGCAGCAGGTAACAGACGAGCACAAGGACTGCTGTCACTGCTAAACGCTTTATCTTCATCTTTTTCATGAAATTGTCCTTTCTGTCTATCCTATTCGCTTTCTGCTCCCTCTCCTGTCAAGTCTGCTTTCGTTGTTGTAATGACCAGAACCTCCTGGAGATTTTTGAAATCCACCACCGGGGTGATATAGCCGGAGCGGGTCAGGTTGTTGGAATCCACGTTGACTTCACTGATGTATCCGATGAGGATTCCCTGCAGGTATTTGTCACTGATATAGGAGGTGACAATCTGGTCCCCCACCGCTACTTCATTCTCATTATTTTCCATCTGCTCGAAACGAATCTTCCCGTCGTTCATCAGGGTCAAATCTCCGTTTACCATGCAGCGGTCCGAGGTGGAGAGTACCATGCCGCTGACATTGCTGGAATCGTCAATGATGGACCGCACCGTCGCCCAGGTGGGACCTACATCGGTCACGATTCCGACCAGACCGCTTCCTGCCATGACGTTCATATCCACTTTAATACCGTCAATACTTCCTTTGTCAATGGTAAAGCTGGAAAACCAGTTCCCGGCATCCTTTCCGATGACGTGCGCGGCAGTCTTCTCATAGTCCGCGTAGCTCTGGTCCAGCTTATAAAGCTCCTGGAGACGTTCCAGTTCATATTTTTCTTCCTGGAGATAGTTGTTCTCCGTGACGAGCTCATCGACCCTTGCCTGGAGCTTTTCATTCTCATCCCGCACCTGTTTTAATGTCTCGAAATTCTCTGTCACATCGTTTAGCCATCCTCCTACCTGGTTGATTCCCTGCTGCATGGGAATGACTGTGATGTTCGCCAGGACTTTAAACGGTCCTTTTGTCTTATCAGAAAATACGGACAAAAGCATGAGCAGGATGCAGAGCACAGAAAGTCCCCACAGCCAGTATTTATTTGTCCCGGTTGTCTGATTCTTTTTCTTCATACTATCTCAACCACCTATAATCTTCATCCAACATAGAATATGTCAGTTTTTTAAACTCTTTGTTCTGTATCATTTTCTTCAGTCCCTGCACGGCGCATAGTTCCGGCTTTTGCGCCACCGAAACCGGAAGTCCCACGCTTTCTTCCAGATATGTAGAAAGCCCTCTTAAGTTTGCAATTCCTCCGGTTAAGCAGATACCGTTCTTTTCAATTCCCTTTCGCACATCCGGCGGTGTGCGCTCAATCATGGTGCGAATTGCCGCCGCGCACTCGGCGAGCGGTTCTTTCATGGAGGCGCGCACAAGACCGATAGAAATCTTCTTCTCCTTAGGAACACCCTTCATTAAGTCTCTGCCGGAAACAGTCAGGGAGGCGTCCGCTCCCTGGTCAAAAACGCCAAATTCCCGGCGCAGCCTTTCCGCGGTCAGCTTTCCAATAAGAAAATCATGGTTGTGGCGGACCCTGGCGGCAACCGCCGCGTCAAAATCATCCCCGCCAATCTTCAAAAGGCGGTTCAGCACCATGCCGCCGCTGGAAAGCACAGAAAGTTCTGTGGTTCCGGCTCCAAAGTTGGCGATAAAAAGCCCCTTCTCCTGCCAGATATCCGCGCCAAAACCGACTGCATCCGCAATCCCTCTCTCCACAATCTTCACGGATTTTGCCTTTGCCGCGGAGTGAAAGACCAAATCATAAAAGGCGCGCTTTTCCACCTCCGTTACATCGGTGGGTACGGCAATGAGATACTCTGATGCCCGTTGGAATCTGCCCTCTTTTTTTAAGAGACTTTCCAGAAGATACTGCATGTCGTCAAAATGCGCGATGACACCACCCTTCATGGGAAAGATAACCTCAATATTGTCCGGCGCCTTCTCGTACATCTCATACGCCTCATCCCCCACGGAGAAAATGTAGCGCTTGTCTTTCATGGCGATGACATCCTTCTCCTTGCGAATCTCATCCGCCTTTTTATCATATATTTTTATCTCATATGTCCCCAAATCCAGACCATAGACATTCCTGGTCATGATAACCCCTTTCTATTTTCCTCCCTCTATAAAAAGCCTTTCTCCTTCAGGCTCACAAAACAGTTATTTCCTATAACGATATGGTCCAACAGTTCGATGCCGATGAGCGACCCGGCGTCACGAATCCGCCTGGTGAGCAGCACATCCTCCTTGCTCGGCGTAGGGTCGCCGCTTGGATGATTGTGAAGAAGGATGATGGAAACCGCGTTTTTCTGCAGCGCTTCCACAAAGAGCTCTCGCGGTGAAATCAGGGAAGCGTTGACCGTCCCTTTGGAAATATCTGTCTCGCCGATTAATCTTGCTTTTGTATTCAGAAGCAGAAGCTTCATCGTCTCCTGCTTGCAATGGCGTAAATCTTCCATATAATATCTGGCGATGGTCGCGGGTGTGGAAAAATTAAGCCCCGCCTGCGCGGAAGCCTTGGCAAGCCGTCTGGCAAGCTCCGACAGGCATAAAATCTGCACTGCCTTCACCTTCCCGATGCCCTTCACCTGCATGAGCTGTTCCATGGACCACTGATGGATATTCAATATCCCGTCCTGGGCAAATACAGGGTGTAGAATCTTCTCCGCCAATTGAATGGAATTTTCTCCCCTTGTACCGGTACGCAGCAAAACCGCGAGCAGCTCCACATCCGTGAGGCTGGAAGCTCCCAACTGCTCGCATTTTTCATAAGGTCTCTCTTCTTCATACATCTCTTTGATGGTATTTTTCATCGCATTTTCTGCTGTGATGACACGATACAATGATTTATTTTAGCACAATTTAAAAATCCTGTATAGGTTTCCATTCTTAATTTTTTGTGAAGTGATGACAGTTCGTTTCTGTTCGCAGGTACCTGTGAACAGGAACGACAGTTCTGCGGTTTTACGGACGGTGCGGGCTGAACTCTAACGCGAAGTGTCTTATGCCCGCCTCCGCCACTTTCATGCCGTCCATGGCGGCGGACGTGATACCGCCCGCGTATCCCGCGCCCTCCCCACAGGGATAAATCCAGGGGATACTGCTTACAAATTGTTCGTCGCGGGGAATCCTTACCGGGGAGGAAGTGCGGCTCTCCACGCCCGACAACAGGGTGTCCCCGTCCGCAAAGCCGTGTATCTTCTTATCCATTCTGCGGATTCCCTCCTCCAGAGAAGCAGACAGCTCCCCCGGGAATATCTGCCGTACATCCCCAAGCGTATAGGCACCCTTTAGATTGGGATGGACCTTTCCTGTCTCTGTGCTGGGGCGCTGTGCGCAGAAATCCTCATACCGCTGGACGGGGATTTTTCCTTCTCCCGCCTGCCATGCTCTTTTCTCCAAGTCTCTTTGAAAAGCGATGCCTGACAGAGGATGAGGCGAAGAAACGCAAGGAGCGTCTTTTTCATCCTGCGCATTGTCTCTGGCAAACTGTTTGAAATCCTCCGGGGTGACAGTGACAATGATGGCGCTGTTGGCATTTTCCCCGGCACGCCCGTGATAACTCATGCCGTTGACCGCCAGATGCCCTTCCTCCGAGGAGGCATTGACGACATAGCCGCCCGGACACATGCAAAAGGAATAGACACCCCTCCCGTTTGACAGCTTTTCCGTCAGTTTGTAAGAGGCAGCCGCAAGCCCTCTCCTGTCTTCCCTGCCGTACTGGGAAGTGTCGATGACTTTTTGCGGATGCTCCACCCGCACGCCCACGGCGAAAGACTTCGCCTCCATATAGAGATTCCTCTCATAGAGCATGCGGAAAGTATCTCTGGCGCTGTGTCCCAAAGCCAGGATGAGCACCTCTGCATCCATCCATTTATTATTGTTTATCTGGATTCTCCTGCCTGCGGCATCGATGTCCGTAAGCTGATGCCGAAAAAGAAATGTTCCGCCCAACTTTTCAATCGCCCGGCGCATATTGACTACCACTTCAGACAGAATGTCTGTGCCGATGTGGGGCTTCTGTTCATAGAGGATATCCTGTGGCGCCCCGAACTTTACAAACGTCTCCAGGACATAGCGGTTTCGCCCAATGGGGTCTTTTACCAGGGTGTTTAACTTTCCATCGGAAAAGGTTCCGGCACCGCCTTCCCCGAACTGTACGTTGGACTGGGTATCTAAAACCCCCGTCTCCCAGAAGCGCTTTACGTCTTCTACTCTCTCCGCCATGCAGGCGCCCCTCTCCAGCACCAGAGGGGCAAATCCCGCCTGTGCCAGCAGATAAGCGCAGAATAGCCCTGCCGGTCCGCTGCCTGCGATAACCGGGCGATGCGCAAGAGGGCGCAAGGTGGGCGAAGAAGGCACGTATGGAGACTGTGTAACCGGCTTCTCTCCTTTTTGCGAAAGAATTTGCGGAAGAGTATACATCTTCTCTGTGACTTCCTGCACCTTGTTTTTCAGTTTCTTCTTTATCTTCTCCTCGTTTTTCACGGTAAAATCTACCGTATACACAAAAAATAACTCTGGCTTTTTCCGCGCGTCCAAAGATTTCTTGCGGATAGTAAAGGTCAGAAAATCACCGGGAGAAAGTCCCAGCATCTGCCTTAACTTTTTCTCTATCGCTTCCGGGCTGTGCCCTTCCTTTAATTTAAGCTGTGTGATTCTTAACATGGTCTGATTCGCCTTTTCAAGTACTTTTTCTGGCTCGATTATAGCATATGGAGGAATTAACGGGCAAGAAAAAGACCGCAGATATTATCTGCAGGTCCATTCTGTCAGTATACATAATACGATGGTTTTCCGTGATATTCGGTACAGCATTGATAAAAAACCGTGCCTTCTTAGTCCACTATTATTTAATCTCATACTTTTTCATTTCTTCTTCTGCCAAAGGTCTGCCCAATCTCTTAGACATCAGTATTGCTTCCCTTAGCCTATACACTTTCTTGTCTGAAGGCATTGTTAATCTTCCGTCTGACATAGCTTCGCCAAACCGTTCAAATTTTCCAAACAATCCGTCAACGCATCTATCTTGATTTCTATATCCATATAGTATACTCACCTTCTTTTTTTAATTATACTCGATTCTCGCTCATTTTAACAGCTTTTTCTGACAGAACGGTGTTCTCTCTGTCAGCATCCGCCAATAATAGCCTCTCTTTTTTGTCACCCGCCCTTCATGCGCAAAACCGCCGCTTCACCTATAATAAAGATGATAGGAAAAGTGGCAGAGTCTACCCTCAAAAGGGCGCAAAAACCCTGCCTTTCAATCTCAGGATTTTCGTGCGATACAAAGGAAAGGTGGTGAACTGTCGGGTGAGGTCCTGCCCGGCAAAACAATATGAGTACAGTCAGTATTATCGTCCCAATATACAATTCAAAAAAGACGCTCGCGCGCTGTATCCGCGCGATTTTAGACCAGAGTTTTCAAGCATTTGAACTCCTTTTGTGTGACGATGGCTCCTCGGATGAAAGCCTTGACATCTGCAGAGAATTTGCAAAAAGTGACCAGAGGATTCGCATTTTTCCTTCCTCCCATCGGGGAGTGTCCGCCGCCAGAAACACCGGGCTCTCCCACGCTTCCGGTCAGTATATCCTGTTCGCCGACAGCGACGATGTGCCATATCCGGACTGGATTTTTCATCTTCTCTCCCACATGGAGGAAGAGGCTTTAGGTGTGGGCGGCTACTCCTGCATCGATGGAGACGGGAACCGCAGCTATGGCGCAGAGAAAAGAGACAACGGGACATTGGACGGCATCCGCATCCATCCGCTGCAGTTTATGGAAGATATTTTTTCTAACCGGCATATGTATCAGGGATATCTCTGGAATAAAATCTTCGATGCTGCCCTCATCCGGGAGAAACATCTCCGTTTTCGGGAAGGCATCGCCTACAATGAGGACCGCCTGTTTGTCTTTCAGTATCTTCTTAATTGCCGCGGCGTCATATATTCCAATATTCCTGTCTATTACTATTACCTTGCTGTTTCGCCGCGCAGTGATTTCAAGGAGAGCTATATGACAGAAATTGATGCCTTTCAGATGATGTGCCGCGAATTATACCGCCGCGGATGGCTCTCTCCTTTTTACTATGCCCTCAAAGATGAACTGCGGGCGATAGAGGAACTTCTCCCCCTTGCTGAACGGGCAGGCGCAGTTAGTCATAAGTCTGCCGCGTGCCTTAGCAGGCTGAAAAAGAGAATCAAACAATGTCTGAACGCCATTCCCTTTTCCTCCTGGGAAGAATTTATCATCTGTATGGAGCGGCACGCCGATTTTCAGAACAAGCGGCATGTAGGGGACAAGGCGTTTCGCATGTATCAGGATTTTCTGAAATGTGCTGTCAAAACAAAGGCAGAGCCGATGGATTATCTGAAATACCGCTTTTACCGACTCGAAACCGGGGAAAGAGACTCTTACCTTACACGCAGAGAATATGCCGGGCTGTGCGGCAGATATAATGAAGCAGACACTTCAAGATTTATCAGGGATAAACAATTATTTTCTGTGAAATACAAGGACTTTCTTGCAAGGGAGGTAGTGACGGCTGACGAGACAGATGCAGCGGGTCATTTCAGAAAACTGTGCCGCAAGAAGGATTCTCTTGTGTTTAAACCTATATCCGGCGGCTACGGCAAAGGTGTGCGTGTTTTCTCCACGCAGGATAAGGAAGTCTGTGCAGAAATCGAGGAGGCGCTGAAATACGGCGGCGCTCTGGTGGAGGAGCGAATCATGCAGCATAACATTCCCGCCGGTTTTCACCCGCAATCGGTCAACACCATCCGCTCTGTCACTGCCCTTTCCAGCCAGGGTGTTCCGCTGCTTATCGCCGCGGCTCTGCGCACCGGTGTAGGGGAAGGTCTGACAGATAACGGTACGGGTGGGGGTATCTTTGCCAATATCGATATAGAGACGGGTGTCATTGACCGGGATGGGACCACACATTTCGGCTTTCATTATGCTGCCCATCCGGATACAGAAACCGTTTTTCGGGGCACTGCGATTCCCCACTGGGATACCTTCCGCGAGCGTTCCCTTGCGGCGGCT
>OGQQ01001368.1_pt1 | contig 19038 bp, 6 predicted proteins | sample 1553281 | NCBI WGS metagenome assembly OGQQ01 (sample SAMEA2579937, study PRJEB22360) | human gut metagenome | biome: human gut; feature: human-associated habitat; material: faeces | place: Denmark | collected 2008/2010 | reverse complement strand
CTTCCAAAGAAACTCTGTATTAAATAACATGACAACAAAAGCAAGTACTGAACCTAGAAAAATCCATAGTACTTGCTGAGACATGACTTGCACAAGATTCTTTGGGTAATCAAAATTTGTCGCTATAAATATCGAAACCAAACCAACCAGTAGCAATATGAGAACTGGCAGGAGAATCGAGTAATCTATCCGACTTTCAATAGTATTTTTTGACTTAGCCATGTGTACTCCAAAATAAAGATTTAGCAAGAGTTATTATACCACTTTTTTACCCAGACAAATGACCTGAATGTATAAAAGTTAGACAATTTTTTACGAAAAAAGCAACCACAAAAGTGATTGACTTCTTTCATTCATTACTCTTAATTTGACACGTAGCCTTTTCCTTGAGCGTTGAAGTATACCCATTGCCCTGAAGGAATTTTAACCCAACGATTAATAGCCTTTTCCCCTGTATGAACATCATAGTAAGAGATTGAGCCATCAGGATTCGTAGCAGTTGCCCCCTTCACTTGCTTACCAGTTTGGTCAAAGTAAAGGTGTTGACCGTTGATCGTCTGTTCGCCAACAACAACTTCACCCTTGGCATCTGCATAATACCAGTTGTTATCTCCACTAGTGAAGAAGGTTGATACTAACTTATTACCAGTATTCCAATGGTAGTATGAGCGACTACCATTCGCATTTGTTGCGAAAGCACCTTTAACCTGCTTACCATCAGTATCAAAGAAGAGTTTTTGACCGTTGATAACTTGAGCTCCTGTAACGACATTACCCCTATCATCAGCATAATACCATCTATCATGACCGGTAGCGAAGAAGGTTGATACCAATTTATCACCGGTATTCCAGTGGTAGAATGAACGACTACCGTCAGTGTTCGTTACGAAGCCACCCTTAACTTGGCGACCATTAGCATCAAAGTAGAGGTGTTGACCATTGATGACCTGAGCACCTGTGACATTACGTCCATATGAGTCTGCATAGAACCAGTTGTTGTCCCCAGTAGTATAGAAGCCTGGTGTATGTGCCTTAGTCACAACACCCTTAGCATCGACATTAAAGGTTTGACCATCAACTACTAGTGATGTATCAACAAGTTTCACACCTGTGATTGCATCGTAGTATGAAGTCGTACCATCAGGATTGTTCACGAACTCACCTTTAACTTGTTTACCTGATTCATCAAAGTAGAGTTCGTCTCCATTGATGGTTTGCGCACCACGAAGAACGTCACCTTCGTTATTTGCATAGTAAGTGGCATCACCAACTTGGAAGAAGCGATTCTTAACTTGAACACCTTTTTCATTGAAGTAAAGGTTTTGTTTACCTACCTTAGTAAATCCAGTGGCAACATAGCCCTTATCATTAGCGTAGTACCAGTTACCATCTTGTTCAAAGAAGCCTGAGTACTTACGTTCACCTGAATCGCCACAGAAGAACATCAAGTGGCCGTCTTTTGTAGGAATGAAGATGCCTTTAGCTTGGTAACCATTGTCATAGAAGTATTTTTCCTTACCTTCTACTTCAGTCAAACCAGTAGCCATGATGCCACCTTTGAAGAAGTATTGGTAGAATTTCTCTTCCTTACCACTATCATCTTTAACAGTAACTTCTTTCCAACCAGTTTGAGTCGTCAATTTACCTGACTTACCATAAACCAATGATTGACCTTTGGCATTTTTAATAACACCATCAGTAAACATAACACCATTTGGCAAGAAGAAATAGTTTGAACCGTCGATAGCTTGTTCACCAGTTACAAGGTAACCCTTATCGTTAAAGTAGTACTGTTTGCCATTATATGTCACAAATTGACTCTTAGCTTGAGTACCAGATGTTGTATAATAAGTTACCCCTGTACCATCATAAGCAAATCCAGTTTTAGCTTTTGTATCACCAGTCAAGGCAGCTGGAAGGAAGGTACCTTTATCGTTAACGGTGAAGTACAATTTACCATCGCTGAGAACGTAGTCTGAACCACGTTTTTGGATGTTTGTACCGTTAAAGTACTTAGCTTCCCATTGTTTAATCTTCACAGATGGATCAATTGTCTTACCTGACGCTTCCATAACTTCTTTGAAGATTTCTGGATAAAGTTTTTGAAGTTTGTCGAGGAAGGCCCCACCATACTGTGCTTGGAAATCATTTCCTGATGACTTGGTATTTGTCACATAGAGCTTATTAACCAAGCTAGTATCATCAAGCACCTTACCATGCGTATCTGTACGAGTAGCTGTCACTACTTCTTTACCTGGGAGAGTATACAATTGGTCTGGAACCCAGTCAGCAATGACTTGAATACCTTGTTTGTGAAGAGCCTTGAGGGCATCACGAAGATCTTCTTTTGAACCATATTTATTGTTTTTGCTCATGGCAAAGTCGTAACGGTCTGTGAAGGCATAACCATTTTCAATAATAGAATCAAGGAAAGTGCCATCCTTAGATGAGACATATTGAGGTGCAATCTCAAATGACGTAATACCCCATGACTTGAAGAGGTCTGCGTTAGCTGCAATCAATTTGTTAGTATATTGACTATCCTCTTTGACAAAGTCTTGGAAGTTTGAGAAACCTTCGTAAATCACTTGTGCTTCAAGTGCTGCAGAAGAGCTATAAACCTTATCCCCTTCTTTGTAGGCTTTTGTTGATGGTTTGGCAAGAACGTTTTGATCGTCAGTCGCACCTACTGGTACCCAAACTGAAAGGTAACCACTCATATCAACAGTCTTAAAGCCTTTGATTTCATCAGCTGTGAAGACAAGATTTCCTTGTGCATCTGTGTATTTAACAATCTTAGTATCTGAATCATTCAATGAGGACACGATACCTTTATCCGTACCAAGCAAGAGTGGACGGTAGGCTTGGTTCTTGTGGGCTGCACCCATATTTACAGTAATTGTTTCACCATCTGCTAATTTCAAATCTGGGTTATTAGCAATGAGGGTCAACATACCAGAATTACGACCGTATTTTCCACCTTCTGTATCAGTCTTAGACATCAAATCTTGACCATAACGGACAGAAACCAAAACTTCTTTATTGTCTTTAGCAGACGATACGCCATCTCCAGCAAGATTGTGGATATAAGATGTTTGTCCACCAGCTACATATTTAGGACGCGCTTTAAGAAGAGTTGTGATTTGATCAAAGTATGGTGATTTCTTAGCCATGTACTGACCATTATCAGTATACAAGTCTCCATAATAAACACGTGTTGCTGCACCCATTGTTTGAAGCATCAAAGCATAAGCTCCAGGAATATTTGAATGCGTATATTCCTTATCCACTTTCAACATATCAGCATTATAAATGTCAAAAGCTTGTTTCAATTGATCTAATGTAAAAGTAAATCCATCTGTTGTAGGATCAATTTTTTTGCTGATAATGTCTGCGATAACCGTTTGAACTTCTGAGTCGTGTGCACGAACAAAGAGATAGGTTGCAAAACCAAGTTGATCATATGATGTAACTTCCGCACGGTTTGAAAGACCGAAATAACCACCGTTAATAAGGTCCTTCATTGATGCATTACGAGCACCTGTACCTTTATTAGTTACTGGACGAGTCAATCCATGAACAATAGACAAACGGAGACCATTATCCATAGAAAGGGCAGCTGTATTATGTTCGTCCACATAATATGGGTCGTTTTGAGACCAAGCTTCAAGAATTGAGATATTAGCAAGGGCACGTGCTTCAGACTCATTGACCTTGTAAGCAGCCTTCATGTATGAAGACACTAATTGAAGCATATCGATGCTGACATTGTCCACAGCATCAACACGGATACCATCAAAGTGAGCATCTTTGTCCTTGTCACCAAAGACGATTTGTCCCCAGTTCATGAAGTAATACAATTGGTTAAGCATTTCAGCTTGCACAATTGGGTTTGAGTTGTCGATATCGCTTGATAGCAAGAACTCATAACCAGCATCACTACCACTCTTGATCTTATCGTTTACCAAACGACTTGTTGCCGTTTGGTCAAGTTTACGGTAGTCTGAGTTAGCCCACTTCGTTAAATCACTATTAACAAAGAGGAGAGCCCCTTTTTGGAAGTGTTCTTTACCTGGAGATTCAGAGTTAATGTCCCATTTATCTTGGTCTTTAACAAAGGCCTCGATTGACTGACGCAACCAGTCTGTTGACTTATTAGCAGCAATCTTAACCTCAATCTTACGTTGAATGATTTGAGCAGCGGCATTCAAGCTAGCTTGAGAATTTTCAATCGTAAAGACATCTTTTGTTTCTTCACCATTGCTAAGAGCCTTAGTCATGTAGTTCAAGTAAGCTACTTGAGTATCCTTATCAGGCCACCAAGACATCAAAAGTGGGCGAAAATCTTTTTCAGTTGACGCTTTCCAAGTTGTTCCTGCTTCAAGGATTTCTTTTGGACGGTACCAACTATCAGCTGTCAAATAACCATCAACAAGTTCAAAGCTTGCTTTTGTTGAATCGTAAGCAGCATTGTTTTTAGTAAAATCAGTTACAAGATTTGTTGTTTCTTGTGTGAATGAATAAGTTGATGTGCTTGAAAGGACACCATTTTCATCAAAATAAAGGACCTGACCATTTACAGTAATGGCAAAGTTTTTCTTATGTGATCCATCTTCTAAAAGATAGTAATATTTACCATCTTTTTCTTTTTTAATATTATCGAGCGAGACTGCAGCTTTAATTTCAGCTTCAGAAAGCTCTTTAGACTTCTCAGTCGTTGGAGCAGCTACTCCAGCATTTGCAGCTACTTCCGATGTTGTAGCAGTTTCTGGTTTAGCGGCTACTTCTGGCTTAGCAGTCGTTTCAGGTTTGGCTTCAACCTCTACTGCTGCAGCTCTATCACTAGTTGCTCCTGAATTTGGTTGAACTGTCGTTTCAGCTGGTTTATCAGCAGTAACTGCTGCTCGGTCTGTTGTTGTGGCATTTGAAGTATTTGCCACCTCTGTTGTTGTGCCTACCTCTTTTTCAACCACAGGATTTGTATTTTCCCCGACTGTAGTTGTTGAAGGTGATCCATTAGTATTATTTATTTCTTCTGCCGAAACAAGTGAAGACGTGGTAACACTAGCACCAACAATGGTAGCCAAGGCTACTGAAGCAACCGCTAAAGTAACCCATTGCTTCTTCACTTTGTGCAGTTTATAGCGTACTTTATTTTCCATATTCAATTTTTCCCCAATATATTTTTTGTCTTAAAATCTACATCTTAAAGACTTACTTATTATATCATTTTTTATTATCAAAAAAAGTTAATAAAACTTATTTTAATGATATTTTTATCACATTAATAATAGATTATAATTTTGTCATAAAAAAGACTCGTTCCCATAAAATATAAAAAGGAGAACCAAAGTCCTCCTTTTTAAATCAATTAGTTTAGCACTCTAGGTGGATAAGCAAGACCATTCTTATCAAAGTAAACGTAAACTCCTGGTTGAATTTCTATCCATGTGCTAACAGCTCTCTTACCACTATCACCATAGTAATAGCTAATTCGACCATTGCCAGCACTTACTGTTTGACCTTTTACTTGTTTACCATCCTTAGCGAAGAAATAAGTATCGTCACCAATTTTAACTTCACCAGTCACTGACTTACCATTAGCACCAATGTAGTACCAGTTGTTGTCGCCTGTTGTGAAAAACTCATTAGTCAAGCGTTCACCTGTTGAAGCATTATACTTACTATAAGTACCATCTGCATTCTTAACAACACCACCCTTAACTTGGCTTCCGTCTGCATTAAAGTATAGGTGTTGGCCATTGATGACTTGTGCACCTGTAACAGTCTTACCATTAGCACCTGCATAGTACCAAACATTGCCATCAGTTGTGAAGAATTCGTTAGTCACTAGCTCTCCAGAACCTTCTTTGTACTTGCTGTAAGTACCATCTGCATTCTTAACAACGCCACCTTTAACTTGGCTTCCATCTTCATTGAAGTAAAGTTTTTGACCATTGATGACTTGTGCACCTGTAGCAGCAACACCGTTTGCATCAAAGTAGTACCACTTACCATTGATATTTCTCCAAGTATCCTTGATAGCATTACCAGTGTGTGCGTCAAAGTAATAAGTTTTACCTTTAAAGGTTACTAACTTATCTTTAGCTTGGAAACCGTCTTCTCCAAAATATTGTGTGAAACCATCAATAACCGTAACACCTTTGGCCATGACACCTTCATTAGTGAAGTAACGGAATTTCACAACCTTAGATTCTTTACCGTCTTTATCAGTTTCAGAAACATCAAATTTAGTGTAACCACCCTTGTACATTTGACCTTTAGAGTTATAAAGGTAGGTATTACCATTAGCATCAATGTAGAAGGCATTACTCAACATGATACCATTTGGTAAGAAACGATAAACGTCTTTACCATTTGGTGAGTATTCACTGTTAGTAACCATGTGACCACGAGCATCAAAGTAGTAAGTGTTACCATTGAAGGTTACAAAGGCAGATTTAGCTTGTGTACCACTTGTACCGAAGTAAGTGATTCCTTTACCATCACTTGAGAATCCAGTAATAACCTTTTCTTTACCTGTCAATTGAAGAGGAATGAAGTTACCTTCTTTAGTGACAGTGAAATACTTACCAGTTGCTTCATCGCTAAGTACATAGCCAACACCACGTTCAAGAACGTTTGTTCCGTTGAAGTATTCAGCCTTCCATTGTTTCAATTTAACAGAATCATCAATTGGTTTACCAGTTGAAATCATGTTTACCTTGAACATTTCAGGGTACTTAGCTTTAAGTTCAGCCAAGAATTCACCACCGTATTTAGCTTGGTAATCTTTGCCTGATGACTTAGAGTTAGCCACATAAAGTGAGTGGTCAATGATAGCGTCCGCAATCTTACGACCAGCACCATCAGTACGAGTCGCTGTTACAACTTCTTTACCTGGCAATTGGTAAATTTGGTCTGGAACCCAGTCAGCGATTGCTTGAATACCAGCCTTATGAAGTGCTTTAAGAGCATCACGTAGATCTTCTTTAGAACCGTATTTATTGTTCTTACTCATGGCAAGATCGTAACGGTCTGCAAAGGCATAACCATTTTGGATAACTGAGTCAAGGAAGGTACCATCGTCAGCAGATACAAATTGAGGTGCCATTTCAAATGATGTTACGCCCCATGATTTGAACAAATCAACATTTTCAGCAATCTTACGGTTAGTATAGACTGAAGGATCTGAACCATCTGGAATAGTTTGGAAGTTAGAGAAGCCTTCGTAGATTAATTGTGAATCATAAGCTTCAGTCGCTTTAAGAGTCAATTCACCCTCTTTTTTAGCTTCTGTTGAAGGCGCTACTCGGATATCTTGATCATCTGAAGCTCCAACTGGAACCCAAACTGCTACGAAACCAGACATATCAAATGTTTCATAACCCTTGATGTCATTAGCACCGAAAGTCAAGACACCGTTGCTGTCTGTTTCTTTAACGTAACCTGCTGCGATTGCATCTGCATCAGATGTAAAGTTCTTGATACCATCAGCTGTACCAACAATCAAAGCACGGTATTTTTGGTTGGCATGGATTTTACCCATTTCAACATTAAGTTTAGCTGATTGATCCAAATTCAATTTTGGATTGTTAGCTACAAGTGTTACCTGACCAGAAGTACGGCTGTATTTAGAACCTTCTGTATCATTAGCTGTCATAATGTCTTTACCATAACGTACTGAAGTGTAGACTTCATTTGTGCGGTAAAGTTCAACATCTGAATTGTCCATCTTACCATCAGTTGGCAACCAGTATGAACGTTGTGCTTGCCCACCAGATACATACTTGATACGACTCTTCATCAAGTTAACAATGGTATCGTAATATGGAGACTTAGTTTCCATGTAGTGACCATCATCTGTATAAAGGTCTCCATAGTAGACACGAGTGATAGTTTCCATGTTTTGCAACATAACCGCGTAAGCCGCTGGGATGTTGTTAAGCGTATATTTTTTGTCGCTGCTGAGCATGTCTTTGTTGTAAATCTCAAAGGCTTGCTTCATTTCAGCATCAGTGATCGTGAAACCATCTGATTTTGGATTGATTTCTTTCTTGATGATTTCAGCAATAATATCTTGAACGTTGTTATCATGGGCACGGATAAAGACGTAGTTTCCTGACGCATCTCCGTATTTCTCGTTATATTTACCGATTGTAGACTGTTTAACTGTTCCGTCTTCGTTATAGGCCTTGCTTCCATCTTTGTTAATCCAATCAGTCTTTTCATCACGTTGTGTCGTGTTGAAAGTATTGTTATACAAAGGACTTACAGCTGGTGTACGTTCTTTGATTGGTTTAGCCAATGAGAAGAGGAGAGCCAAACGTTGTTTGTTTTCCATAGCAAGCGCAGCGCCATCTGTCTTGTCATTGTAGTGGTTGTCATTAAGGCTCCATGCTTCAAGGACTGAGATGTGAGCAAGAGCGTTTGCTTCAGATTTGTTAACACCATAGTACTCACGGAAGTAGTTTGTGTAGAGTTGAAGCATGTCTGCATCGACATTATCTACCGCGTCGACACGGATACCATCGAAGTTAGCATCCTTGTCACCCATAACGATTGAACCCCAGTTCATAAGGTAGTGGATTTGGTTCAATTGTTCTGCTTGAACAACTGGGTTTGACAAATCTACGTCATTAGCTAGCAAGAAGTCGAAACCACCCATGTGGTTTGGATCTGATTGCTCATCAAGAATTGATTTATCAATTGTACCAGTCTGGTTAGTTGCTGTACGGTTCAAACGACGATAGTCAGAATTCGCCCATGGTGTACGTGAATCATTCACATAAAGAAGGGCACCACCTTGAAGGTGATCTTCGCCGCCACCTTTAGAGTAGTTTTCAGTTTCTTTGTTCCATTGTGGTTGTGTCTTAACAAAGGCAGAGATAGTTTCACGCAACCATTGTGTTGATTTTTCAGCCTGAATCTTTTGCTCAATCTTGATTTGAATGTCCTTAGCAGCAACTTTCAAAGTTTCTTGCTTATCTGTACTTGAATATTTAGCATCCAAGTTAAATACTTTAGACATGTAGTTCAAGTAGTTAACTTGTGTATCTACATTTGGCCACCAAGCCATCAAAAGTGGACGGAAATCTTCTGCAGTTGATGCTTGCCAAGTTACACCATCTTTGATGATAGAAGCTGGACGGTACCAGCTATCTGCAGTCAAATAACCATCAATCAATTCAAAGCTAGCTTCAGATGAATCGTAGGCACGGTTATTTATTGAGAAACCATCAACAATATTTGTTGTTCCTGGTGTGAAAGAGTATGTTGATGAACTTGTAAGAGCACCATCTTTACCGAAGTAAAGCAATTGACCATTTACAGTAATGGCAAAGTTTTCTTTGTGTGAACCATCTTCATTAACATAGTAATATTTACCATCAATGTTTTTGATGTTTTTCAAGGAAAGCGCAGCTTCTACTTCTGAATCTTTCAAAGCAGCTTCTGGCGCCTTAACTTCTGTATTAACAACTTCAGCCTTCACTGTTGCTGGTTGTTCTTCTGCTTTTTCAGTTGTAACAGCTGGTGCATCTGTTGTCACAACTGCTTCTTTATTTGGAACAGCTGCCACTGCTACATCAGCTGTTGTTGCTGTTGTAGCTGCTTCAGCTGTTGCTTGTGTGTTCGTTGTAGTCGCTGTTTCTACAGCATTTGTTTCTTTAGCAGGTGTTAAAACATCTGCTTCTTTTGTATTTGTACGTTTATCGGCTTCTTTGGTTGCTTCAGGAGAAGTAACTAAAGAAGCTGTTGTACCTGAATTTGATTGAGTTACTGTCTTATCTTGAGTTTCATCCGCTGAAACTGAAGATGTTGTTACAGACAATCCTCCCAAGACAGTAGCAAGTGCTACAGAAGCAACTGCAATTGTAACCCATTGCTTCTTAACTTTATGAAGCTTATAGTGTATCTTATTTTCCATTATAATTTTCCCCGTGATTTTATTTGTCAAAATCAGACTGAAATCTATCCGATTTCAAACAGTTATATTATATCATTATTTTCTAACTATTTCTCGAATTAATTGTTTTTTTATAAAATATATATTACATAACATTAATATTAGAAAAACTTTGTAACACACCTATTTCATAGGTTTTCAATTCTCATTTTCATATCATTTGATAACTAAAACTATTTTTCATAAAAGCCGCCAAAGTCCTTGATACAATAGCTTTTACAATGATTCTGACTCAAAATTGATATTTGTCAGATTTTTTCTTTAAGGAGCATAAAAAGGCAAAATTTCTTTAAACGATTCTCGTTTTCAAGAAATTTCACCTATAAATTCATGTCAAATCATATCGTTTTTCACTTAATCTCTCAGATTAAGATTAGATTGATTGATTATTTATTTATCAAAATCAGCATAACCATTTTCATCGAAGAAGACAGTCGTACCGTCTTGGAAAGTAATCCATGTGTTTGTCACACGTTCTCCAAGAACTGATTCGTAGTATTCTACTCCTTTTGGTGTGCTGATTGGGCTACCTTTAACTTGACGTCCCAAATTATCAAAGTAATATTCTTTACCATCGATATTTTGGCGTCCTGTTACAGCCTTACCATCTTTGAAGTAGTACCAAACATTGTTACCAGTTGTCAAGAAACGGTTATTGAGACGCTCACCTGAATCTTTGTCATAGTAAGAAAGTGATCCGTCAGCATTCTTAACAAAGTCGCCTTTGACTTGACTACCATCTTCTTTGAAGTAATAGTTTTTACCACCAACACTATAGGCACCTGTCACGATTTCACCATTATCTTTGGCGTAGTACCATGTCTTACCACCATCAAGAGTGAAGAAATCAGATTTGACTTGGCTTCCATCAGCATTGAAGTAATAGTTAAGGTGGTCAATCGTTTGACGACCTGTAGCGAGGTTACCATCCTTATCAGCATGGTACCACTTGCCGTTCACTTCGAAGAACTTGTCTTTAACCTTGTAACCATTATCTACAGTGTAGTAGCTAATCTTGCCATTTTCAGTAACAAATTCACCTTTTACTTGGGCACCATTTGCACGGAAGTAATAGTCGTGACCGTCCAAAGTAAGGGCACCTGTCACATTTTTACCAGCTGCATCACGGTAGAACCATGTTGAGCCATCTGTTGTGTAGAATTCACCCTTCTTAGCTTGTGCATAGCCTTGATCGTTGAATTCATACCAGATACCATCGATTTCTGCCCAACGATTTGTGTAGGCATTACCTGAATTTTTATCAAAGAAGTAGAGTTTTCCGTCTGGAGTCACATACTTAGTACCTTTAGCTTGGAAGCCATTTTCATCAAAGTATTGCAATCCTCCACCAGCATAAGTCAAGCCAACAGCCATTTCTCCAGTTGGTGAGAAATAACGGAATTTAGCTTCTGTTTCTGAAGTACCTTCTTTCGGTACATCGAATACAAAGTAACCATCTTTGTATTGCTCACCAAAGCTACCAAAGTAATAATATTTACCATCTTGTTGATAAATAGAATCACGAAGCTGTACACCATTTGGCAAGAAGAAATAAGTCTTACCATCGATATCTTGACGACCAGTCAACATATAACCTTCTTTATCGAAGTAATAGTAATTTCCAGCATATTTAATGAAAGCATTCTTAGCTTGGAAACCACTATTATCAAAGTAGGCCATACCCTTACCATCATAGTAGAAACCTGTCTTACCACCTTGGTCTGTCAAAGGTTTTGGCAAGAAGATGCCATTATCAGTAACTTGATAATAGCGACCAGTAGCATCGTTACTGAGAACATAACGATTACCACGACCAAGGATATTAGTACCATTCATGTACTTAGCAGACCATTGCTTGATTTTAACAGATGGATCAATCTTCTTACCAGTTGATATCATCACATCTTCAAACAACTGTGGATATTTCTTTTGGAGCTCATCAAGGAACTCACCACCATATTGAGCTTGGAAGTCCTTACCTGATGATTTAGAATTTGCAACATATAAAGTGTTATTGATATAAGCATTGGCCTTTGGAGTACCATAACTATTTGCACGTGTTGCTGTTACAACTTCTTGTCCTGGCAATTGGTAAAGTTGATCTGGAACCCAGTCAGCAATTGCTTGAATACCTTGCTTGTGAAGCGCCTTAAGGGCATCACGAAGATCTTCTTTAGAACCGTATTTGTTATTCTTACTCATAGCAAGGTCATAACGGTCAGTAAAGGCATAGCCATTTTGGATAACAGAATCAAGGAAGGTACGGTCATCAGCCGATACAAATTGAGGAGCCATCTCGAATGATGTGATTCCCCATGACTTGAAGAGTTCTGCGTTTTCTGCAATCAATTTATTGGTATACTGGCTGTCTTTTTCAACAAAATCTTGGAAGTTTGAGAAACCTTCATAGATAACTTGTGAGTCCAATGCTTCAGTAGCTGAGAATGTCTTATCCAGTTTCTTATCTGAACCTTTAACACGGATATCTTGGTTATCAGGTGCGCCTACTGGTACCCATACACCAAGATAACCTCTCATATCAACAGTTCGATATCCCTTGATTTCATCCCCACTGAAAGACAAGTTCCCTTCAGCATCGGTGTATTTAATTTTTCCAGCTGCAGCTGCATCATTCTCGTAAGTGACAATTCCCTTATCAGTACCAAGAAGTAATGGACGGTAGGCTTGGTTAGCATGAAGTTTACCCATGTTAACTTTCAAAGTACCATCACCCAATGAGAAATCCTGATTATTGGCAATAAGGGTCAACATACCAGAATGTTTACTTGTTTCTGCTACACCCGTAGTTTGGTCAGCAGTCATAATATCTTTACCGTAACGAACAGATGACAAGATTTCTTTTCCATTGAACGTGTCGACTTTCATCGATTGTCCACCTGAAACATATTTCATACGGTTCTTCAAGAGCGTTGTGATAGCATCATAGTAAGGAGACTTGGTAGCCATATATTGGCCGTTATCCGTATAAAGATCTCCATAATAAACACGAGTTACCTGCTCCATATTTTGAAGAATCAAAGCATAGGCGGCTGGAATATTGTTAATAGTATAACGTTTTTCTGCCTTCTTCATATCTTCATTATAGATTTCAAAGGCACGTTTCAATTCAGCATCAGTCATGGTATAACCATCTGATTTTGGATTGATTTCTTTTTGAACAATATCACGAATGATATCTTGAACAAGGTTATCATGAGCACGCGCAAAGATATAGTTAGCTTGTGTATCTCCATACTTACTATTATTTGTACGGTCTGTCAAACTGCTAGTAATCAAATCTTTCAATGAAGATCCAGATCCATAAAGTGCACCCATAATTGCATAACGAAGGTTATTATCCATGGCAAGGGCTGCACCATCATGTTTTTGATTATAAGCATTATCATTTAAATCCCAAGCTTCAAGGATAGAAATGTGAGCAAGTGCATTTGCTTCAGATTTATCCACACCAAAGGCTGCACGGAAGTAGTTTGTATAAACTTGGAGAAGGTCTGCATCGACATTATCAACTGCATCAACACGGATACCATCAAAGTTAGCATCCTTATCACCCATAACAATTGATCCCCAGTTCACAAGATAGTGAATTTGGTTCAACTGCTCAGCTTGCACAACTGGGTTTGAGTTATCAACGTCATTGGCAAGTAGGAATTCATAACCACCCAAGTATCTTCCTGTACCATTTAGAGAACCATCTTGGTTACTTGGTGTACGGTTAAGCAAACGGTAATCAGAATTTGCCCAAGGTGTCTTGTCATTATTGACATAAAGAAGAGCTCCCCCTTGAAGGTGGTCAGCAAGGGTATAGTTTTCAGTTGTAGTATTCCACTGGTCTTGTTCTTTTACAAAAGACTCAATTGCTTGACGAAGCCATTCAGTTGATTTTTTAGCTGAAATTTCTTGTTCAATCTTAATTTGAATTGTCTTAGCAGCTGCATTCAATTCAGATTGACTTTGGCTGGTTGAATAAGTTGCGCTAAGATTAAAGTGTTTAGAGAAAGTATTGAGGTAGGCTACTTGTGTATCTACATCAGGCCACCATGCCATCAAAAGTGGACGGAAATCTTTCTCAGTTGACACACGCCATTTTTCACCATTTTCTAAAATAGTGACTGGACGGTACCAGCTGTTTGGTGTCAAGTACCCATCTACCAACTCGAAGCTTTCCTTCTTAGAATCGTAAGCACGGTTATGTGAAGAAAAAGCATCAACTAGATTAGTTGTACCTGGTGTGAATGAGTGTGTTGATGTGCTTGTCAAAGCACCGTCTTTACCGAAGTAAAGCAACTGGCCATTAACTGAAACAGCAAAATTTGTTTTGTATGAACCATCTTCTTTGACATAATAGTATTTACCATCAACTTGTTTGATGTTGTTCAAAGAGAGCGCTGCTGTTTCTTCTTTTTCAGTAACACCAGATTTTGGTTTTTCAGCTACTGTAAGCGTTGTATCTGTCGCTGTTGCAGCTGGTGTTTCTGTTGTCGCACCATTTGCTACTGCTGCACGATCAGTTGTTGCTGGTGTTGCAGTATTAGTAGTTGTATCTGCTGCAGTGGTTGCTGCCGCAGGAGTTTCGACTGTTGCAGCATCAGCAGCCTTATCATTTGTTGTTGCTGTCGCATCTGTCGTAGCAGTTGCTGCAGGAGCGGCTACTTCATGCGTTTCAACGACAACATCGCTTTCAGCTGTCGTAGAGGCAACTGGTTGAGTTGTTTCATCAGCTGAAACCTTTTGATTGGCAACTGTAGCACCACCTACGATAGAGGCAAGTGCTACCGAAGTGACGGCAATCGTCACCCACTGCTTCTTAACTTTGTGAAGCTTATAATGTACCTTTTTTCCCATTTTAGGTCCTCATTTCATTTTCCTAGTTTGAATAAAATCTACATAATTCAAACAATTTCATTATAGCATATTTTTTTCAGTCAACTAGAGTCTTTATCAAATCATTTCAATTTTTAATCATATTGTAAATTGATTAACATTTTAACAAATATTAAAGACTACCGAATGTAGAAAACGGTAGTCTTTTTCTATTTTTAGGAAAGTTTTTAGAGGTAATTTAATAAGCTATCTCTATTCAATCAGTAGCAATTTAAAAGTCAGCTATTAAGCAAAAACGACGTTATGTTGGACCCTGTAGCTAACTAAAAAGAGCAAGGTTTCTGTGACTAATTTTGCCAGAACCAGTCCTAAACCAATAGCAACTAGACTACTAAGTAAGAAATAGTTACAGGCCAGGAGGACCAAGACCAACATAAAGTAGCGAACACTCGATCTAAAGAGAGAGCTTGTCGGATTAAAGACCACATTAGCGTTCAGCAGACACTGGCTGGAAGCCGAAATCACACGAGCTAGCACGACCGAAAGGAGCAGATTCTTCGTCAAGGCAAAGAGCACAAATAAGGCTGTTGCATCAATGACTGAGGCCAAGACGGCCGTGCCAGAGAACTTTAAAAAAGGGCTGTAAATACGGATGGAATCACGAATGGGCCGAAAGTGCGAACTTTTATTTTCCCCCAGATAAACGGTCTCGATAGGGACTTCAGAGATTTGGTGGCCTGACTTTTTGGCTTCAAGCAACATATTAAACTCGTACTCAAAACGATTGCCATCCAGATTAAGAAGCCATGGAACCAGGTCAGTTGACATGCCTCGAAGCCCTGTCTGAGTATCTGTGACTTTCTGGCCAGTTACTAGACGGAAAAGTCCAGCAGTCACCTTATTCCCAAAGCGGCTACGTGCTGGCACCTTACCAACAAAGGCACGCGCACCCAAGACAAGATGACTTGGATTTTCCTCGGTTGCCTTGGCCACACGGACAATATCCTTAATCAGATGCTGACCGTCACTGTCAACTGTGACAATAGGTTGAGCCGAAAGGTGCTGACTGACTACTTCTTCTTGAATGTGAGCAAAGGCTGTCTTGAGAGCAGCTCCCTTTCCTTTATTGACAGGATGGGTAAGGACAGTCGCTCCAATAAAAGCCGTTTCGTCGTAATAGTCATTATAGCCTGGGCCACTCCCATCATTAACAACAATAATACGGGATTTAGGGAGTTTTATGGTAATATCTTGAACCACCTGAATCAGGCGTTTGTCTGGTTCATAAGCTGGAATAATAATATACATAGGCACTTCCTTTCTGTTTCATCCTATGACTCTTTAGTGACCTCCTCCAAAGCCACCTGGTTGCCCACCACCTTGGGGACCACCGCCGCCAGGCATTGAGTTTTCAATCTTTGTTTGTTTTTCACCATTGATAGTAATGTCACCACCGGTATAGGTCGCTGAACCATCAAAGTCAAAGCCAGACTGACCAGTCAAATTAATCGTTCCACCCGATACAATAATATCGCCGTTAGAATCGATTGGGTCGGTATCGCCCTGGCCAACCTCAACATTTAGGGTTCCACCGGTCATCTTGAAGAAAATCTCACTTTGACTGGCATTACTATTAGCGGCATTAACACCATCGTCCGTTGCATAGACATCGATATTTCCACCATTGATGGTCACAGATTTTCCTTCGATACCTTCAGTTGATTTTTCAATCTTGTAAGTACCACTATCAATAATCATGTCCCCTGACGCATGAATACCGTCATCACCAGCCTTGATGGTCATGGTGTTGTCAGACAGATACATTGTACCTGCTGAAGTGTCGTCATCATTGTCAACCTTAACAGCATCTTCTTCTGCCTCAATGGTCATGGTTGTTCCTGTGATGTTGAGTTCATCATTGACATTGAAGGCATCACCGACTGAGGAAATCTTATAGGTACCACCAGTCATATGAAGGTTGTCATTGGCTTTAATACCGTTGTTTTTCTTTGCATCAATATTTAGGGTACCTGAACCATTAATGGTCAAATCTCCTTTAGAGAAAATCACAGCATCCGCATCTTCATCACTATTAGAACTTGAATCAGAAAGTGTGTTTGTAGTGCCATCTTTAAGTGTCAGATAGACATGACCAGCTTTTGTGGCGTTAATTGCTGCATTTGTATTTGTCATGGTAGCACCATCTAGAACAATATGGACATCGTCTGAATCTCCAGCGTCTACCTTGATTTGCACACCGTCGGATTTTCCTGAAATGACGTAGGTCCCAGCTTTGGAGATGGTTACAGTTGAACCTGATAGGGCTGCACCATCACCTGAAACATCCGCAGATGAGCCTGATAACTTAATCTTAGTAGCTGAGCTTTCATTATAAGAGGTATCAGAATCTTTAGAAGTAAAATAGTTGCTGTTGTTCTTATTTGTTTTCTTGCTGGTCGTTGCTGTTACAGCACTTGTTTTTGATGTCGTGCTTGACGTCGTCCCAGTTGACTGACTGCTTGATTGGCTACAAGCTGTCATGACTGTTAGGGCAGTCGCACAAGTTAATAAAGTCGTCCATTTTTTTAGTTTTTTTGATTTCATATTATTTCCTCTCGTGTTCGTTTGGATGATTACAGTTTACGGGACTTACCTAAAACATTTCTAAAGGTTAACTAAAATTTATCTTAAGTTAAGTTTGGTGAAAGTTTGGCTTAGGACTTCTTTCAGAAAAGTCCCATAGACTAATAGGCGAGCAAATGAATACTTTGTATAGTAGTACTTTTACTCTCAACTTAATTTTCTACTAAAAAATAAAAGCCAAATCTTGAATTGACGGCTTTGTATCTTATTTAATTGAACACGATTGAACACGCCTACAACTCGGGGGAAAAAGATGGGCCCTGCTTGGAGATAAACTCCTGCGGCTGGTCCCCCTATTTTCCTGGGAGTTGCTTTACGGCTTTGTATCTTATCTATAAAAGGAGTTTTTTCATGATTAAACAATTGGAAACACGTTTTAAACGTATTGAAACAAAATATGTGGTCTCAAAGGACAATCTTGAGGACCTGCTCACTGATCTTAAGGAGTATTTGGTAGAGGATGATTATCCGACATCTACCATTTCAAATATTTACTTTGATACGGATAATTTTGACGTCATCCAAGATGCCTTAGATGGTAATCACCGTCAAGAGAAAATCCGCATGCGTACCTACCTAGCCAATCCCAAAATTGATAGTAAGGTCTTTTTAGAGGTAAAAGCCAAAGATGATGAAGGAATCGGCCATAAGTTTCGTCTCGTTTCAACTCCACTTGCCATCACTAACTTGATGACAGATGGTAAGAACCATGGTCAAATCACTGACCGCCAGCTCTTACAGGATATTCACCACTTACGTCAACGCTACGATGAGGGGCTCAAACCTCGTATGTATATCTACTACGACCGTTTTTCGATGAAAGAAAAAGAGACTATCGAAGGCTATGCCTACAATAAAGTACGTGTTACCCTTGACCAAAATCTGACTTACCGTGATGAAGACGTCAGTCTCTTTAAGGGAAATCATGGTTCTCCCCTTCTAGATGAAGATACGATAATCATGGAAATTAAGGCACCTGGGCAAAAACCAGACTGGCTTCAAGCTATCTTAGACAAACATGGTTTGGAAGAGCAAAAATTCTCAAAATACAGCTGTGCCTACCATAAATCTCAAGGTCTAGACTACGGACCACGTCCAGCACAAGAAAAAGGAGCTGCCGCCTATGTCTAATCTCTTCAATTCTATCTTTAATGATGCGACCGCAACCGCTAGTCCCCTTCAACTCATGCTGGCCTTACTGGTCAGTCTTATTTTAGGCTTGGCTCTAACCTGGACTTACAAATACCGAACCCTATACACCAGAGAATTTGTCATTAGTTTGACCCTACTTCCATGTTTGATGACCCTAGTTATCTTCCTTGTCAATGGCAGTTTGGGGACCTCTATCGCCGTGGCAGGGACCTTTAGTCTCATTCGTTTTCGTTCAGCGACTAGTGGTTCCAGAGAGCTAATCGCCGTCTTTATGGCCATGATTATTGGTCTGGCATCTGGGACAGGATATCTCTTACTGGCCGTCCTCTTCACCGCCTTTCTATTGGCTGTTTGGCTTCTTTTAGAAAATCGTCAAAGTCGTACCGACAACCAACGTCGTAGACTCCTGACCATTAACGTCTCCTACCAAG
>OGQQ01001365.1_pt1 | contig 19051 bp, 15 predicted proteins | sample 1553281 | NCBI WGS metagenome assembly OGQQ01 (sample SAMEA2579937, study PRJEB22360) | human gut metagenome | biome: human gut; feature: human-associated habitat; material: faeces | place: Denmark | collected 2008/2010 | reverse complement strand
AGGCCGGTATCGTCATGAACGGGCAGATCGTGGTTTGCCCCGGCTGGAACGACGGTGACCAACTGCGCCGCACCCTGCGGGACTTGACCGAGTGGCAGTTCTCCAGCTGCTCTCTTGTGCCGGTGGGTATCACCAAGTACCGCCAGGGTCTGGCCAAGCTAAGACCCGTGGACAGGGACTGTGCCCGGGACATCATTGCCATCGCCGAGGAATTCGGGCTGGAAAATCTGCGCCGCTTCGGCACCCGTAGGTTCTTCTGTGCTGACGAACTGTTCCTGCGGGCCGGACTGGATCTGCCCCAAGAGGACTACTACGAGGGCTATCGGCAGCTGGAAAACGGCGTGGGTATGCTGCGCTCACTGGAGCAGGACTTCCTCAGCGCCATGCGCATGGAGGAGCACGCTGAAGCGCCCTCCCCCTTCACCATCGCCACCGGCACGGCGGCAGCGCCGTTCATGACATACCTGCTGGAGCAGGCCAAGGCGTACTTCCCCGCCCTGCGGGGACAGGTGATCGCCGTGGAGAACGACTTTTTCGGCCACACCATCGACGTAGCCGGTCTGCTGACAGGTCAGGACCTGTCGGCGCAGCTGCAAAAGGTCCCGGATCTGGGCCGGGTGCTGCTGCCGCTGCATATGCTGCGGCACGGCGAAAACGTATTTTTGGACGACTACACCGTGGAGCGTCTCAGCGCTGAGCTGGGCTGCCCGGTGCAGATCGTGGGGATAGACGGCGGCGACCTGCTGGACGCCATGCTGGAAAGAGAGGGATAAACTATGGCATTACCTTTGATAGCGATCGTGGGACGCCCCAACGTGGGCAAGTCCATGCTGTTCAATAAGATCATCGGTCGGCGGCTGTCCATCGTAGAGGACACCCCCGGCGTCACCCGTGACCGTATCTACGGTGAGAGCGAGTGGGTGGGCCGCAGGTTCCGCCTGGTGGACACCGGCGGCATCGAGCCCAATACAGACAGCCAGATTCTGTCCTTCATGCGGGAGCAGGCCCAGATCGCCATCGACAACGCCGACGTCATTATCTTCGTCACGGATATCAAGACCGGCCTGACTGCCTCCGACCAGGAGGTGGCCAGTATGCTTCAGCGCAGCCGTAAGCCCATCGTGCTGGCGGTGAACAAGATGGACTCTGTGGGCGCGGTCGACCCGGATTTCTATGAGTTCTACAACCTGGGTCTGGGCGACCCCGTGGCTGTCTCCGCCGTTCACGGCCACGGCACCGGCGATCTGCTGGACGAATGCATCAAGTATTTTCCGCCGGAAACGGATGAGGAGGACGACTCCGACGTGGTACAGGTGGCCATTATCGGAAAGCCCAATGTAGGTAAATCCAGCTTGACGAACCGTATTCTGGGCGAGGAACGCGTTATCGTCAGCAATGTAGCCGGCACCACCCGTGACGCCATCGACAGCTACTTTGAGAACCAGTACGGCAAATATAATTTCATCGACACCGCCGGTATGCGGAAAAAGTCCAAGGTAGATGACAACATCGAAAAATACAGCGTTCTGCGGGCCACCATGGCTATTGAGCGTAGCGACGTCTGCCTCATTCTCATCGACGCTCAGGAGGGTGTCACCGAGCAGGACACCAAGGTCGCCGGTCTGGCGCATGACGCGGGCAAGGCATGCATTATCGTGGTGAACAAATGGGACCTGATCGAAAAGGACGGCAAGACCATGGACCGTATGCGTGAGGACATCCGCCGGGACCTGAGCTATATGCCCTATGCCCCCATTCTGTTCATCTCCGCCCTGACCGGCCAGCGGGTGGGCCGTCTCTTTGAGCTTATCAACTACGTCAACGATCAGGCGGCCATGCGAATCACCACCGGCACGCTGAACAGTGTGCTGGCAGACGCGCAGACCCGCGTTCAGCCACCCACGGACAAGGGGCGCCGCCTGAAGATCTACTACATGACGCAGGTGGGCGTCAAGCCGCCCCACTTCGTCATCTTCTGCAACGACAAAAAGCTCTTCCACTTCTCCTACCAGCGGTATCTGGAAAACCAGCTCCGCAGCGTGTTCGGCCTGGAGGGTACCCCCATCGTGCTGACTATCCGCCAGAAGGGAGAGGACGACGGTTGAATCATCTCATCGGCGCTACACTGCTGGCCTCACTGGTCATATTGCTGCTGGGCTATTTCTTAGGTTGTCTCAACGGCTCGGTAATGGTCAGCCACTTCATCATCAAGGACGATGTGCGGCAGCACGGCAGCGGCAATGCGGGCCTGACCAACTTCTACCGCACCTACGGTGCCAAATACGCACTGGGCGTCATCCTCTTCGACATGGGTAAAACAGTGATCGCCTGCCTGATTGGCGGTGCAGCCTTCGACTATCTGGCCGGCGACTGGATGTTGGGCGTCCTGCTGGGTGGCCTTGGCTGTGAGTTGGGTCATATGTTCCCGGTGTTCTTCGGCTTCAAGGGCGGCAAGGGCATCCTGTCCGGCGGTACGCTGGTGTGGCTGCTGGATTGGCGCGTAGGACTCATCGCTTGGGGGCTGTTCGCCGCCCTGTGGCTGCTGACGAAATACGTCTCTCTCGGCTCCGTCTGCGCCGCCGCCTCCATGCCCGTCACCACATTTTTCTTCTGCGGCCGCAGCCTCCTCTACACGGCGCTGGCCGTGCTGATCGCCGCGCTGGTGATCTGGTGCCACCGGGAGAATATCACGCGCCTGCTGCATCATCAGGAACGCAAATTCCAATGGCACACCGGCACACCGAAAGAGAAAGAGTAAACAGAGAAAGGACATCACTGACATGAAACACAATCAGATGCGGCAGGGGGGCTTCCCCATTCTGGCCGCCTTCATCTGGGGCACCGCCTTCGTTGCGCAGGATATGTGCGCCGACTCCATCGGCGCGTTCGCCTTCAACGCCAGCCGCTACTTTATCGCGGTGCTGGCGCTGCTGGTGGTCATCGTCATCAGCGACAAGCTGAAAAAGGACAAGCCCGTCCTCTCCCCCGCCGAGAAAAAGGCCGCCAACCGGCAGCTGTGGCTGGGCGGCCTGTGCTGCGGTGCGGCGCTGGCCATGGCCTCCAACTTCCAGCAGGCGGGCATGGTGGCCGGCACTGACTCCGGCAAGGCCGGCTTCCTGACGGCGCTGTATGTGGTGCTGGTTCCCGTATGCGGTCTGTTCTTCAAGCGGAAGGTCAGCCTCCCCGTCTGGATCGCCGTGGCACTGTCCGTGATCGCGCTGTATCTGCTGTGCATCAACGGTGAATTCTCCCTCGCCCCCGGCGACCTGCTGATCCTGGCCTGCGCCGTGTGCTTCACCATACATATCCTTGTCATCGACCACTTCACCGCCACCGTGGACGGCGTGAAGCTCAGCTGCCTGCAATTCCTGTTCGCGGCCCTTATCTCCACTGTGTGCATGTTCCTCTTCGAGGACGTGGACTTCGCCGCCATCTGGGGCTGCATCCTGCCCCTGCTGTATGTGGGCATCTTCTCCTGCGGCGTGGGCTACACCCTGCAAATCCTGGCGCAGAAGGGTTCCAACCCCACGGTGGTCACCATCCTGCTGAGTCTGGAGAGCGTATTCGCCGTCATCGCCGGTGCCATTATTCTCAAACAGCAGATGTCTGCCCGGGAATACATCGGCTGCGCGGTGATGTTCGCCGCCGTCCTCCTGGCCCAGATCGACTTCCCCGTGAAACAGAAAGCCGAATAAAGTGCGAAAAAGAAGCACCCGCTCGGGTGCTTCTTTTTTGCGCTTTTGGCTGTCTCAGAACAGCGTCACCTGACTGGTATCCGCCATACCGGCAAAGGCGCCCAGCGCCTTCAGCTGCTCGATATGGGTCTTACTAAGCTTGTTGCAGATGGTGGCGAACTCCTCTACAGAGATGAAGGTTTTTCCCTTTCGCTTCTCCACCGTGTCCAGCGCCGCCGTCTCACCCAGACCGCGCACCGTTACAAAGGGAGGCAGCAGGCCGTTTTCCGTGATCTTGAAGTGTGTGGCATCGGAGTCGTAAATACTAATGGTGTCAAAATGGAAGCCCCGCAGATAGAACTCATAGCACACCTCCAGCGTCACCAGCAGGTTCTGTTCCACGTCGGTGGCGTCCTTATTGTTCTCGATCTCCCTGATTTTCTGCTTCACCGCATCCATGCCGGCGCAGCAGTACTCCGCGTCGAAGGCCTTGGCCCGGATGGAGAAGAACGTAGCGTAGAAGGCCAGCGGCTCATGCACCTTGAACCACGCAATACGGAACGCCATCATCACATAGGCCACAGCGTGGGCCTTAGGGAACAGATAGCCGATCTTGGCCAGGGAGCCGATATACCAATCCGGCACCTGATGCTCCCGCATAGCCTCCTCCCAGCCGTCCTCGAAGCCCTTTTTCTTTACTTTGCCCTTACGCACCGCCTCCATGATCTTAAAGCTCATCTTCGGCTCCAGCCCCATGGAGATCAGGTACAACATGATATCATCGCGGCAGCCCACCGTCTCCAAAACGCTGGCCGTGCCGCCCACGATCAAGTCCCGGGCATTGCCCAGCCACACGTCGGTACCGTGGGAGAAGCCGGACAACCGTACCAGGGTATTGAAATCCTGGGGCATGGTATCCATCAGCATACCGCGGGTGAACCGGGTGTTGAACTCCGGGATAGCCACGGCGCCGGTGGGCCCCAGTATCTCGTCATTTTCAAAGCCCAGCACCTTGGACGAGGTGAAAATACTCATGGTATCCGGGTCATCCAAGGGGATGGCCCGCGCGTTCACGCCGGTCAGGTCCTCCAGCATTTTGATCATGGTGGGGTCATCGTGTCCCAGCATATCCAGCTTCAGGAGGTTGTCCTCCATGCAGTGATACTCGAAATGAGTGGTCACAGTGTCGCTGTTGGCATCGTCTGCCGGGTGCTGCACCGCGGTAAAATCCTCCACATCCATATCATCCGGCACCACTACCAGCCCACCGGGGTGCTGCCCCGTAGTACGCCGCACGCCCACGCAGCCCAGCGTCAGGCGATCCAGCTCCGCGTTGGAGGCCGTCTCGCCCCGTTCCTCCAGGTATTTCTTCACCATGCCGAAGGCGGTCTTTTCCGCTAGGGTACCGATGGTCCCCGCGCGGAACACCTGGGTCTTGCCGAACATCTCAATGGCGTGCTGGTGTGCCCGGGCCTGGTACTCACCGGAGAAATTCAGGTCGATATCCGGCACCTTACCGCCGCCGTAGCCCAAAAACGTCTCAAAGGGGATGTCAAATCCGTCCTTAGCGTACTTTGCCCCGCACATCGGGCAATTCTTATCGGGCATATCCGCGCCGCAGCCGTAGCTGCCATCGGTGATGAACTCAGTATGGCGGCATTGGGGGCAGCGATAATGGGGCGGCAGGGAGTTCACCTCCGTAATGCCGGACATATACGCCACCAGTGAGGACCCCACACTACCCCGGCTGCCCACCAGATAACCGTTTTCCAGGCTGCGCTGCACCAGCTTCTGGGCGGACATATACACCACGTCGTACTTGCCCAGAATGCTTTTCAGTTCCACGTTCAGCCGGTCCACGATCAGCTGAGGCGGCTCGTCGCCATACAGCTCGTGACACTTGTCCCACACTCTGTCATGAAGTTCCTGCTCCGAATTCTCCAGCCGCGGCGGGAACAACCGTCCCGGCGGCAGCAGCTCGATATTTTCGATACGGTCGGCAATGCCGCGCGGGTCGTCGATGACCACCCGATGCGCTTCCTCTTCGCCCAGATAGGCAAACTCCGCCAGCATCTCCTCCGTGGTCTTGAAGTAAATGGGCAGGGGTGCGTCGGCGTCGGCAAACTTCTTGCTGGCCAGCAGGATATGGCGGTATACCTCGTCCTCCGGCTCCTGGAAGTGCACATCACCGGTGGCGCACACGGGCTTGCCCAGCTCCCGGCCCAACCGGACGATAGTACGGTTGAACTCCCGCAGTTCCTCCTCTGACTGCACCGCGCCGTTGCGAAGCATGAACATATTATTGCAGATGGGCTGTATCTCCAGGTAATCGTAGAACGATGCGATGCGCTTCAGCTCCGCCCAGTCCTTGCGGTCCGCCACCGCCCGGAACAGCTCGCCTGCTTCACAGGCTGAGCCGATAATGAGGCCTTCCCGATGGGCGATCAGCTCCGTCTTGGGGATAATGGGCACACGCTTGAAATACTTGAGATTGGAAGCCGAGATCAACTGATACAGGTGCTTCAGGCCCAGCTTGTTCTTCGCCAGGATGATAATATGCTTGGGGTGCCGGCTGCCGCCGCCCCGGGGCCGCAGCTTCTCCATCTGCCCGTTGATCTCCTGCAGACGGGAAATTCCCATCTCCCGCCGCATTCTCTCAAAAAAGGGTATCAGCATGTACCCCACCATCCCCGCGTCGTCCGACGCCCGGTGGTGGTTGAAGGCGGGCAGATCCAAATGCTCCGCCACGATGTCCAACTTATGTTTGTGCAGCTCCGGCAGCAGGTTCTGCGCCAGGATCAGGCTGTCGATGTATGTAGGGTCGAATTCCAGCCCCGCCCTGCGGCACCCTGCTCGGATGAACCCGATGTCGAACTCCGCATTGTGGGCCGCCAGCGGTCGCCCGTCCACGAATTTCAAAAACGCCGCCAGTGCTTCCTCCGGCGGCGGCGCGTCCGCCAGCATGGCATCCGTAATGCCCGTCAGGCCGATGATCTCCGGCGTCAGACGACGACCGGGGTTCACGAAGGTCTGAAACGTATCCGTGATCTTCCCGTTTTTCAGCACCACTGCGCCGATCTCCGTGATGGCCTCCCGCTGTACCTTCAATCCGGTAGTTTCAATGTCGAAGCACACGATCTCGTCATCGAAGCCCTGATCCTGCCTACCGTGCACGGCAATGCGGTCGTCCAGGTTGTTGACGTAGTACCCCTCCACGCCGTACAGGATCTTGATCTTCCCCTTGCCCGCGTCCCGCGCCTTTGGGAATGCCTGCACCGTGCCGTGGTCGGTAATGGCAATAGCCGGGTGGCCCCAGGCTGCCGCCTGCTTTACCACCTTGCCCACATCCGTCAGAGCATCCATGCTGCTCATCTGCGTATGCAGGTGCAGCTCCACCCGCTTCTCCGGTGCATTGTCCTGCCGGGCCGTATGGCTGATCTTCATAATATTCACCGGCCGCAGCAGGATATCCTTCCCGTCGTAGGTCAGTTCCACCTTGCCCTGCAGGCGCAGCCACATCCCGTCGTTGATCGCGCCGCCCAGCACCTTGGCCTCTTTTTCATCCATGGCCTTCCGCACGGCCACGGAGCCGCGCTCATCGGTGATGTTGAAGTTCAGCGTCCACATGCCCTTACGCCGTGTCTCATAGCACTCTGCCTTGAATACCCGGCCCTCCACAATGGCGCTGCCCTGCTTGATATTCAGTTCGCCGATAGGCGTCAGCTTTCCGGTGATCGTCTTGCCCCAGATCACCCCGTTGTCGCCCTTTTGCTCGCCGGTGCCGCAGAAATGCAGCAGCACCTGCCGCAGATCATACTGCTGCGCCAGCATCTGCTGCAGGGCGTCCTGCGCCGTCTGGGGCAGTGTCTCACTGCTCTCTATCTGCACCTCCAGCGTCCGGCCCGCCATATCCAGCGCACCGCTGATGATGCAGGCATCGTGCAGCAGCAGGCGCAGCTGCCGCGGCGCCTGAAAGCTCTCAAACAGCGTAAAAAACGGTACTCTCTCCGCCATGTTTCTCCCCTATCGTCTCTCTTATTACAGCTTGTCGATCTCCTCGAACAGCGCGTCCACCAGCTGGTTCTCCGGCACCTTTCGCAGAACCTTTCCCTTGGCGAACAGCAATCCCTCGCCCTTGCCTCCGGCGATGCCCACGTCCGCGGCCGAGGCCTCCCCCGGTCCGTTGACCACACACCCCATCACCGCCACGGTGATGGGCTTGTCACAGCTCTTCAGCCGCCGTTCCACCTCCCGGGCGATGGGCAGCATATCATACTTCGTCCGCCCGCAGGTAGGGCAGGCGATCAGGTCCGGCCCCGTCTGCCGCAGACCGCAGGCCTGCAAAATACGCTTGGCGGCCACTACTTCCTCCACCGGGTCGGCAGTCAGGCTCACCCGCAGCGTATCGCCGATACCCCGACACAGCAGTCCGCCGATGCCAATGGCCGACTTCAGCACCCCCATCTCCGGTGTGCCGGCCTCGGTGACGCCCAGATGCAGCGGATAGTCCACCTTTTCGTGCAGCAGCTCGTAGGCCGCCATGTTTACCGGCACCCGGGAGCACTTCACGGAGATGCAGATATCCCCGAAGCCGCACTCCTCCAACAGGCGCACATGTCCCAGTGCACTCTCGGCCAGCGCCTCGGCGGTCACGCCGCCGTATTTTTGCACCAGGTCCTTCTCCAGCGAGCCGCCGTTGACGCCCACACGGATTGGAATATTCCTCTCCCGGCAGGCGTCGGCCACGGCCCGCACGCGGTCCTTCGACCCGATGTTGCCGGGGTTGATGCGTATTTTATCCACACCGCCGTCCACACACAGCAGCGCCAGCCGGTAATCAAAGTGGATATCCGCCACCAGCGGGATGTGTATAGCCGCCTTGATGCTCGGAATGGCCCGTGCGGCCTCCTCCGTGGGCACCGCCACACGCACGATCTCGCAGCCCGCCTGCTCCAGGCGGTGTATCTGCCGCACTGTGGCGTTCACGTCCTCCGTGGGCGTATTGCACATGGACTGTATGCTTACGGCCGCGCCGCCGCCCACCGGTACCGCGCCCACCTGTATGCGTCTTGTCACCGTCCCCGCCTCCTCAGTGGATCAGCTTTCCCACGTCGCTGAACACCAGCACCACCATCAGCGCCAGCAGTAGAATAAGTCCCGCGAAGTGGATATAGTTCTCATATTTAGCCGGTATCTGCTTCCGGAACAGCAGCATGGTCGCCGCGTTGATGATCAGGAAGAATATCCGCCCGCCGTCCAGCGCCGGCAGGGGCAGCAGGTTCATCACCGCCAGATTCACTGCGATCAGCGCCGCGATGTAGGCGATGTTCTCCACCGCCGCCTGGGTCGTCTCCGCCTGCTCACCTACCTGTACCATGGTGGACACGATCCCCACCGGGCCACTCAGATCCCGCAGGCCCGCCTGCCCGGTAAAGAGCATTTGCAGGCTCAGCCGCACCAGACGCACGAAATCCACAGCATTGTTCCAGGTGTAGGCCAGCTTGTCGCCGAAGGTGGCCGCCGCCGCACCGAAGTATATTCCGTAGCCGCTGTACGCATTTCCGCTTTGATCGGTATACGTCTGTCTCGTCATGGCAAAGTCGTCCAGGCGCACCTTCTCCCCGCCGCGGTCCACCACCAGGTCGAATGTGCCAGTCTTATTCAGGCCAAGCAGCAGGCTCACGTCGCTGTAAATGTACACGCGCTCCCCATCGATGGACACCAGCCGGTCCCCGGTCTGCAAGCCGTCGGCGCTCTCCAACGGACAACCCTCGGCAAAGCCGGAGATCACCGGCTGATAGAACCCCTGCGCCGGCGCATACAGGCAAAAGATGATAATAAGCCCCGCCAGAAAATTCATGGCCGCGCCGGCGGCAAAAATGATCAGCTTTTTCCAAAAGCCCTGGCGGTTCAGCGCCGCCGGATCGTCAGAGTCCTCCTCTTCCCCCTCCATGGCACAGAAACCGCCCACCGGAAAAGCCCGCAGAGAATACTGGGTATCCCCCCGCTGCTTTTTCCACAGCACCGGTCCCATGCCGATGGCGAACTCGTTGACCCGCACGCCGCAGGCCTTGGCCGCCAGGAAGTGCCCCAGCTCATGGACGGCGATCAAAATACCGAACACCAGCAGGGCCGCTATGATATATACGATCATGTATGCAAGCTCCTTTTCCGGATGTCACAGGGCGGCGCGCCGCGCCGCCTTGTCTGCTTCCAGTATATCCGCAAGGCTTGGCTGATATTGCACCGGCACCCGCTCCAACGCGCGCTCCACCCGCCGGGAGATATCGTTAAAGCCGATCTCGCCTCGCAGAAACAGTCCCACAGCCGCCTCGTTGGCGCCGTTGAGTATGGCGCAGGCGGTGCCGCCCACCGCTGCGGCATACCGTGCCAGACGCAGACAGGGGAACGCCCTCTCGTCCGGCTCGGCAAAGGTCAGCGCGCCGCAGGTCAGCAGATCAAGCGGCTTATCCGGGCTCTCGGCCCGGTAGGGATACGTCAGCGCGTAGCGGATGGGCAGCTTCATATCCGGCGTGCCCAGCTGCGCCAGCAGCGCCCCGTCCCGGAACTCCACCAGCGAATGCACGATGCTCTGGCGGTGTATCACCGCCTGCACCTGCTCCACCGGCAGGCGATAGAGCCGCATGGCCTCGATGATCTCCAGTCCCTTGTTCATCAGTGTGGCGGAGTCCACCGTGATCTTCGGTCCCATGTGCCAGTTGGGATGGCGCAGGGCATCCGCCGCCGTCATGTGCTCCAGTTCGTCGAAGGTCCTTCCGTAGAACGGCCCGCCGGAGCAGGTCAGCAGGATACGCCGCACCTCACCCCGGTCCCGGCAGCCCTGCAAGCACTGAAACACCGCGCTGTGCTCACTGTCCACCGGCACAATCTCCGCGCCGTATTTCTCCGCCGCGTCCATCACCAGCTCACCGGCGCACACCAGCGTTTCCTTATTGGCCAGCGCGATGCGCTTGCCTTTTTGGATCGCCGCCAGTGTGGGACGCAGCCCCACGCTGCCCATCACGGCAGTCACCACCGTGTCCGCCTCGCTCATAGCGGCGGCAGCCAACAGGCCCTCCTCCCCTGCCATGACCTCAATGCCGGTCCCCCGCAGCCGTTTTTTCAGCGCCAGCGCCGCATTTTCGTCATACAGCACCGCAAGGCGCGGCATATACTGCCGCGCCTGCTGCTCCAACAGGTCTACCTGTGTATTGGCGGTCAGCGCCGCCACGCGGAGACCCAACTCCCCGGCCACCTCCAGCGTCTGCCGCCCGATGGAGCCGGTAGCCCCCAACAGGGCGATGGTTTTCGTCATAGGTCCTTCCTCAATACAGCGTCACAGCGTTGATAAGCATCCACGTCACCGGTGCAGCGAAGATCACACTATCGAACCGGTCCAGCACGCCGCCGTGGCCCGGCAGCAGCCGTCCGTAGTCCTTGATGCCGCACTGCCGCTTCACGCAGGAGAAGCTCAGGTCGCCCAGCTGCCCCAGCACCGCGCCCACGAAGCCCAACAGCACACACCAGCCGATGTGCAGCTGCACCTCCGTACATAGGAAGAAGAATATCCGGAACAGGATCATTCCCACCATGCCGCCCACCAGACCGCTGACCGCACCCTCCCGTGTCTTCTTCGGGCTGACTCTGGGCGCCAGCTTTGTTTTCCCGAACAGCATACCGCCGAACAGCGCCAGAGAGTCGCTCATAAACGCCGACACCAGCGGGATCAGCACCAGTCCGGCGCCGTATTCCAGCATCCGCAGCCGCACCAGGCAGCCCAGCGCCAGCGGGATCACCAATCCGGACACCGCCATAGCGCTGATATCCGGAAAATCCAGCTCGTCGTCTTTGCCGAAGGCCTGCACCGCCGCGATGAACATCACCACGATCAGCGCCGCCAGCAGCCATACCATGATCGTATGTATGGCGGTACCCGTGAAGTCACCGCCGCTGAAATACACCGTGAACACGGTGAACACCGCCAGCGTGGCCGCCAGCCCCCACCAGTGCGCCGCTTTCTCCGGCGCGGCGGCCCGCTGGCGCGCGCGGGGCCCCCCCCAATAACCCCAGGCCCGCCGATGACGCACAGCGCCGCCACCAGCACCGCCGTGGCCCAATCCGGTGCGAAGCACAGCACGCCGATCAATGCCGGCACGCCGATGATCGCCACCAGTATTCTCTGTTTCATGGTCGTCACCTCACTTTACGCCGCCGAACCGGCGATCCCGCCGCTGATAGTCGATGATCGCTCTGTCCATATCCTGCCGGGTAAAATCCGGCCACAGCGTGTCGCAGAAATAGAATTCGCTGTAGGCACACTGCCACAGCATGAAATTGCTCAGCCGTATCTCGCCGCTGGGGCGGATGATCAGCTCCGGGTCGGGGATACCGGCAGAGTACATATTGGCGGAGAGGTTCTCCTCCGTCCAGTCTACCCCCTGCTCCGCGCACAGCCGCGCCGCCCGCAGTATCTCCGCCCTGCCGCCGTAGTTCAGGCACACATTGGCCTGGAACCCCGCATAGCGGCCGGAGATGTCATCGGTCTCATGCGCCAGCGCCTGCAGCTCCGGGGACAGTGCGCTGAGGTCACCGAAGAACCGCAGGCGGATGTGCTCCTTTTCCATGGTGTCGATAGCTTCCCGCAGATACTGCTCCAACAGGCCCATGATGGTATTCACCTCATCGGCGGGCCGCTTCCAGTTCTCTGTGGAAAAGGCGTATACCGTCAGGTATTCCACTCCCAGTTCCTTGCAGTAGGTGGCGATGTCGCGGAACACCTCTGCCCCCGCCTTGTGCCCCACCGTGCGGGGCAGGCCGCGTTTTTTCGCCCAGCGGCCGTTGCCGTCCATAATAACAGCGATATGGCGGGGAAGGCGGCTCCTGTCCACCTCCCCCGCCGTATGGGGCGTTTTCTTCGTAAACAGTCCCATTAAACAGACATCAATTCCTTTTCCTTGTTGTCCAGGATCTTGTCGATCTCCTTGCAGCTGTCGTCGGTCAGCTTCTGCAGGTCCTTCTCGGCGATCTTCAGCTCGTCCTCGGTGATCTCGGACGCCTTCTGCTGCTTCTTGAAGTTATCCATCGCATCCCGGCGGATATTCCGCACAGCCACCTTGCCGTTCTCGGCGTACTTGTGGATCTGCTTGACCAGCTCCTTGCGGCGCTCCTCGGTCAGCTGGGGGAAAGCCAGACGAATGCACTTACCGTCGTTCTGGGGGTTGATGCCCAAGTCGGACTCCTGAATGGCCTTTTCAATACCCTTCAGAATGCTGGCATCCCAAGGGGTAATGACCAGCGTCCGCGGGTCAGGAGAGCCGATAGAGCCGATCTGCTGGATGGGCGTGGGGGTACCGTAATAGTCCACGCTGATGCGGTTGAGCACGGAAGCGTTGGCGCGGCCGGCACGCACGGTGTCGAAGTCGCTCATCACGGATTCAATGCTCTTCTTCATTTTTTCCTCGTAAACCTTGTACTCGTCCTTCAACATGGGGTCAGTCCTCCTTCACGATCGTTCCGATTTTTTCGCCGCGCAGGGCGCGGATGATATTCTCCGGGTCTTTCAGGGCAAATACCAATACCGGGATATGGTTATCCATGGACAGGCTGGTGGCGGTAGAGTCCATCACAGCCAGGTGCCGCTTGAGCACCTCGTCGTAGGTGATGCTGTCAAACTTCACCGCGTCGGCGTTCTTGGCCGGGTCGCTGTCGTACACGCCGTCGATGTTCTTGGCCAGCAGGATGACGTCCGCGTCGATCTCCGCCGCCCGCAGCACCGCCGCCGTGTCGGTGGAGAAGAACGGGCAGCCAATGCCGCAGCCAAAAATGACCACTCTCCCCTTTTCCAGGTGCCGAATGGCCCTGGCGCGGATATACGGCTCCGCCACGGCCCGGATCTCCAGCGCCGTCTGCACACGCACGTCCACACCCTTCTGCTCCAGCACGTCCGCCATGGCCATGCAGTTCATGGCCGTGGCCAGCATACCCATGTGATCGGCCCGGGTGCGCTCGATGTGTCCCTCGCCGTCCTTCACGCCGCGCCAGAAATTGCCGCCGCCGATGACGATACCCACCTGCACGCCCATGTCCACACACTGCTTGATAACGTCCGCCACCCGGCCCATGACCTGAAAGTCCAGACCGAAGTGCTTATCGCCGGCCAGCGCTTCGCCGCTGATCTTCAGCAGCACCCGCTTGAATACTGGTTGCTCCATCGCCGTTCCTCCCTAATTTTCTATCAGGTATTTTACCTTATTTCTCCCGTTTTGCATAGGGGGAAAATCGAAAATTTTTCTGAATTCTTTTTTGCAGATCCCGCGTGCCCTGCGCCTGCGGCGCATGATGCAAAACGAAAGGCTTTGTTTTTTTCCACCGGCGGTGTATAATGGGGAAAACACTTTTCCGGAGGCTGATTTTCATGGAACTTCTGCACGTGCTGGGCAATACATATGCGGCCGTCGCCGCCACCGCCCTGCTGCCCGTTTATAAGCTCAATGACCGGGATGTGGTGCTCATCGACACCGGCTACGCCAAGCTGGACAGAGCCGGCCTGACCGCGCTCATCGACGGCAGCGGCTGGCGTCTGCGCGCCATTCTCTGCTCCCACGCCCACTTCGACCACACCGGCAACGTCCGGTATTTGCAGGAGCGGTACGGCGCAAAAGCCGCCATCTCCCTGATCGAAGCCGGTATCTCTGTGAACCCGGACAGCTACCGCGCCAACTACGTGGCCCTGACCTACGGCAAAAGCCGTGAGTTGTTTCTGGAGGAGTGCTTCACCGCAGATCGAGTCATCTTCCCCCAGGAGGACCACATCGACGTAGACGGCGCCCGGTTCGGTGTACTGTCTCTCCCCGGCCATTCGGCAGGCCAGCTGGGCTTTGTCACGCCAGACGGCGCGGCCTATCTGGGTGACTGCCTCATCGACCAGGCGCTGATTGACAACGCCAAGCTGCCCACCAGTATGTTCGTCGCCAAAGATCTGGACAGCAAGGCCTCCCTCCGTTCTACCGACTACCCCGCCTATATCATCGCCCACAAGCAGATCATCAGCGACCGCGCGGAGCTGTCTGCCCTCATCGACAGCAACATCGCCTTCATCCACCGCAAGGAGCGGGAGCTGCTGGACGACCTGACCGACGGCATGACGTTCTCCGACTGGATATACGCCTTCTGCCAGCGGGAGAACATCCGCACCCGGCAGGAGCTGAAATTCAGCATCGTGGAGCGGAACTTCACCAACTTCACCGACTGGCTCACCGACACCGGCAAGGTACGCGTAGAGCGCGACTTCTGCGCCAAGAGGTATTACCACGGCTGAGATACCGTGTACGCATAGAAAAGCCACCCCATCGGGGTGGCTTTTCCGCTCTGTTTATTCGTCAAAGGGCACGCCGAATATCTGCCAGAACTGCCGGTTCTCGCTGTCGGACACCATAGCGGAGTTCCACGAGCCGAACGTAAAGCTGGCGCAGCTGTCCGTCCCCTTCAGCACCGACACTGTCCGCCCGTCGTCGAAGGTCACCGTCAGCTTGGCGGTGAACCAGCAGGCGGCTCCGCAGCCGTAGTCTCTGGCGTTGGTGAGCATCTTCTGCAGGGCGGGCAGGTCGGCTTTGGCGGCGGTGTACGTCTCGCCGCCGTAGAACTCCAGCTTGGCTGCGGTCATATTGCCCCGGAAATCCTCCGGCGTCACGAAGGTATAGCCGCACTGCTCCGTCAGTATTTTCAGCACCGTGGGCGGCACGGGGTAATCGGCAGTGCCCCAATAGCGGACATCGTCCTCGCCGCTGCGGTGCAGCTCGGCGCACACCTGATGCCACTCCGGCTGCACCAGCCCCTTCTCCGACTGGATGGCCTGCACCTGCTCCTCCGTCAGCGGCACGACCTGCTTGGCGGAACCTCCCGTCTCCCACGTGATCTGATAGACCTCCAGCTCCGCCGTTTCCGCCGCGCTCCGGTACTGGAACCGTACAGCGTACTGTCCATCCATGCCCAGGCCCACGAACTGCTCCGTCAGCTCTACCACATCTCCGTTGTGGAGCGCCACGTTCTCCTCATTGTACCGTCCGTAGAGGGTGAAGCCCTCACCCTTTATCACGGACAGCTGCGCGCCGCTGCCCACCTCATACACCGGGATGTCCTCGCTGTAATTCTCGTCGTATGTCACCGTGCGGTACGTCACGGAATAGACCTCCGACACGGAGATGCTCAGCTGGTCCCTCTCATAACTGGCGGCCACCGGCAGCCCGCCGGTCAACTGGGACATGGCATACCGGGAAATATCCGCCAGCAGCACCTCCGATGCGTCGCCCCGGCCGTCGGGGACCTGCTGTCCCGCCAGCCGGCGGAGATACGCCTTCACCGTGTTGGGGGCTTGCTGGTAGCGGTGCGCCAGCACGTCCATGGCACCCTCGGCATACGCGCCGTCACCGTTGAGGTAGTACGCGCACAGATAGCTCAGGGGAACGGTCTCCCAGTCCGGCAGCTGCGCCGCACCATACACAATACCGTAATCCTCCGCCCGGACGCTGCACGGGTCGTTATCCCCGGTAACGCTCCACGGCATGGTTTCCTCAAAGCTCGGCTGCGCGTCCCCCTCATAGTAGACGATAGAGCCATCCTCCGCCATTGTCCGCAGCATATCCATATACGTCTGCAAGCCCTTCACGCTCTCCCGCGCCGCGCTCAGTGCATCCACATAGCCCGCATGATTGCTCGAATACACCGCACCGGTGACATGGGACGTACCCGCCTGATCGATGTCCGTCCAGCGGAACCAGTCGATATTGTCGATCAGCGCCATGGCGATATAGCCCCGCTGCGCCATCTGCCGGTTCCACTCCGCGCTGCGTTCCGGGACATCACCCGCAAAGGCATAGCACACCGTCACACCCATAGGCTCCCTGTTCGTGTCCAAGCGGATGGAATAGGCGTATGTGTCGCTGTCCGCCGTATCGCCCATCTCCGGCAGCCCCAGCGCGTCCAGTATGCCGCTGACCGCCGCGTTGTCGCCCACATACTCCGTCCGCAGGGCGAACAGCTTCTCCGCGTCCAGCGTCCCCACGTTCTTGTAGCTGGGCTTCGTCAGCAGGCACACGCCGATGATGGCCGCCGCGACGACCAGCAGGATGACAGCCCAGAGGGCGGGCTTCTTATAGTTGAGCACGTTCTTCACCCTTTCTTTCACAGCCACTTCGCCAAAGGCCAGCGGGCACACCGCCGCCATTTTCGGCTGGGCGGCACAGGCCACCAGCGCCCGGGAATAGGCGGCCCGCTGCGCCGCATCTGCGTTTTTCAACACCATTTCATCACAGGCGCGCTCCATGTCGCGGCCCAGCAGGACATACGCCGCCCAGAGGACCGGGTTGAACCAGTTGACCGCCAGCAGCAGAAACGCCAACGGTTTCCACACATGGTCCCAGCGGCGGATATGGCACCTTTCGTGGGCGAGCACCTGAGGAAAGTCCTGCTCCGACACGGTTTCCGGCACATAAATGCGGGGCGCGAGCACACCCAGCACGAAGGGCGTGGACCAGTCGGTGCAGCGATAGACATTGTCCTGTATGCGGGGGGCGGCGCGGAGCCGCCAGCGCATACGCAGCAGGCTGAGGGCCATGTACAGCGCCATGCAGCCCACGCCCGTCAGCCAGATGGCGGGCAGCTGATCCAGCAGCGCAAAGCCTTGTGCCGCAGCGGGTCCTGCCATTTCCAGGCGCTGCTCCGGCGGGGCGGAAACATAGACCTTTTCCTGCTGGCGAAGCTCCTGATAGGCCTGGATGGGCGGGCTTTCGGGCTGCTGGAGGCTGACGGGGCTCTCTACTGTCAATCGGGCTGGAAGCAACAGCCGCAGGGCTACCAGCAGCCACAGCATACACACGGCGCGGCGGGGCGCACGGCGCAGCAGCGGCCGCACCACTATCACCGCCAGCGCGATGAGGCCCGCCTGCCAGGAAATTTCCAGCACGGAGGTAAACAGACTATCCATTTTTTCTTCTCCTTTATGGCACAGGGCATAACACTGTATGCCGCAGCGCGGTTCAGTTACGTCCGGAATTCTCCTGCTCGAAGCGGTCGATCATGGCATGGAGCACATCGGCATCCTCTTTGGAAAGTTTTGAATTTCCCATAAAAGCCGTCAGAAATGCCGGCAAGCTGCCGTGAAAGTTGTGGGCCACGAAGGCACGGCTCTCGGCGCGCTGCACGTCCTCCCGCTGTACCAGCGCGGTGACGACGGCGTTCTCCGTGTGCACCACGCCGCGCTCGGCGAGACGTTTGATCACGGTGTAGGTGGTGGATTTTTTCCAGCCCAGCTCCTCGGCGCAGAGACGGACCAGCTCACTGCTCTTTATAGGCTCGTGGGACCACAGTATCTCGCAGAAGCGCAGCTCACTGTCAAAAATTTTCGGTGTTTCCACAGGGTTTTCCTCCTTGGTCGAATGTAGTAGACCTGTTTTTAGTCTAACGCATTAGACCCGTCCTGTCAAGTATTTTTTTCTTGCTTTTTGTGTTACTTTTACTTTACTTTCCCTGTACGCTTATGATACCTTAGTGCAGAGGATGTTATAGGGACATGTAAGCTATGTGTCAGGCACAGTAAAAACAGGTACGGAAGGGGCGCATCATGGATATCGTGTATGAGGATAAGCGAATCGTGGTGGCGGTAAAGCCGGCGGGGGTGGTGTCGGTGGATCAACCGGGCGGGATGCCCGAGCTGCTGCGGCAGACGCTGCACACCGCGTGCATACGGACGGTACACCGGCTGGACGCGCCGGTAGCAGGGCTGATGGTGTTCGCACGGAGCGCCTACGCCGCCGGGGAGCTGTCACGGCAGATACGGGAGGGGGAATTCGAGAAAACGTATCTGGCGGTGGTGCGGGGAATGCCGAAGGCGGACGAGGGAGAGCTGACGGACCTGCTGGGCCGGGACAAGACGCGGCGGATGACCTATGTGGCCGAGGGGCCGGGGAAGGATGTGCGGGAGGCGCGGCTGCGGTACCGGGTGCTGGACCGGCGGGCGGGATGCGCGCTGGTGCGGGTCCGACTGCTGACGGGGCGAACGCACCAGATACGGGTGCAATTCGCGTCACGGGGGATGCCGCTGGTGGGCGACCGGCGGTACGGGGACGCGGCGGACGCGGACACGCCCATCGCGCTGTGGTCGGCAGGCGTGGCGTTCCGGCACCCGGAGACGGGAGAGGCCATGGCGTTTGAGCTGGCGCCGCCGCGCACGGCGCCATGGACATGGTTCGAGACATGAAAAAGACCGCCGGGAGGCGGTCTTTTTATGCGTTTTTTTGCCTGCGGGCGGGAGGATGGGTGCTTCGCCGCCCCGGCGGCGAGCAGGTGTTGCGCCTGCGGGCGCGGGATGGGGCGTTTCGTGC
>OGQQ01001362.1_pt1 | contig 19096 bp, 17 predicted proteins | sample 1553281 | NCBI WGS metagenome assembly OGQQ01 (sample SAMEA2579937, study PRJEB22360) | human gut metagenome | biome: human gut; feature: human-associated habitat; material: faeces | place: Denmark | collected 2008/2010 | reverse complement strand
TCGGCGGCGACGGCTGGGCCTACGATATCGGCTTCGGCGGCGTGGACCATGTTCTTGCCCAGAACGAGGATGTCAACATCTTCGTCTTCGATACCGAGGTGTACTCCAACACCGGCGGACAGGCCTCCAAGGCTTCCAACATCGGTCAGGTCGCTCAGTTCGCGGCTGCCGGTAAGGAGACCAAGAAGAAGAGCCTTGCCGAGATCGCCATGTCCTATGGCTACATCTATGTCGCGCAGGTCGCGATGGGTGCCAACCAGGCTCAGACCCTCAAGGCCATTGCCGAGGCCGAGGCCTATCATGGCCCGTCCCTCATCATCGGCTATGCTCCGTGCGAAATGCACTCCATCAAGGGCGGCATGATGCACTGCCAGGAAGAGATGAAGAAGGCTGTCGACTGCGGCTACTGGAACATGTTCCGCTTCGACCCGTCCAAGGAGACCGGCAAGTTCACCCTCGACTCCAAGCAGCCGAAGGGCGGCTATCAGGAGTTCCTGATGAACGAGGCGCGCTACAGCCGCCTGACCCGCGAGTTCCCCGAGCGCGCCGAGGAGCTGTTCGCCGAGAACGAGCAGGCCGCCATGGCCCGCTGGTCGCATCTGCAGAAGCTCAAGGACCTCTACGCCGCCGAGTAGCGCGAGCGTACGCCAGAGCTTGTCGGCCGCCTTGGGCCGCAACCGAAAGGGAGCCTCCGGGCTCCCTTTTCTTTGGTTGTCACCGCGTTTGCGATAGTAAGAGCGTCAACTGCGGCATCTCTGAGACAGCGAGATCGCGGCTGCGGCACTTCTGCGACAGCAAGAGCTAGTTTTCCCGATGCTCTTCTCTTGATTTGGAGCGATTCAGCCTCTGGAGGTCTGTCGGTCAACTCAACCCTCGGTTTTTGCATGAGATCGACGGTTATGAGCGTCTCGGGGGTGCGGACTCCAAATTGGCCAGCCGACACTTTCGCAAAACCCCAGGTCGTTAGTATTGGTTAGCCGCGTTATGCAAGATTCCCTCCACTCGAGACGCTCATAAGCGGCGATCTCATGCAAAAAGGAGGGGTTTCACTGACGAACGCAGCTACAAAATCTTCCTGAAGAACCCTCGGCAGCGTTTGTTATGCAAGGAGCCGGGCGGCGCGTATGCTTTTCCCAGGGAAACAGGCAACGACGAAGGAGGGTTCCCGTGGAAAAGAACACGAACGCGATGGAAAAGGCCAGCTGCGCGATGGAAGATGCAGCGCCGATGGGCGAGGGCATCTCCCGGCGCTCGTTCCTCGGCCTTGGCGCCTTAGGCGCGGCGGGGCTGGCGGCCTTAGGGCTTGCCGGCTGCGCCCCTCAAGCGAACAACGCCGCGCAGGTCGGTTCGGCCGATGTGGCGGCCGAGGCGCCGACAGCGGAGGAGCTTCCCGCCGCCGATACCGAGGAGAGCTGTGACGTGGTCGTGGTGGGCCTGGGAACGAGCGGGCTGGTGGCGGCCTCTGCCGCGGCTAAGGAGGGCGCGAAGGTCATCGGCCTCGATCGCTCGGCCTCCATGGGCGCCACGAATGCCGCGATGGTGTCTGGCGTGTGGGCCGTGGAATCCAGCCCCGAGCTTCAGTACGACAACCACCTGACCACTAAGGATATGTTCGACTTCATCTGGACGTCGACTCACTACCAGACCAACGCCCCGCTTCTGCGCAATGTGCTGCCGGCCTCAGGCAAGGGCATCGATCTTATGATCGAGGGCGGCGTGCCCTTCATGTTCGCTTTCGAGGGCGCTGACGAGAACACGCTTATGCTGAACCGCGGCGGTCACATTTATGCCACCAGTGGGGCGGAGCGCGCCGAGGCGCTGCAGGGCATGCTCGACAAGTTCGGCGTCGATTCCCGTTGGGATGCCGAGGTCACCAACCTGCTCATCGAGGACGGCGCTGTGGTGGGCGTGCGCCATGAAAGCGGATCTATCGTGACCGACGTGCGCGCGAGCAACGTCATCATCGCCACCGGCGGCTTTATTCAGAACGAGGGCATGCTGCGCGACTACTACTCCGGCTCGGTCATGTACGGCACGGGCAACCAGTACAACGACGGCGCGGGCATCCGGCTGGCCCAGTCGGCCGGTGCCCAGATGGGCAAGAACTTCAGCACCTCTATCAATGAGTCCGGCGCCTGCAACATGAAGTCCGCCGACCGCTTCGTGAGCCTGTCGGATTGTAACGACACGCCGGTGTTCAGCCTGCCTTTGTTCGGCGGCCTCATGGTGAATAAGCACGGGTCGCGCTTCATGGACGAGGGCACCATGGCCAAGCACGCCATGTACTGCGGCGAGCCGCTTCTGCGCGAGGGCGTATACTACATGGTGATCGATGACGGGCTCATCGACGAGCTGGCCACCACGCCTATTATGGACTTCATTTCCGAGGACGCTTTCGGCAACATGGCGCCGGGCGTTCAGATGGGCTTCATGGGCAAGACGCTGACCGCGCTTCCCGAAAAGGTTCAGCAGGGCATCGACGAGGGCTGGATTTGGAAGGCGGATTCGGCCGAGGCGCTGGCTGAGGCCTGCGGGATGGAGAACCTTGCCGACACCCTGGAGGCCTACAACGGCTATTGCGCCACTGGCGTGGACGAGGAAATGTTCAAGGAGGCCCAATTCCTGCGCGCCGTGGACACCGACTCGCTGTATGTAGTAGAGCTCGACATCGCGGCTTGGGTGACCTTGGGCGGCATCAAGACTGACGGATACTGCCGCGCCGTGGATGCCGATGCCAATCCCATCCCCGGTCTGTTCGTGGCCGGCGTCGACGGCGATTTTTGGGCCGTTCCCTACTTCGAGGGCGGCTCGGCCCAGGGCTTCTGCGTGGGCTCCGGGTATCTTGCCGGGGTGACGGCCGCCCAGGGCTAAGAATCGGGGTTGTCTTGGCGGCAGTTGGTTTGCGCTCTTCCCGAGGGCGCGATCTGCGAACCAGCGCCGATTGCTATCGCCTCCCCACGGGCGGGCGCCGTTTGCGCGGCGTCCGCTCTTTTGCGCGCTGGAAATCGGTTTACTAGCCGCTTTGGGGTATGATGGGGACAAGGGAAAGGGGAGCAGCGATGGATGTGCGGCAAATTGAGTATTTCGTTCTGGCGGCAAAGGCCGGCTCGTTCTCTGCAGCGGCGAAGAGCGCCTTCGTCACTCAACAAACGTTGTCGGCTTCAGTGGCGTCCCTTGAAGGCGAGGTGAAGACGCCGTTATTCCATCGCCGGCGTCAGGGTATCGAGTTGACCGACTTCGGCGCCCGCTTTCTGCCGAAGTGCGAGCGCGTTCTGGAAGCCGTGCGGGAAGCTGAGGGGTTTGCCCTCCAGTGGCATGAGAGCACGCGCCATACGGCCACTTTTGCCTACGCCACCGCAAGCTTGCGGGAAAGCGGCCCCGGTTTCACCCTGGCGACCCTGCGAGGGTTCCGTGCCTCCTACGACGATGCGGATCTGCGGCTGTTCGAGTTGACGAGTGATGCTTGCCTGAAGGCGTTGGAGCGCGGGACAGTGGATATGGCGTTGGTTGCGGGTCGTCCCGATTCTGCGGTGTTCGAATTCACGCCCCTGATGGAGGGGCGCCTCCTTGTCGCTGTGCCTGAAAGGCACAAGCTTGCAACGCAGGAGGCGATTAGTTTCTCCGATTTGGCCGAGATTGACCTGTTTCCCACGCCTGATCTGGATGTGACCTACCGGCATATTGTCGAAGGGTTTGCCCGTTATGGCCTCACGCCCCGTTACGCCCCCGTCCCCTTTAGTTTGGAAGCAGCTCAGGAATTCGTACGATCGGGCCAGGGTGTCGATTTCTCGCCAGCGCACAATGCCGAAAGACCTCATGAGGGAATTGCCTATCGGCCCCTTGCGAGTGAAGATGATTTCACGCTCACTCTTGGGCTGGCCACTAAGCTCGGCGTTCCGGAAAAGCCCCTTGTGGCCGCTCTTAAAGAGGCCATTGTTCAAGCCGTTTCCGCGTAAGCAGTCGCAGTTTTCTGCGTGAGGCATATTTTGGAGAAAAACTAGCCGTTTTAGACACAGTAGTGATTTCAGACTGGTGGTTTGACGCTAAGCTGCAACGGCCTCCAGGTCGAGGTCGGGGGTGGCGACGGTGGCCTCGGTGCGGCGGTCGGCGAGGGCCTTGCGGAGGCGCAGGACGACGTAGGCGCCCATGACGATGGAGTATACGGCGATGCTTAGCACGGCCACATCGTTGCCCGCAAGGGCGCTTGGCATGAGCAGCAGCGCCAGGTGCACGTAGGTGAGCACGTAGAAGGGGTAGGCGAGTCGCTGCACGCGTTTCCAGCTGGCCGCCTTCATGGCGTGCTTTACGCGCTGGGCCGACGTGACCCACAGCACCGCCATGAGCGCGGTGATCAGCGCCGCAAGTCCTAGCGAGAAGGCGAGATTGCCCGTAAAGGCGCTCGTCAGGCGCGGCACGTAGGATGCGGCGTAGAAGGCGATGTGGCCCACGGCGAAGATGCAGGCGAGGATGGACAGCTGTCGACGAATGGGCATGAGGTGGGTGCGCAGGGGGTTCTTCTCGCCGAGCACGCCCGCGAACATCACGATGGAGAACAGCAGAAACGCCAGGGCGCACCGCTGCATGAGCGGCTGGAAGTACGACCATGCCTCGTTGCGCACGCCGGTGGCCGACCCCCAGAAGTACAGCCCGAGAAGCGCGACGGCACCCAAGTAGAAGGGCACGGGGTATTTCTTGAGGGGCTTGGCGCACAGCCAGATGAGCGCGAAGGAAATGACAAGGGCGATGACAAATCTCATGAGGCCTCCTTGGGTCGTTCGATCAGGATCGAACTTTTCTCTTCCGATTGTCACAGTAGCATGGGATAGGATTTTTCTCAACACAACATTGGGCATTTCCGTCAACAAGTAGGCTGATTGGACGAGGGAAGAGGAAGGGGAAGGAAAGGGGCGGAGAACCTGGAATAGGACACTTTTAAATACGTGGCACTAAGTGATGTAGAAAATAGTGCGTCAAGGAGACCTGGAAAAATATATTCTCAAGATAGATAGACGAGTTTCGAAAGTGTCATTGACTGTCCTACGGCAGCATGATAGTATGCGGCTTGTAGCCGTCATACAAGTTTAGGACGGTTTCACCTATGCATGGGTCGTATTAGAGGAGAGGGGGAAGCGACCTAGCCCGGGAGCTTTCCCGTACGATCAGAAGAGGGAGGGTCAACCATGAGCAATGATTTGACTCGACGCAGCTTCGTAAAATGGGGTACCGCCGCCGCAGGTGCCGCCACCCTTGCCGGTTTCACCGGCTGCGCTCCTGCCAAGGAGGAGCTTTCGAGCACGGAAGGGAAATCTACGGGCGCGGAACCGGCACAGGAGACGGGCAAATGGCTGACGGGAGCTTGCATGAACAATTGCAGTTGCGAGCACTCGCGCTGCCTCCTCCGGGTCTATGTGGAAGACGGTGTGCCGCTACGCATACGCACCGATGAAGAGGACGAAGATTCAATAGAAGTTCCCCAGCGTCGTGCTTGCCTGCGAGGCCGTGCCCAAATCAGTAACATGACGTCTCCCGCGCGCATCAAGTATCCCATGAAACGCAAAGGATGGAGTCCGGGGAACCCCAACGGCGAGATGCGCGGCAAAGACGAATGGGAGCGCATCAGCTGGGACGAGGCGCTGGATTATATTGCCGCCGAGATGCAGAAGGCCTATGACAACTATGGCCCCAAGTCTATTCTCTGTTCGGCTTACAGCGATATTGGGGAGGAGTACTTTGACCCTATCGTGTGCCTTTTGAATGCCAAGGGAGGTGCCGTTCATCATGATCTCGGCACTGTCTCCCTCGGTTCTTGGCCGTGCGTGGAGTTGTTCATGACCGGCAGCATTTTCGAGGCTCCCGATGCCCTGAGCTTGGCGGAGAGTCAGCTTCACTTTCATTTTGGAAATAATTGGGCGGCGAATAAAGCTGGCAATACGCCCCTTCAGCTGAACTATGCAAAGGAACAGGGCGGGAAGCTCATTATCGTGGATCCCTGGCTTGGACAGACCGCTGCAGCCATTGCCGATGAGTGGGTGCCCATCCTTCCAGGCACGGATACGGCGTTCTGTCTTGGCATGATGTACCATCAGATTGAGAAGGGCTTGCAGAACCAGGAGTTCTTGGATACGTATTGCGTTGGTTTCGACGCTGAGCACATGCCTGAAGGCGCCGATCCGAAAGAAAACTTCAAGGACTATGTCTTGGGCACCTACGATGGCGAGCCCAAGACGCCGGAATGGGCGGAGACTATTTGCGGCGTGCCGGCTGCTACCATTCGTCGTTTGGCCGAGGAAATCGCGAGCACGGAAAAGGTAGATTTCTTCGCCGGCCAGTCCACTACAAAGATTCCGGCTGGTGAGATGTTCGCTCAGGCTTTCTACACGCTTGCTTTCATGCACGGTGTGGGTACGCCGGGTAATTACGTTGGCTGGATAGGCATGCATGAGCACGGTTATTCTACGACTCCCTACTGTTTTGCCGGTGATGCGTCGAATGGCGCTGGAAAAAATCCCGACAACCCCCTTGCTCCTCCGGTAATCGTTTTGGTTCCCAATTGGGCAGAGATCAAGGACCCGGCCTCGTGGGAAAAGGTGGATTACACCGAATGCTGGCAATCGGTGCTCGACGGAGCTTACGGCCGCGATAGCTGGCCGGGCGGCAAGAAGCCGCTGGACATCCATGTCATCTACACGGGCGGGTATCAAAACGGCCTGAACTCTCTTCCCAACGCCAACGCCGGCATTAAGGCCTTCCGGAAGGTCGATTTCGTTTGGGGAGCTGCTCCGTTCTTCGATTCCTCGCGCCAATACTGCGATATCGTTCTGCCCATCGCCACATGGTGGGAGAAGGGGAACATTGCTTGGAGCGTTAATGCCGAGACCGTCTACTGGGCTGACCGCATCATGGAGCCTCTCTACGAGTCGAAGCCGGAGGGCTACGTAGCCGAAGAGCTTGCTAAACGTCTCGGACTTGACCCGACCACGGTCAATACCATGACAGATGCGGAGCGCACCTATCATTCGTTTGCAGGCGCCATCAAAATGGTGGATCAGGCGACGGCGGCTTATGAACCGTTGTTCACCATTACCCAAGAGGATATAGATGAGCTGGGCGTCGAGGGCGAACCGCAGGAAGGCGCGATCACTATTGCGGAGTTCAAGAAGAAGGGCTGCTATAAGACCCAGCGTTCTATAGGTGATGCGCTGACTTACCGCCCCTTCGCGGCTTTCATTGAAGATCCTGCGTCGAATCCGGTGGCAACGGCTTCCGGCAAGTTCGAGATCCACAGTGCCACGTTGTCGGCTGTAGTGACCTCGCTTGGCTATTCGATGATTCCGCCTATAGCGAAATGGCAGATTGGCGATCCGGAGCAAGGCGCGGGGACTCAGACCGATGAATATCCGCTGTTGCTGTGGACGCCCCATTCTTTGCGCCGCGCCCACACGGTGAATGACAACGTTGTCTCTTTGCGCGAGGCTTTTCCCCAAGAGTGCTTCATGAGCACAGTGGATGCTGAGGCCCGGGGTATTAAAAACGGCGACCTGGTGCTTATGTCGAGTCCGCACGGGCGGGTTTTACGTCCGGCGAAGGTTCTCGCATCCATCGTTCCGGGTGCTGTGGCCCTTCAGGATGGCGGGTGGATCCGTATCGATGAGGAGACGGGGATCGATTTGGGTGGCGATCCGAACATCCTGCAGGCGCCCAAAGCGTCAGGTCAGGCGTCTCAGTCGTGGACTGGTACGTTAGTACAGGTGGAGAAGTACGACGGTCCGCTGACGCTAGAGCCCGACAAGTACACGCCTATCGTCATGCCCCTTGGCATGGAGGAGTAAGGGAGGTAAACGATGGTGCAATACGCTTTCCATTTGAATGGTGGAATTTGCACAGGCTGCAAGACCTGCCAGGTTGCGTGCAAGGAGACCTATAAGCTGCCGGTGAACAATCTCTATCGTAAGGTATACAACTACCAGGGCGGTTCCTGGAAGCCCACCGAGGCTGGCCACTACGTGCCTGAAGGCGTGTTCGGCTACTTCGTCTCGCTGGCCTGCAACCACTGCACGAACCCGGCTTGTGTGGCGAACTGCCCGACCGGCGCCATGCAGAAGGACGAGGAGACCGGCATCGTGTGGACTGATCACGACGTGTGCATCGGCTGCAAGACCTGCGAGACGGCCTGCCCCTACGGCGCCCCCACCTTCGGGGAAGAAGAGGGCTACATGCTCAAGTGCGATATGTGCAAGGACGAGATTGAAGCGGGTGGCAAGCCCATCTGCGTGACCGGTTGTCCCATGCGCGCGCTGGATTGGGGAACCCGCGAGGAGATGATCGAGAAGTACGGCGAGGGCGACGTCGAGGTAGAGCCGCTGCCTGCCGACACGACGGATCCCAACTTGATCCTGACGCCTCATCGCAATGCGCAGAAGTCGGGCTCGGGCACCGGTTCGGTGGTCAACCTCGAAGAGGAGCTGTAGCGCTTCTCGGAAAGCGGTCACCTCGGTTCAAAAGGGTTACGAGGGGCGCGGGTCGGTGCGCGAATCAATCCGAAACGGCAAGATCTGTGCCCCTTTCATGAACCTTTCCAATACCGAGAAGAATGCTCTCCAATTCTGTATAATCCCACGTTGAGGCGGGCACCGGACAGATTCACCCCCCCTCCCTCCCGATTTGCCCGGTGCCCCGCCCTTTCTTTTTGAGGTGTCTCCCATGAACACTCCCTTCAATTCCGATGAGTTAGCACGGGCCGAAGTGTGTTTCGCCGTTGCTTCCCAGTTGCTGTACGTTGAGCCGAATGTCGCATCGGTGGCCGAGCAGGCTGCGAGTCGCCAGTTTGCCTGCGCTCCTTTCGGCGAAGACAGCGAGGACGTGCGAGAGGGCCTGCGCCTTCTGGACGGGTGGTGCGCCGATGCCTTGCATGCGGCCGAGGTGACCGACGGCGCCGACGAGGCCGATGGGGTCGATGCGGCTGCGCTCCTCGTGGAAAGCCCCGCATTCGCCGAGTCGGTCGACGAGCTGCGTCGCGAATGGCTGCGCTTGTTCGTCGGTCTGGGCACGCCCGAGGCGTCATGCCTGGAATCCTTCTACGTGGAGCCTAACAGCCACATGTTCGGCAAGAACGTCATTGCCGTGCGGGCGGCCTATCGGCGCCATGGCCTTGAGATCGAGCAGCTGCACCGCGAGCCCGACGACCATTTGGGGCTTATGCTGGGCTTTCTCTCGCGCCTTGTGGCCGAGGAGCGCGAAGCTGCAGAAGCCGGCGACGAGCAGCGGGCTGTCGCGCTCGCAGACGAGCAGGACGCGTTTCTGACCGAGCACGTCCTTCCCTGGCTGGCCCCTTGGCGCTATGCTGTCGAGAAGCACGCGCGCACCGACTACTATCGCGGCGTCGGAGCATTCGTTTTCGGTTTGGTTGCCTGCTATGCCGGGCGCTTCGGCATTCGCTTCGACGGAGAGGCCTGCGCGTTCAAGCGGAGGAAGTAGCGTCGGTGCCTTTGAGGGGAGGTGCGTATGCTGGGGACGTTCGTGGTGCTGTACCTGTTTCTGGGCGGTGCGGGCGCCGGCGCGCTGTTCGTGGCAGCTGTGTGGTCGCTGCTGTTCCACCGCACGGTGACGCGCACCTTCGAGCAGAGCCGTGCCTTCCGGGCTTTGGCGGGAAGGCTCTACCTCGTCGGCTTTGGGCTCCTAGCGCTCTCGGTGTTCTGCCTGCTGATTGATCTGGGCAGTCCGCACCGCTTCTTCCTGCTGTTTCTGCGGCCGACGGCATCGCTGCTGTCGGTGGGATCCTTCGTCCTGCTGGCGACGCTGCTCGCCTCGGGCCTCCTGGCCGCGTTCCACGCCCTCGGCTGGTCGGCGCCCTCTTGGGCGCGCAAGGGGCTGGAAGTGATTTGCGCGGTGCTGGCGGCGGTGCTCATGGTGTACACCGGCCTGTACCTGGCGTGGATGGAGGCGGTGCCCCTTTGGAATAACGCGGTGCTTCCGGCCTTGCTCGCTCTTTCGTCGTTCTCCTCGGGAGCGGCGATTGTGCTTCTGCTCGTGCCCTATACGCGCGATTGGGCGCTCCTGAGCGGTTGGGTCGACGGCCTGCATCGGGTGCACCTCGCGGCCCTTGGGCTTGAGTTTCTGGCGCTTGTCGCCTTTGTCGCTCTGGCCGTGGTGAACCCGTTCGCGGGCCCGAGTCTCGTGCGGCTCGTCTCGCCTGCGGGGCAAGGCCCCTGGTTTATCGCGGGCTTCGTGCTGGGCGGCATCGTCGTTCCTTTTGGAGCCGAGGCAGCGCGCCCCTTTACGGGTAGAACTGCGCCGGTGGCCGCAGCTGAGGTTCTGTGCCTCTTCGGAGGGCTGATTCTGCGGTTCTGCCTGGTGCTGGCCGGAAGTCATTGGCTCGGGTGATACAATGCGAGACGACGTAAAACCAGCGTGCTCGTTGGGCGCGCAAACAGGAAGGCAGCGAACGGTTTATGGCCCTGTTCGAGATAGACGAATCAAGCGGACTCCCCGTATGGGTGCAGCTGCGCAACCGGTTCGTGTACCTCATCAAGACGGGCTACTACCAACCCGGCGACCAGCTGCCCAGCGTGCGCACCTTGGCCGCCGAGGCCGCCATCAACTACAACACCGTGAGCAAGGTGTACCAGAGCCTGGAGGAGGACGGCTACATCGTGTCGAAGCGGCGGCTCGGGGCGTTCGTGGCCGATGTGTCCGACAAGCCCGGCGTCTTGGCCGAGGTGACGGCGGAGATCGTCACGGCAGAGTACCTCAAGCGCTGCCAGGAGCTCGGCATGTCGCTGGAGGATATCGACGCGCAGTTCACAGCGGCGCTCGTGGCCGCCAAGGCCAAGCGCGAGAAGGATGGCACAAGCGAAGGAGCAGCCCATGACCCGCAAGAAGCACGGCGCGGACGCCTCGTCAAGTTCCCCGAGCCCGCAGGAGAGGGCGCCGCAGACGGGCGCGCGGCTGGAAACGGGGCGTAACCGCACCTCCCGCAACGGCGCCGTGGCGTTCACCATCATCGTGTTCGCCGCTGTTTGCGCGCTGGTGCTCGCCTGCGCCCAGGCCCTCGCGGGCAGTATTGGCCTTGCGGCCCTCGTGATCGCCGCGGTAGTTGGCGCCCTGGCCGCCTCGTCGGTGCACATCGTCATGGAATGGGAGCGCGCCGTGGTCATGCGCTTCGGCCGCTTCAACCGTGTGGCGGGGCCGGGCATCGTGTTCACCTGGCCCGTCATCGAGTTCTACACCGTGCGCATCGACCAGCGCGTGGCGGCCACCTACTTCGGCGCCGAGGAGACGCTCACGTCCGATTTGGTGCCCGTGAACGTGGATGCCGTGGTGTTCTGGATGGTGTTTTCCCCGAAGAAGGCGGCCTGCGAGGTGGAGGACTACGCGAGCGCCGTGGCGTGGATGGCCCAGGCCACGCTGCGGGCGGCCATCGGCCGTGCGAGCCTGGCCGAGGTGGCCTGTCGGCGCGATCAGCTGGATGCCGAGCTGAAAGAGGTGCTGGAGGCGAAGCTGGACGGCTGGGGGATCGACGTCATAGACGTGGAGGTGCGCGACATCGTGGTGCCCCGCGAGCTGCAGCCGGCGATGGCCGCCGGTGCCATCGCGGCCCGCGAGCGCGACGCCCGCATGACCCTGGCCGAGGCGGAGGCGGATATCTCCGACATGCTGAAGGACGCGAGCGCCAGCTATGCCGGAGACCCCGAGGCTATGAGGTTGCGCACCATGCATCTGGCCTACGAGTCCGTGAAGCAATCTGGCGGCACGCTCGTCATCCCCAGCGCCTTCAGCGAGGGCTTTGTGCCCGAAGGCGGGGAGAAGGCCTAGCGACCGACGACGCATCTGTGCTACAATGGGCCTCGCCTAGAGAACTTGGCCCCGAAGGGCCGGGACGCCCGAAGACGTCCCGGTAGCGAGGGTGCCTAGTCCTCGCTGTTGTTGGATGACCCGTCACTATGTGGCGGGTCCCCGCTTTCTAGGGCCAAAAGTGCAACCCCAAGAGTGGCGGCTCCAATCAAAGTCTGGACTAAGGCCAGGAAAATGCTCATCTGCATCACCTCCCTCCCGTTATCTAGAATTGGTGTTAGGGGAGATGTATGCAGAGAGCCCCAGCTCCCCGCTTAATTCAAAATAATACAAACAAATATTCTATAATCAAGACTTGACTTTGCAAAATGGTGCAATTTTCTGCCATGAAAATGGTTTGCATGAAATGATCTCTGATCCGGTGTTTTGAATCAAGGACAAATTTTGTCATAGATTGTCCTACATTTTCTCTTGACAACATATGACAAAGTATGACAGACTGGCAGCATCAGAATCCGGCCGATTCTAAAGACATGTACGGTATCCCATCAAACTGTTGCGCGATTACCGGGTTCGCCCATGGGGGATGGGAAAGAGGAGGAAAGCGCAAGACGATTCTGCGGATCAGCTCTCTGTCTGAATTGCGCGTTCCTCTCACTCGAAAGAGGAGGAGAGAATGTCTGGAAGCGAAAAGCGTTCCAATCTCACTCGCAGAGGTCTCCTGAAGGCTACTGGGGCGACTGTGGGAGCGGCGGCGCTTATCGGCGGCGGTGTCTTACGGGCGCTTGGTCCTGATGAGGGGGCTTTTGCCGAGGAGCCTGAGGACCAAACAAAATGTCGTGTAGGCTGCTGCTGGACCTGTGTTTACTGTCAATATGAAGCACACGTTAGAGATGGAAAGATTGTAAAGCTTTCTCCGATTGAGGGCGGAAGCCCTCGGGGTTCTCGTATGTGCCTTCGAGGTCGTTCAAGGATGCGTGCTGTTTACAACCCCAATCGAATTCTTTATCCGATGAAGCGAGCTGGCGAGCGAGGGGAAGGCAATTGGGAACGAATCAGTTGGGATGAGGCAATATCTACTATTGCGTCAAAATGGAAATCGTATAGGGAGGAATTCGGTCCACGCTCTATTGCATACTATTGGGGTTCTGGGAATTGCGCCGCGCTTGGTTCGGGCAACTTTGGAGGTCTTTTAGGACGGCTTGCAAATGTTCTCGAGATGACCATGGTGGATTACTGCACAGATATGGCCCTTGGATATGGCATGGCGCGGGTTGCGGGGGACGGGATGTTCCGAAATGGAGCCTCGCTCATAGGCAATGCCGATAAAGTTGTCATGTGGGGGTGCAACTTTGTCGATGCTTGGTGGCAGCATTGGTGGCCCCTTGCTGATGCAATGGAAAAGGGAAGTACGAGGCTTATCGTAGTTGACCCCAACTACTCCACCACTGCGTCTAAGGCGAATATGTGGGTGTCTAATCGTCCCGGTTCGGACCCCGCTCTGCTCCTTGGGATAATGAATTACATCGTCGAAAACGATTTGCACAATAAGGAGTTTTTGCTAAATCATTCGAATGCATCTTTTTTGATACGTCAGGATACAAAAAAATCCTTCGTGCAAGCGACCTCGGCATTCTTTCTAAGGAGAAAGGAGACTCCTCTGTCGAAAATGTGTCGGAAATCCTCGATTCTCCTATTGTCTGGGATGAGCAATCGCAGACAACAGTTGCCTATGATGCCGCTGTCAGCCCGGCTCTCTCCGGAGAGAGGCTGGTGCATGGGATACCAGTGAAAACAGCCTTCGACATGCTTTGCGATGAGCTCGGAAAGTACTCGCTTGAAAGAACCTCGGAACTGACTGAAGTTTCAGTTGACGATATCCGAAAGCTCGCAATCGAGGAATCCGAAGGAGAGATCTGGAACATCGCAGGATATGCAAGTCAGGCTTACGATAATGGTGCCGAGTTCGGGCAGGCGCTTGCTACGCTGGCTATTTTGACGGGCACGGTAGGGCGTGCTGGCTCTTGTGTTGGAGGTTCTTGGTACTCTTTCAACACTAATCCTGCGTTCATGGCTCCGACAGGCACGTTTGTTAATACTGTTCCCGTTCTTTCTATGACTGACATTATGGGCTCCGGGCAATATGCTGGGGAAGACTACCCGATCAAGTCTCTATTTGTAGCTGCTGCGAATCCTATGTCGAGCGGTGGAAGCTCAAATGAGATATTGGAATGGTGGAATAAGATTGACTTTATCGTTGTGTCTGATCTGCAATATAGCGATAGTGTGAAATATGCCGATATAGTGTTGCCTTGTGCGCATGCGCTTGAAGTCGAGGATGTGCTAAAGGGTAGTTATTATCCGTATGTTGGAATAACCGAAAAGGCGGTCGAGTCGCCTGCAGAGGCAAAAAGCGATTCTGATATTGCCCGGTTAATATCGGTCGAAATGGGCGTTGGAGAGTATTTTGAAAAGACCGATGAAGAGTACTTGAGGGAATTGGTTGACGAGTCCGAGCTCGGTCTTGAACGGGGCATCACTCTCGATAGGCTTCGGGTTGAAAAAGATATCTGTTACGACGAAACAGATATCAAATTCTATGGCGGAGTATTTCCAACAGAAACGGGCAGGGCAAATATCTATTGCGAAACGGTTGTGCCGCGTATCGATTGGGGTCAAGAGCTCGATCCTGATTTTGGACATGTTCCAACGTTCTCTCTCCCCAACGAAGCGTGGCCCAGGGGTGAGGTCGCGAAAAAATATCCTTTTACTTTGATGTCGCACCGGCTACGAACACGCTGGCACACTGGCGAGTTCGAAAATGAATGGATGCGTGAGATCGCGCCCGAGCCCATTGTGAAGATTAATCCATCAGATGCAATAGCCCGCAGCATTGAAGACAATTCTTATGTCGAGCTGTTCAACGAACGAGGACATGCCGTCGTTCGTGCGATTTACGCAGACGATATTCGTCCAGGGGTGCTGATTTACCCGAAAGGCTGGCAGCAGTGTGAATTCAAGGAAGGCGGGTTCTCGGAAATGACCTCAGCTCATTGCAATCCGTTTACCGTAAACACATCGTTTATGGATGTGGCGGCAGACATTCGACCGTGGGGGCAGGGAGAGTAAAAATGAGTGGATCGAGATACGGCTTTGCCATAGATACAATAAGGTGCGTCGGGTGCCATACCTGTTCTATAGCATGCAAAATTGAGAATAATTTACCAGACGATGTGATCTGGAACCGCGTTTTGACAAATGGTGGCGCCTCCATGGATACAGCGAGTGGAACGTTTCCTAATCTCAGCAAGGAGTATGTAACCGTTGCGTGTCAACATTGCGAGAATCCTGCATGTGTGAAGGTCTGCCCTGTCGGTGCAACGTTTAAAGATCCGGATACCGGTGCGGTAAGGCAAGATTATGATAAATGCATTGGATGTCGTATGTGCATAGCTGCTTGTCCTTATACGGGGGTTCGTTCTTTCAATTGGGATGAGCCGACTCATTCAATAGGATTTGCCGTTGGAGACACAGATGCGCCTGAACACCAGAAGCATACGGTGGAAAAATGCACAATGTGCTGGCATAGGCTTGCCCGTGGAGAAGAGCCGACTTGCGTAGAGGCATGCTTGGCAAAGGCTAGGCATTGGGGCGATTTGGACGATCCGAATTCGGAAATTTCCAAGCTTATAGCTTCGCGCGAGTACAAGCAGCTGCTTCCTGAAGAGGGAACGAAGCCGTCGGTGTATTACCTGGTGTAGGGCGCTTTCCCTCGTCATGCGATATCGCGGGCGGGGCGTGGTTGCGCCGCCCGCCTACTTCTAGGAGATTCTCATGTCTGATTTCTCTACTGGGGCCATCGTCGATGATGACCTCGACCTTAGTGCGGCCAAGGGCCGCTCAAAAAGCCATGAGGCGGTCGCTGCTAAGACGGCCGCATGGGGCGGCAAGGGGCTGAACGCCGCCATCGGCGTCTCGGCCGTCATCATGGTTGCCGGCATCGTGCTGTGGGGTGTGCAGCTCTCGGGCGGCATGGTGCAGACCGGCATGCGCAATCTGAGCTCGTGGGGCCTCTACATCACGTCGTTCATGTTCTTCGTGGGCCTGTCGGCCGGCGGCCTCATCATCTCGTCGGTGCCCAAGGCCTTTGGCATCGCGGGCTTCGGCGGCATCTCCAAGGTGGCCGTCATGAGCTCCATCGCCTGCACCGTGGCCGCCATCGGCATGGTGGTGGTAGACCTCGGCCAGCCGGCGCGCCTGTGGGAGCTGTTCGCCTACTCCAACCTAGGCAGCCCGCTCATGTGGGACATCGTGGTGCTCGGAACCTACCTCATCCTGTCCTGCGTGTACCTGTGGGCCCAGGTGCGGGCCGACGCGGGCAAGGTGTCCCACACCGCCCTGCGCGTGATCTCGGTCGTGGCGCTCGTCACCGCCGTGCTCGTGCACTCGGTGACCGCCTGGATCTTCGGGCTTCAGCAAGGCCGCGAGATGTGGCACACGGCCCTGCTCGCCCCCTGGTTCGTGTCCTCGGCGCTTGTGTGCGGCACGGCGCTCGTGATGGTGGTCGCCATCGCGCTGCGCCGCGCGGGATACCTCTCGCTCGACCAGGCCTACCTGGTGAAGCTCGCCAAGCTGCTCGGCGCCTTCGTCGTGGTGGACCTGTACTTCTTCGGCTGCGACCTGCTCACCGAGGCGTTCCCCGGCGGCTCGGGCGCGGAGGTGGTCGCCATGCTGACGGCCGGCCCGCTCGTCCCTTACTTCTGGACGGAGGTCGTCGGCTGCGCCCTCTGCGCCGTCATTTGCTTCACGCCGGCGCTGCGCACCAACGCCCTGCTGGTCGCCGGCTCGCTGCTCGCGATCCTCGGCATCTTCTGCAAGCGCGTGCAGCTGCTCGTGGGCGGGTTCCAGATCCCGAACCTGGACTACGCGGGCCCCGTCTCGCAGTACACGGTGACGGGCTGGGAGTCGGGCATGGCCGGCGCCTACCAGGGCATGGTCTACTGGCCGACCCTGCTCGAGTTCGGCGTGGCGCTCGGCGGGCTGGGCCTGGGCGTGCTGGTGTTCCTGCTGGGCATTAAGCTCCTGCCCCTTCGCCCGAAAGACGACGAGGCGCCTTCCGAGTAACCGTCCCTCTTATGTGCAGGCCCGCGCCGCCCCTTCCCGGCGCGGGTCCCTTTGGTGAGATAGACGTGGCGCATTCGCGAGTGTGGTTTCGGAGGGGATGCTCCACAAAGGAAGTCTCAGAAAATAAAAGTGAAGCGTGGGAGCGAAATTTTCGAGTTGTTAGGTGTCGTTGCGCGCGCCATTGGCCGTATCGGTTGGGAGAAAACTCTACGACCTGGGGTTTTGCTTCCGCGCTTTCCCTGTGGGCTCTCCGAGCGCGCAAGCAAACCCCTAACAACTCGAAAATCTTGGTCCAATAATGGCTTGAAAATTGTCTGGCTCAGCGAAAGGGAGGAGATTCGCAATGCTGAAGAAGTTGGTCGCCACCGCTGTCTTGGCGGCGCTCGTGGGCGCGGTGGCGATGGTCGGCTTTGCGGCTGCGCCCTCGACGGCTATCCAGCCCATCGCCGCTGATTCGCCGTGTCCGGCCGCGGGGTGCGCGTCGGACGCGTGCCATGGGTTCGAGGCGGTGCCCGAGCCCGACGGGGCTCACGAGATGGTGTGCCCCGAGGCCGGTTGCGCGTCGACGGAGTGCCATGGGTGGGGCTCGCTGATCGAGCGCTACCATCAGGCCTCCGACATGTCGTTGAACGTGTGGATACTTATGCCGGTGGCCCTCGTGCTGGGGCTGTGGCTGCTCGTGCGCCGCATGGGCCGCGGCGCTCGTAGGACTGCCGGCGAAGAGGAGGCCTGCTATGAAGCGTAGCCATGCGCTGTTCGACATCGCCGTGCTCGCCGTGTACCTGCTGGCGGCCAACCCGGCCCTCACGGGCATCCCGCTGCACGAGTTCCTTGGGCTCGGCGCCTTCATCATGGTCGCGGCCCATGTGGTCGAGAGCGGGGAAGGTCTGGGCGGCCGCGGGCGCGTGGGCCAGCTCGTTCTGAACGCCGTGCTGCTCCTGGCGCTTGCTGTGTGCGTCGTGTCCGGCGTCATGGTGTCGGGGACGGTGCTGCCCTCCCTGGGGCTGTACGCCTCGGGCTACCACTTTTGGGATCCGCTTCACGCGGTGGCGGCCAAGGTGCTCTTGGCGGCCCTGCTCGTGCATCTGGTCGTGCGCGCTCCCGCCGCGCTGGCGGTTCTACGGCAACGCAGGGGTCTTCGCGCTGCGGAAAGCGATTGCCTGATGGGCCGCTGATCCAAGTTAGTCTTCCACCCCGCTTTTCTTCGCTATACTGTGTCGCAGGGAAATAGACGGCGTGCTTGCGATGGGCGATGCCGGACGGCGGAAAGGAGCGGGACTGTGGCTTTTGGAAAAGAAGAGGTGTGCGCGTATCTGGACAGTCGCGGGGTTGTCTACGATCGAGTCGATCACGAGGCGGTCTTCACCATGGAGGCGATGGACGCGCTCTCATTGCCCTTCGCCAATGTGGTGGTGAAGAACCTCTTTTTGCGCGACGACAAGAAGCGCAACTACTATCTGGTCGTCATGCCCGAGGATAAGCCGGCGAATCTGAAGGCTTTGCGGGCGGCTCTCGGAGCGCGGCCCTTGCGTTTTGCCTCGGAAGAGGACTTGCAGGGAATTCTCGGTCTGCGCGGTGGGGCGGTCTCTCCTTTCGGCGTGCTGAACGATACGGAAGGGAAAGTGCAGGTGGTGTTGGATGCGGCTTTGCGCGATTGGCCGGCCGTGGGCGTGCATCCCAACGACAACACGGCCACGCTGCGCGTTCCTCTGTCCGACTTGCTGGCGCTGTTCGAAGATCGCGCCGTGCCCTATCGGTTCGTCGCCACAAGCGAGGCTTCTGCGCAGTAGGGCGCTCGGCGTCAGCCATGGAGTTGCGACGCTGGTCGCGAAGCTACGCCGACAACGGGGCCGCACAATGCTATGCTTCTCGTTGATAAAACCCATCCGCAAAGGAGGAACTTCCATGACCGTATCCGCAAACATTTGGCAGGCGCGCGCGGCGATGTGCGAGCTGTTGGCGCTGTCGTTCCGCTACCCGGAGGACAAGGTGCTCGCCGAGGCCATCGCCTCGGGGGAGTGGGGCGAGGCCGCCGACGAGATCGCCGGCGCGCTCGGGATCGACTGGACGGCCGCCGCGGCCCCCGGTGCCGCTGAGGCCGCTGCGCTGCCCGATCCGGACGACATCCAGAAGGAGCTGCGCCCCGAGGCTACGCGCCTGTTCGTGGGCGCTCCCGAGGCGG
>OGQQ01001348.1_pt1 | contig 19258 bp, 15 predicted proteins | sample 1553281 | NCBI WGS metagenome assembly OGQQ01 (sample SAMEA2579937, study PRJEB22360) | human gut metagenome | biome: human gut; feature: human-associated habitat; material: faeces | place: Denmark | collected 2008/2010 | reverse complement strand
TGTGTCTTCCGCTCTTAGCGGCTCTCTCAAGCGACAGCTTGTATAGATTATCACATCCCAATTCCGCTGTCAACCTCTTTTTTCATTTTCGAAATTTTCTTTATTTTTACAATTTTCAAAGGTATTTTTACATTATTTTATATTTCCAAATGGCAGCGTCAATATATAAAGGATAGTACGCCTCAAACCTTGTACACTGACAACATCCAAAAACAGGAAAACACCCTCCCCAATATCTCCAGTCCGCGATATTCTTTCTCTTCTTTAGAAATATTTGATTTATTCCTAAAATCTTTCTATAATGATGAATGTATTCTTTTCATTTTCAAGATACCTTTATATATGGGTACAATATAAACAAAGGAGGATTCTATGGACTTTATTCATAATGAAAACCAGATTGCCGTCTATTCCACCAACAATGAATTGCTCGCAGAGGTGACTTTTCCTTATATAGAAGACGGAGTCGTGGAAATCAATCACACTTTTGTAGACCCGTCTCTTCGGGGACAGGGCGTTGCGGGAAAGCTTATGACGGAACTCGCAGACGAACTGAACAGCCGCCAGTTAAAGGCAGTTCCTACCTGCTCTTATGCTGTAGGATGGTTTGAAAAGCATCCGGAGTTCCATCATTTAAGAAAATAGAGTTTTCTCATTCTGTAGGATTTCTAAAGATACCGTTTTATCTTGAGGAGTCTCTCTTCTAAACAAAGCCAGAAAAATCCCGTCATTACGACGGGATTTTTCTTTTTCTGTTTATAAATTCCGGAGAGGTTGTCCGGTTTTATTATGCATTCTTTTTGGCAATCGCTGCCTGCGCAGCCGCAAGCCTTGCAATTGGCACACGGAACGGTGAGCAGGATACATAGTCAAGACCAAGCTTATTGCAGAACTCTACAGAGCTTGGGTCTCCGCCATGCTCGCCGCAGATACCGATGTGGAGCTTCGGATTAACCGGTTTGCCCAAATCGATAGCCATCTTCATCAGCTTGCCAACGCCAACCTGATCCAGTTTTGCGAACGGATCGTTCTCAAAGATTTTAGCGTCATAGTAAGCATCGAGGAACTTACCAGCATCATCACGGGAGAATCCGTATGTCATCTGTGTCAGGTCATTTGTACCGAAGCAGAAGAAGTCTGCCTCTGCCGCAATCTCGTCTGCTGTAAGAGCAGCTCTCGGAATCTCAATCATGGTACCAACCTCGTATACAAGGTCACTGCCTGCTGCTGCGATTTCAGCGTCTGCTGTCTCAACAACGAATTTCTTCACATATTTCAGCTCTTTGATATCTCCAACAAGCGGAATCATAATCTCCGGCTGTACTTTCCAGCCCGGATGAGCCTTCTGTACATTGATAGCCGCGCGGATAACAGCCTTTGTCTGCATCTTTGCGATTTCCGGATATGTGACTGCAAGACGGCATCCACGGTGACCCATCATCGGGTTGAACTCATGCAGGCTGTCGATGATTGCTTTAATCTGCTCTACAGTCTTGCCCTGAGCGTCTGCCAGTTTCTTGATATCCTCTTCCTCTGTCGGTACGAACTCATGAAGCGGCGGGTCAAGGAAACGGATAGTAACCGGGTTTCCTTCCAGAGCCTCATACAATTTCTCGAAGTCAGACTGCTGCTCGGGAAGAATCTTCTCCAGCGCAGCTTCTCTCTCTTCCTCTGTCTCCGCGCAAATCATCTCACGGAACGCATCAATTCTGTTGCCTTCAAAGAACATATGCTCTGTACGGCAAAGTCCGATACCCTCTGCGCCGAGTTCGCGTGCTTTCTTCGCATCATCCGGTGTATCTGCATTCGTACGAACCTTCATAGTTCTGTATTTGTCAGCCCAGCTCATAATGCGTCCGAATTCGCCTGCGATTGTGGCATCTACAGTCGGGATGATTCCATCGTAAATAGCTCCTGTAGAACCGTCTAAGGAAATCGGGTCTCCCTCATGGAACTCTTTTCCATTCAATGTAAACTTCTTATTTGCCTCGTCCATTGCGATTTCACCGCATCCGGATACACAGCATGTACCCATTCCACGCGCAACAACCGCTGCGTGAGATGTCATACCGCCGCGAACTGTCAGGATACCCTGAGCAGATTTCATACCTGTGATATCTTCCGGTGAAGTCTCCAGACGTACCAGAACGACCTTCTCACCTCTTGCAGCCCACTCTACCGCATCGTCCGCTGTGAAGACAATCTTACCGCATGCAGCTCCAGGTGAAGCGCCGAGTGCTTTCGCCATCGGTGTAGCCGCTTTCAGAGCAGCCGCATCGAACTGCGGGTGAAGCAGGGAATCCAGGTTTCTCGGGTCAATCATAGCAACAGCCTCTTCCTCTGTTCTCATGCCCTCGTCAACCAGGTCGCAGGCAATCTTCAGAGCGGCTTTCGCTGTTCTCTTACCATTACGTGTCTGCAGCATGTACAGTTTACCATGCTCTACTGTAAACTCCATATCCTGCATATCTCTGTAGTGTGTCTCCAGAGTCTTGCATACACTCTTGAACTGTGAGAATGCCTCCGGGAATTTCTCTTCCATCTCGGAAATGTGCATAGGAGTACGGACACCTGCAACAACGTCCTCGCCCTGCGCATTTGTCAGGAACTCTCCAAAGAGTCCGTTCTCTCCTGTAGCCGGGTCACGTGTGAACGCAACACCTGTACCACAGTCATCACCCATATTACCGAATGCCATCATCTGTACGTTGACAGCAGTTCCCCATGAATACGGGATATCGTTATCACGGCGGTATACGTTCGCTCTCGGATTATCCCAGGAGCGGAATACTGCCTTGACAGCTCCCATAAGCTGCTCTTTCGCATCTGACGGGAAGTCTGCACCGATTTTTTCTTTATATTCTGCCTTGAACTGTCCAGCCAGTGTTTTCAAATCGTCTGCTGTCAGTTCAACGTCCTGTGTAACACCTTTCTTCTCTTTCATCTCGTCGATGAGCTCTTCGAAGTATTTCTTTCCTACTTCCATAACAACATCAGAGTACATCTGGATGAATCTTCTGTAGCAATCCCAAGCCCAACGCGGATTGCCGGAAGCTTCTGCCAAAGTCTCCACAACTTCTTCGTTGAGTCCCAGGTTGAGGATGGTGTCCATCATACCAGGCATGGAAGCTCTCGCACCGGAACGAACAGATACAAGAAGCGGATTCGTCTTGTCTCCGAATTTCTTTCCTGTGATTCCTTCCAATTTCTGGATAGCGTCCATAATCTGTGCCATAATCTCGTCGTTAATCTTTCTGCCATCCTCATAGTACTGTGTACAAGCCTCGGTCGTAACTGTGAATCCCTGTGGTACCGGGAGTCCTAAGTTTGTCATCTCTGCGAGGTTTGCGCCTTTTCCACCAAGAAGGTTCCTCATTGTAGCGTCGCCTTCTGTGAACATATAAACCCATTTTGCCATGTTCCAATGACCTCCTAAATAAAATTTTAGAAATAAAATTGCATTAAGCCGCATATAATATTCTAATTGTTTTACATACTCCCGTCAAGCGTTTTATCTGCAAATATGCACAATCTTTACCCGCTTGTTGCTATTCACAGCCGACTCCAAATTATCAGCGGAGGTGTCGTGCTTGCACGTAAACCGCTTATGCCGATTTGGAGGCAAGACTGTGAAGCAGCAACACCTGTTTTGCAAAAGAAAAGACGGTCATTCGACCGTCCATCCCGCACTCTCCAGATTATCGATTGTCGCCTCCAGAGAGAGTTGTGTAGTATCCTCGTTATCAACCGGCAGAAGTCCCTGCTCCATAGCCGCTTTCAATGTATCTTCATCTGTAGGAATCACAATCTTTTCTACCATCTGCCCTTCTGATTCCTGACAGCTATACTCAATCCCCTCCATATCCCCATACAATTCTTCTGCTGTTGCCACGTTTTCATTAATCACGGCAATCTGTTCTTCTGTGTAAGCTGACAAATCAATTACTGATTCCTGGGTAATCTTTGTCACGACATCGCCTTTTGCATCAAATGTCATGGTTACCACAGCACCGTTCTGTTCCATCGTAGCAGTTGCGGCACCCTGAATCTCTTCCTCTGCGCCGCATGCGGTTGCCCCCAATATAAATACACACCCCAAAAGTACACACAATTGCTTTTTCATCCCAATTTCCCCTTTCTGCGATTTAAGTTAAATTTATTATAACACGCAGCATAATGCGGAACAATTGAATTTATAGAAATATTGAATTTATAGAAATATCTTTACCAGCGAGATTCCCACCGCCGCCACTGCTACAATCAATTTCAGCGTGTACTGTGAGATTTTCTCTGCATTTTTGCTTCCCACAATGGCACCCGCCGCCTCTGTTGCCACTATAAAGGGAAGCAGAAAGAAAATTTCCCGGTTCCCCGCTTCGTGGAGCAGATACCCCGCAGCCGCCGGAACCACGATGAAAATAGAATTAAACAGGGACATCCCCACCGCCACGCGCGCCTCAAATCCCAGAAGGGTCAAAACCGGCATGACCAGAATCGGGCCGCCTGCCCCGGAAGCCGCGCACACCACCGATGTCACCACGCCGAGCAAAAACCAGAGTATCGGTGAAAGTTCTGCTTTCTTACTATCTGCACCGAAAGCCGCCCCGCCTGCGCCGTACATGGTCTTTGCCCCAAACCCTTTCCTTTTTCTTTCCTCTCCGGCACTGCACGCATTTTCCGCCCGCCGTTCTTTTCGAAGCCGCAGCAGAATAGATATACCGGATACAAGAACGACAAGATACAGTATCAGCTGCATCGCGCGTTCCGGAATCAGGACATTCACCCACACGCCTCCGACAGCACCCAGAAGGCTGCCCGCGGACATCACCGCCACCGGTCGGATTTCCAGGTTTCCGCTCTTGTGATATCCATAAGCGCCCAGTACGCTGGACACCACGAAAGCAGAGAAGCTCAGCGCCAGAGATTCCGATGCCGGCATACCCAGAAACCCGGTATAGAAAATGGGGAGCAAAAACCCTGCGATTCCGGTCATTCCCACACAGGTGCCAATCGCCAGATTCACAAGCGCAATCAGCGCTACCATCAGTCCGTCCATCATTTCTTCCCTCTACCCCTCTTACTTTTCCTTTGTTCTTACTTCTCTTTATTTCTTATTCTTTGATTTTTACTTCTTTATCTGGATGTTTCTATTCCTTTTACATTTTCAGGAATGCGCGGTATCCTTTTACCGCCTCATACACATCCGCCTTGCTGGTCACCTCATATGGAGCGTGCATATTCAGCACCGCCACACCGCTGTCGATGACTTCCATGCCGTAGTTTGCCATGATATAAGCGATGGTTCCGCCGCCGCCCAAATCCACTCTCCCCAGCTCGGAGAACTGGTACGCCACGTTTGCCTCGTCCATCACACGGCGCAAATCTGCCAGATACTCCGCATTGGCATCATTGGAGCCGGATTTTCCTCTGCTCCCGGTGAACTTATTAAAGGTAAGACCGTTGGCGAAAAACGCGGAACTTCTCTTCTCAAACGCCTCCGCGAACATGGGGTCATATGCCGCGCTCACATCGGAGGAGAGCATCCTGGAGTTTGCGAGAGCGCGGCGCACCTTCAGCTCTGATTCACCCTCTGTCAGCGCGACAAGCTCCGCCACTGTGTTTTCAAAGAAGCGGGAGTGCATCCCTGTAGCGCCCACACTGCCAATCTCCTCTTTATCTACCAGCAGACAGCACCCGGTACGTTCGGATTCTTCCACATCGAGCATGGCAAACAGGGAGGTAAATGCACACACTCTGTCATCCTGCCCGTAAGAGAGAACCATGCTCTTATCCAGTCCGCAGTCCCTCGCCTTTCCTGCCGGCACGATTTCCAGCTCCGCGGAATAAAAATCTTCTTCCTCCATGCTGTATTTTTCTTTCAAGAGCCGCAGGATGTTTTTCTTCACCGCATCTTTTTCTTCCTTTTTCAAATCATCCGCCTTCTCTATCGGGCAGTTGCCAATGAGCAGGTCCAGCTTCTCTCCCTCGATAACTTTTGACGCCTTCTTCTCCATCTGCTCCTGTGCCAGGTGAATCAACAGGTCGGTAATGACGAATACAGGGTCTTGCTGTTCCTCTCCGATTGTCACTTTGACAACACTTCCGTCCTTTTTTACGACCACGCCGTGAAGTGCGAGAGGCTGTGCCACCCACTGGTATTTCTTGATTCCCCCGTAGTAATGGGTATCTAAGTAGGCAAGTCCTTCATTTTCATAAAGAGGGTTCTGCTTTACGTCAATCCTCGGAGAATCGATGTGCGCTCCAAGGATATTCATGCCCTCGGACAGCGGCTTCTCCCCCATACGGAAAAGAGCAATCATCTTGGACATGCATACCGCATACACTTTGTCGCCTGCTTTCAAGCCTTTTTCTTGGGCAAGCACGGTCTTGATATCCTGATATCCCGCCTTCTTCGCCATCTCAACCGCCAGTTCCACACATTCTCTCTCGGTTTTGCCTCTGTCCAGACATTCCTTATACTTTTCATTGATATCCTGTAATTCTGCAAGCTCCGCTTTTCCGTAAGTGGTCCAAATATTTTTCGCTTCCATCTGATTCTTCCTCCGTTCTACTACAATATATTTATGGTTAATCTATTTTAAAATCATGTTCCCCTCAAATCAAAAATCCTATTCCTTAACCGCCTTACACTTCGCAGCCAAAATCCGATTCCCGGATACCCTCTCCCCTCGGAGCTTCAAATCCGATTTCCGAACGGCTTTTTCTTTCGGAGAACGAGGGGGAATATCCTGCGTCAGAATATTCCCCCTTACTGCTTTTTCTTTTCCTATTCCGGTTTTACCACTCAAACTTCTTCTCAAAATATGCTTTGAGTTCTGTAATCTTTACTCTCTCCTGCTCCATGGTATCGCGGTCACGCACTGTCACCGCGCCGTCCTCCTCTGACTCGAAATCGTACGTCACACAGAACGGTGTGCCAATCTCATCCTGACGGCGGTAGCGTTTTCCGATATTTCCGCGGTCATCAAACTCGCAGTTATATGTCTTGGAGAGCTCCTCGAAAATTTTCAGCGCGCCTTCGTTTAATTTCTTGGACAGCGGGAGTACTCCGACTTTCACAGGAGCCAGCGCCGGATGGAAATGCAGCACTGTACGCATATCCGGCTTCTCCTCTGTTCCAATATTCTCCTCGTCGTATGCGCTGCACAGGAAAGCAAGGACCATTCGGTCCGCTCCGAGAGACGGCTCAATAACATAAGGAACGTATTTTTCCTTCTTCTCATCGTCAAAGTAGGTCAAATCCTGCTTGGAAACCTCCATATGACGGGACAGGTCATAATCTGTCCTGTCAGCGATTCCCCACAATTCTCCCCATCCGAACGGGAATAAAAATTCTACGTCCGTTGTCGCCTTGCTGTAGAAGGAAAGCTCTTCTTTCTCATGGTCGCGGTAGCGCACCTCATCCTCTTTCAGTCCCAGAGAACTCAGCCAGTTTAAGCAGAAGCTCTTCCAGTAGTCAAACCATTCCAAATCAGTATCCGGCTCGCAGAAAAATTCCAATTCCATCTGCTCGAACTCTCTCGTACGGAAAGTAAAGTTTCCGGGTGTAATCTCGTTGCGGAAGGATTTACCAATCTGCGCAATACCAAACGGAATCTTCTTTCTGGATGTGCGCTGTACATTTTTAAAGTTCACGAAAATCCCCTGCGCTGTCTCCGGACGGAGGTATACAATATTCTTGGCATCTTCTGTCACTCCCTGGAATGTCTTGAACATCAGGTTAAATTCGCGGATATCTGTAAAGTTATGCTTGCCGCAGGAAGGACACTTGATATCATGCTCCTCGATGTAGGCAGTCATCTGCTCCTTGGACCATGCGTCCACACTGCCCTCCAGCTGAATACCATTTTCCGCCGCATAGTCTTCAATCAGCTTATCCGCGCGGAAACGCTCTTTACATTCCTTACAGTCCATCAGAGGGTCGCTGAATCCGCCCAGATGTCCGGAAGCCACCCATGTCTGCGGGTTCATCAAAATCGCGCAGTCCACACCCACATTATACGGACTCTCCTGCACAAATTTCTTCCACCATGCCTTCTTGACATTGTTTTTCAGCTCCACGCCGAGATTACCGTAATCCCAGGTATTAGCAAGCCCCCCGTAAATCTCGGAGCCCGGATATACAAATCCTCTCGATTTTGCCAGAGCCACAATCTTATCCATTGTCTTTTCTACCATTATAAACTTCCTCACATTCTCTATACAATCATAAGCGTCGGTGTACAAAGGGCAACACAGTCGATGAAGGGCAGACGCCTAAAGCGTGTTGCCCTTTGTACACTGACGCTAACGTTTTTATTATACCTGTTCCCTCTCTTTTTGTAAAGAAAAGCCAGGAAAATTCTCCCTTAAAGCAGAGTCTCCAGGATTTCCAGAGATTTAAACTTCTTATCTATGTATACATCGCAATATCTCTCCATGATTTTTCCTAGTTGGTCCAACACATCATCCGAGACTACAAATGTATATAACTTCTCTATTTTGCTGCTTTCTATATATTGCATGCTATATAATGTAGACTTATGCAGGGAAATGCCGTCGATGACATCCCCGGCACATTCCCGGCAGACCAGCCCGCCTTTTTTTACACTGAAGAGGTTTCCGGGAGTCTCACTGCCGCAGTTCACGCACTGGAAGACCTGTGGTCCCTCCCCGTTGAGACAGATTGCCTTCAGCTCAAATATGTAACGGATGAGGCGGTTTGGTATATGGGGATTTACAAGCGCCTTCAAGGTCTGATAGAGCAGTTTTAACATTTCTCTCTCATCGTTGGCTTCCCGCGTATAATAATTGGCAAACTCCAGAAAATAAAAACCGTAATAGGCTCCCGTGATATCTTCCCGAAGCTCCGCGAAATAATTGGATATGCTGGCAGACTGTATCGTGTAGGACGTCCGCCCCTCATACATGGTAAATTCTCCGAAGGAAAACGGATTCACAGCGCCGATAAGGGGGCTGTTCGGTCTCCTCGCCCCCTTAGCAAACGCTGAAATCTTTCCATGTTCTTTTGTAAGGAGGACGACTCTCTTGTCGTATTCCCCCACCGGCGCTGCGGACAGCACCATCCCTGTCAAAACAATCTGATTCACATTCTATGCCTCTTTTATAAGTACGATTTTTCCTGCCGCCCCCGTTCTCCCTCATACAAACAGCCGTCTCTTTCTGCGGCGCCGCAGTCTGTACAAACGTGATGGGAGCATGCTTCCTCCTGCCTGTAGAGGAGATAATCCTCCACCTTTCCCGTCAGCATAAACTGACTCCAGTATTTTCCTTCCATCGGCTCACCTCGTCATATGTGATTATTCTTATGTGCTGTTCTTAGGTTCCCCGATTCTTTCAGAAGCTATACTACGCAAAATCTGCCAGCGCTTTTTCGTCCAAATGCCTTGACAATCGCTTTTCCATCCAAACACCCCGACAATACGCTTACTCCTATCGCACTGCCTGCAGGTAAAGCGCTCCCGAAATCTCTCTGTCAGTCTTCATCCTGCCTGTAGCCGAAGTTTTTCATCAGAAAATCACTGTCTCTCCAATTTTTCTGTACCTTCACCCAGAGCTTTAGATTTACCTGGCAGTCCAGAAGCTTTTCTATCTCATAACGGGCTGTGCTGCCGATTTTTTTGAGCATGCTGCCCTGCTTTCCGATAATGATGCCCTTGTGGGAATCCCGCTCACAGATGATGGTGGCATCAATATGCATGACCTTTTTCTGCATTTTCATGCGGTCAATCGCCACCGCAATCCCGTGGGGAATTTCCTCCTGCAGGCAGTGCAGTGCTTTCTCCCGGATAAGCTCCGCCACAATCTGGCGTTCCGGCTGGTCCGTGATGGTATCCTCATCATAAAACTGGGGGCCATAGGGAAAATATTGCAGGATAACCTTCACCAGTTCTTCTGTATTGTCCCCCTTGCGCGCGGACACCGGCACAATCTCCGCGAAATCATATTCTCTGCGGTAGGTGTCGATTGCCTGCATGACTTCCTCCGGCTTCACCATATCCGTCTTGTTGATGACGAGGACAACCGGTGTCTTCACCTTTTTTAGCTGCCCGATGATATGCTGTTCCCCTGCTCCGATGAAGGTGGAAGGCTCCACCAGCCAGAGTACCACATCCACTTCATTCAGTGTGCGTTCCGCCACATTGACCATATATTCGCCCAGCTTATTCTTCGCCTTGTGGATTCCCGGTGTGTCCACAAAGATAATCTGCCCCTCCTCAGTTGTCAGCACCGTCTGGATGCGGTTTCTTGTGGTCTGTGGTTTATTGGAGGTTATGGCAATCTTTTGTCCAATCAGATAGTTCATCAGTGTGGACTTCCCTACATTTGGTCTCCCGATGAGCGTCACAAACCCTGATTTAAAATTTTCTTTCATTCCTGCTCCTTTTCTTTTCGTAAACGCGCTGTTTTAGGAAAACGCCGATAAAAGCGTTTCCCGCGCCGAAATGACATGCTTTCGCTGTCATTCCTCAGAACAATGTCCTCACCTCTGAAAACATTTCCTTGTTCGCCTCAATCTTATCCTCGCTGCCGATAACGCAGAGCATATCCGCCTGAAGGAGTGCTCTAACCACATCGGCGAGGGCTCGGATGTCTTCCTGTCCGGCATTTAAAATCTCCATTCGTTCTTTGCGCATCATCTCTTCTGACACATGATTCATGTAGAGATTCATGGAACGGTCCCCCTTGGCAGCCGGTGTCATGGGACGGTCGATGTTGCTGATGGTGCCGATGATATATTTATTCATATCCCGTTCGCTAACGGTAAACTCTTCCAGATATTTGACAACTCCTTCATACACTTCCATGGTCTTTTCCAGATTCGGGTCGCGGTAGGATACCAGATATCCCTCACCGATACGGTTGAAATTGCTCATACACCCGTACGCACCGCCTTTAACCCGGACATTCTGCCACAGATAATCATAACTTAAAATCACCTTGAGTATCTGAAGCGCTCCATTGTACTGTGCCCCTTCATCGATGAAATTGCCGACTCGTGCTACATACTGTACTTTTGAGGAAGTCTGAAAACCTTCGTTTCTCTTCTTACAGTGCAGAATGCAGTGTGTCTCCTTTGGTTTCTCCCCGTTATTCAAGGTATGTTCTATCTTTTCAAAAGCAGACACCGCCGGAAGCACGCCTTCTTCCGAGGATGTGTAGCTTATCATCAGATTATCCGCCCGGAAAATAGCGGAAGAAATCTTTTTCAATTTGTCAATCAAATCCGCCTTGTGCTCCTCGAAATGTTCCTCGATATCCCGGACCACCTCGTAAAAGCCAATCCCGTCGGTATCATCCTTGAACTTCGCCATGGGAGAGGCATAGGACAGAGCGCGCAGCGCCGCCGTCGTATGTCCGGACGACTGGAAAGACATGGTGAGTCTGGATTTGAGCATGGCGAGAATCTCTTTCAGCCGTTTCTCATCATCCAGTTTGGACTCCATAAGGATTTCTCTCATCATGGCAAACAGCACATCCATCTGCGGATAAAGAGCCTTTCCTTTCATCTCAAACGTTGCTTTGAAAACTTTTTCCTTTACTTCGACAACATCTGCGTATAACTCCAGGGAAGTCCCGATTCCTCCTGTGTGCACATTGATTTCATTGAACAGCTCTCCGTACTCGTAATGGTTCGTATCAATGATGCCTAGCACACTCTGCAAAATCCCCACATACGGCAAAAGCTCCTCCTCGATGCCCGACAAGTCGAACATCAAAGTCGCATAGCCGATTCCGTTTGTCTCCACATTGTGGTGAACCATCGGAACATCTCCGGCTTTCCTCTCACTGTTTAAGACAGGGGCAATTTCCTTTGAAATATCCTCTCTTTTCAGGACCGGAATCTTCTCCAGGTCTTCGGGGGAGGACTCTTCCTCCTGGTACGCCTCCAGCGCCTTTGTGTCCGCCGCCAGCTTTTCCACCTCTGCAGGTGAGAGTCCTTCTTTGTATGCCTTAAGCTTTTCTTCCAATTCCCTGTCGAGCCGTGCCGTGCGTCCCGGTTCGGGCTTAATAACAACAATGGCGCCATGGGTATTCTCAAGCAGATACTTCTCAATCAGCCCCTCGAAATATCCTGTGCCAACCTGCTCCTTCAAAAAGGTGAAGGTAGGAATCGCCTGCATGTGGATGAATGGCTTTGTCTCGTCATACAGCCAACTGTCAAAGAGCTGCAGACCATACATCAGCCCTTTTGGATAATTCCCGAAATCCGCCTCCCGGAAACGGAACTCGTGGTAATTGATTCCCGCCTCCAGCGCTTTCTTGTCAATTCCACTTTTCACGATACCTTTCAGTGTATCCTCGATTACCCGGATGAACTCTTCTTTCTGTTCCAGGTTGGCATTCTTGGAAATCACGGAAAATATCGGCTGGTATATGCCATTGTCGTAGGAGCCCATGATGTCTTTTCCGATTCCTTTATCCAGAAGTACTTTTTTGAGCGGTGCTCCCGGCGCGGAGAGCAGCGCGTAGTCCAGTATCTGGAAGGCGAGATACAGCTTTTCATCCAGGGACGTGCCAATCACTTTATTGTAGGAGAGATAGGTATTATCCTCCACAGGTTCCCCGCTGGAAATTGAATATTCCATCTCCACTTCCTTCATTTTATCAAAGGGTTTTTGAAAACGGATTTCTGAATCCACCTCAATGGCGTCGAAATCAGAGAGATACTTTTCATCCAGCCAGCGCAATTTCTCCTCCATATCCATCTTCCCATAGAGATAGATATAACTATTAGAAGGATGATAATACTTTCTATGAAAATTTAAAAATTGCTCATATGTCAACTCCGGAATCACTTCCGGGTCGCCGCCGGATTCATTTGCATAGGAGGTGTCAGGGAAAAGAGAATTTAAAATCACTCTGTCCAGCACACCCTCCGGTGAGGAAAACGCGCCCTTCATCTCATTGTACACCACGCCGTTATAGGCAAGCTTTCCGTCCACATCATCCAGCTTATAGCTCCAGCCCTCCTGCCGGAAAATCTCCTCGTGCTGATAAATATTGGGATAGAACACCGCATCCATGTACACGTGCATCAGGTTCTGAAAATCCTTGTCATTGCAGCTTGCCACCGGATACACCGTTTTATCCGGGTAGGTCATGGCATTTAAAAAGGTGTTCAGAGACCCTTTCACAAGCTCCACAAACGGGTCTTTCACCGGAAAGTCACGGGAACCGCAGAGCACCGAATGTTCCATGATATGGGGAACTCCGGTACTGTCTGACGGCGGGGTGCGAAATCCGATGGTAAACACCTTATTCTCATCGTCATTCTCCATCAGGAGTACCCTTGCCCCGCTCTTTTTGTGCCGCAGCAGCACTCCTTTTGATTTTAAATCTGAGAGGTCCGCTTCCTGCACGACCTCATACGTTTCTAAATCGTATATGCTCATCTTCTCAACTGTCTCCTTGTCCTTTTCTTATTCTCCTAACAGAATGTCCAAAATCTCCTCATTTGAAACACCCTGTGTCTTCCGATACGTGTTATTATAGCATTTTGTCCGTGGCATGAAAAGGGTACAAGGAACGAACGCCTTTTGATGCGATGATATCGGTTCCCGTCCCTGCAATATTTTCGATGATGACGGCTCCCGCCTCAATGGGTGCCGTTACTTCTGTTTTTTTCAGGATATCCATGCAGTCCCTGATTTTTTCTTTAGGAATTTCTCCCTTTGTCCGTACCGGAACGAGAGGGTTTTCTGCTTCTTTCACCCGCACCGTGGTGGTCAGCGTGCGCATGGGGTGGAGCAGTTCATTCACCGCATAGTCTGCGCCTCTTTTGCAGCGGTTTCCCGATACCGACACGTTTTCTCCTGTGATATCCGCTGTCAGCCTGCAGCCCACCGGACAGCAGATACAGATAAGAACTTTCTCTGCCATCTCTTAATCCTCCTTTATCTGAATCCGAATCCTGCGGATTTCTCCACATTCTTCCAGTTCTTCCCGCTTTATCAGCACTTCTTCCATCTCTCCGGGAGATAATGCCTGTGCCTTTCTGCACTTTAGAAGCTTCTCATCCACGTAAGTTTCCACATGGCAGTCCTTAAATACTCCCGTCACCCGGAAACGAATCTTCAGAACCTCTTCACATTTTTTTACATTCACACAGGAGGGCACAGTGTAACGCACACCCTCTCCGGCGCAGATGGAGGCAACGCTTAAGGCAATCTCTTTCTTTCCGCTGCACAGTTTCTTTTCCCGGACATAGCGCGCCGCGCTTTTTCCCGCTGCTTCTGCCTCCTGGGACACAAAATCTACCAAGTCATGGACGTGGAGCACATTTCCGCACGCGAAGATACCTTCCACACTTGTCTGGAAGCTCTCATCCGTCAGAGGACCGTTCGTCACGGGATTTAATTTCACTCCTGCCTGCTTGGACAATTCATTTTCCGGAATCAGCCCCACCGACAAAAGAAGTGTATCGCAGGGGTATTCCTCCTCCGTCCCCGGTATAGGCTGCCCCTTCTCATCCACCTCGGAGAGCACCACCGACTCCAGACGCTCCTTTCCTTTTATCTCTGTCACAGTATGCCGCAGCTTCAGCGGAATCCCATAGTCATCCAGACACTGGACAATGTTGCGCTTCAGTCCTCCGCTGTAGGGCAAAAGCTCTGCCACCGCGTGGACATGCGCGCCCTCCAGGGTCATCCTTCTTGCCATGATGAGTCCGATATCCCCGGAGCCCAAGATGACAACCTCTTTCCCCGGAAGATACCCCTCCATGTTCACCAGCCGCTGCGCCGTGCCTGCTGTGTAGATACCCGCAGGGCGAAATCCCGGTATGTTCAGCGCTCCTCTCGGTCTTTCCCTGCATCCCATGGCAAGGATGACAGCCTCTGCTTTCAGCACAGTCACACCCCGTTCGCCGCTCACCGCTGTGACCTGCAAATTCTGGGAAACCTCTGTCACCATCGTGTTCAGCCAGATATCAATTTTTAGTCCCCCCCCCTGCCGCTCAAACCGCGCCGCGTATTCCGGTCCCGTCAGTTCCTCCTGAAAAGTATGGAGCCCGAATCCGTTGTGGATACACTGATTCAAAATGCCCCCTAATTCTTTGTCGCGCTCCAATATGAGAATCCGTCCGGCGCCTTCTCTTTTTGCCGCGGCTGCCGCCGCAAGTCCTGCCGGACCTCCTCCGATAATCACAATCTCGTAATGCTCCATTTTATTTTTCTCCCGTCACCATTCTGGATTTTCCGCCTTTTTTCGTCACTTCCTCGAGCGGAATGTGAAGCTCTTCTGCCAGGATTTCCATCACCTTCGGTGTACAGAATCCCCCCTGGCATCTCCCCATGCCCGCGCGCACCCTGCGCTTGACGCCGTCTAAAGATTTTGCTCCGGGAGTTCTCCGAATCGCCTCCAGAATCTCCCCCTCTGATATCTGCTCACAGCGGCAGATGATATTGCCGTATGCAGGATGTTCACGAATCAGAGCATTTCTCTCCTCCACCGATAGCAGCTGGGGATTTAAGATACCCGTTCTTGTCTCACAAAAATCTTCTTTTTCTTTCAGTCCCAGTCTTTCCCTCACAATTCCTGCCGCCATCATGCCAACCGCAGGCGCGCTGGTGAGTCCCGGCGACTCAATGCCCGCGCAGTCGATAAAGCCTTCGGCGTCCTCAGGCTCTCCAATCACAAACTCATGGGCATCCTCGTGGGCGCGCAGACCTGCAAAGCTGGTAATCACCTGTCTTACAGGGAGATTCTTTACGGTCCGTCCGGCGCCTGTCCTGACCGCTTCCAAGCCCTGCGCAGTGGTATCCACGCCGTCCCTGTCGTCAATATCCAGGGCTGTGGGACCGCAAAGCAGATTACCGTGCACAGTAGGACTTACCAAAACACCCTTTCCAAATTTCCCCGGCAGAGAAAAAATCGTATGCCGCACATGGTTTCCTGCCTCCTTGTCATACAGGAGATACTCCCCTTTTCGCGGTGTGATATGGATTTTCTTTTTGCTCACCATATTATGGAAAACATCCGCATAGACTCCCGCCGCGTTGACGACACATCTCGTCTCATATTCCCTTAATTCTCCATCCTCACTCACAACAATTTTCCAGCCATCTTCCATAGCTTCTATCGTTTCCACTCTCTGACGGAAATAAAATTCCACTCCATTTGCGCAGGCATTTTCCGCCAGGGCAATGGTAAGCCCGAAAGGACAGACGATTCCCGCATCCGGTGCATACAGAGCGCAGACTGCCTCATCCGAAATGTTTGGTTCCATGGCGAGCAGTTCTTCTCGCTCCACAATGCGCAGATTTTCTACCCCGTTCTTCCTTCCTCTCTCATATAATTCATCAAGCTTCCCCCGGTTCTCCTCCTCGGTGCACACCACAAGAGAACCGTTCTTTTGAAAGGGGAACTGCAGTTTTTCTGAGAGTACCTCCATCATCCGGTTTCCCTGTACATTCAGCTTTGCCATCAGTGTGCCCGGCTGCGCGTCAAAGCCCGCGTGGACAATCCCGCTGTTCGCCTTGGATGTGCCGCCGCACACGTCTTCTTCCTTCTCCAGGACGCAGGCTTTTACCCGGTATCTGGACAGTTCCCTTGCCACTGCCGCCCCGGTCACTCCCGCGCCTATAATCACTACATCGTACATTTGTCTTCCTCGCTTAAAAATTTATCGACTATCGCATTAAATCTCTCTGGATTTTTACTCGCTATGAAATGGTTTCCCGGCACAAAGGCAAGCTCTGCATTCGGCAGATTTTTATAAATCAGCTTGGTGTGCTCCTTTTTTATCATATCCTTTGTCCCTGCGATTACCAGCGTCCTCACATGCATCTGCTTCAAATCCTCCGGGGCAATATTGGGGTCATTGACCATCAGCCCCAGCATCTCCGCATTTCGCTTCGCTCCACGTTTCGCAAAAAAAGACGCCGTCTTATATCCCAGGATAATGGGAATCTGTACAGACGGTACCACACCCTTTCCATTTAAGTTAGCGCCGTTTAAAATCAGACGCTTTACCATATGAGGATAGCGCATGGCAAAAATGAGGGCAATGTTCCCTCCATCGGAAAACCCCAGGAGATTTACGCGTTCAAGCCCCTGCTCCTGCAAAAACTCCCGCAAATCTTCCACAAACTGCCGGATGGTAAACGGCGCCGTTCCCCGCGCCGATTTTCCATGTCCCCGTGTATCGACGGCTATCACGCGGTACTTCTTTTTAAAATAGGAAATCTGATGTTCAAAATAACTGCCGTCCTCCCCGTTTCCGTGTAGCAGAACAAGCGGCTCTCCGCTGCCTTCTTCCCTGTAATACAACTGTATGTCCATCTCAGCTCTCCTATTCTTTCGCCCAGCCGTAGGAATACTGAACCGCTCTCTTCCATCCCGCCAGCATGCTCTCTCTTGTTTTTTCTTCGATATCCGGCTCGAAAATCCGGTCAATCTCCCAGTTTGCTTTGACTTCTTCCATACTCTCCCAGTATCCCACCGCAATTCCAGCGAGATAGGCTGCGCCCATGGCAGTGGTCTCCACACAGCGTGGACGCTTCACCGGCGCATAAGACAGGTTCGCCTGGGTCTGCATAAGGAAATTGTTGGCACTCGCCCCGCCGTCCACTTTCAGGGCAGATAAGGCAAGCCCGGAATCCTCCGCCATGACCTCCAGGACATCATTGACTTGGTAGGCTAAAGATTCCAATGTCGCGCGGATGATATGATATTTGTTGACGCCTCTCGTAATCCCCACGATAGTGCCTCTGGCGTACTGGTCCCAGTGGGGAGCTCCCAGTCCTGTAAAAGCGGGCACTACGTAGCAGCCGTTGGTATCCTTTACCTTCTGCGCCATATATTCTGAATCCTGAGAAGAATCAATCAGTCCCATCTCGTCTCTTAACCACTGGATTGCCGCCCCCGCGACAAAGATAGAGCCCTCCAGTGCATAGGTGACCTTCCCGTCCAGCCCCCAGGCTATGGTCGTCACCAATCCGTTTTCTGAAAAAACCGGCTTCTCCCCGGTGTTCATAAGAAGGAAACATCCTGTGCCGTATGTATTTTTCGCCTCTCCTTTTTCAAAACAGGTCTGCCCGAAGAGAGCCGCCTGCTGGTCCCCCGCCGCTCCCGCGATGGGGATGGGTGCTCCGAAAAATCCCGCATCCGCTTCCCCGTAAATACAACTGGATGGTTTCACCTCCGGCAGCATACACGCAGGAATATCAAACTCCCGCAGAATGTCCTCATCCCATTTCAGTGTGTGGATATTAAAAAGCATGGTCCGTGAGGCATTGGAGTAGTCGGTCACATGCACTCTGCCTTTTGTCAGCTTCCAAATCAGCCATGTCTCCACGGTGCCGAAGAGGATTTCTCCGCGCTGCGCCCGCTCTCTGGCGCCCTCCACATTGTCCAGTATCCATTTTATCTTTGTGCCGGAAAAATAGGCATCGATGACAAGCCCTGTCTTCTGACGGAATTTCTCTGTCAGCCCTTTTTCCTTCAGTACATCACAATATTCCGAGGTGCGCCTGCACTGCCAGACAATGGCATGGCAGAGGGGCTCTCCCGTATTTTTGTCCCAGACAATGGTTGTCTCTCTCTGGTTTGTGATTCCGATGGCAGCAATGTCCGCGGCTGCAGCGTGGATATTCGCCATGGCAGCCTCCGCCACCTCCATCTGTGTGGACCAGATTTCCTCCGCATCATGTTCCACCCAGCCCGGCTTCGGGAAATACTGGGTAAATTCTTTCTGTGCCACGCTGCATATCTCGCCCCTTTTATTAAATAAAATACAGCGGTTGCTCGTGGTGCCAGAATCAAATGCCATCACATATTTTTTCATACCATCCTCCTACAGTCCAAATTCCTTGTAAAGCTTCTCTAAAAACACTTTATCCTTTGTCGCCTTTTTTACGTCTGCAACGCGGTCTGCCTCTAAAAGTCGGGCATATAAAGTATTCAGGCGTTCCGAGGCTTCCACCTTACCAGCCTTGACACCCTCTTCCCGCGCTTTTTGCTTTTCGATAATCTTTTCTTCCCACTCCTGCATGTACTTCACCCCGATTTCTTCGCTGGATTTGATTTGTTGGATGCGTTCCTGCATTTTATGGATTTTATCGCTTTTGCATTGACGGCTGACTTTTTCGGTCGTGTGCTCCATATAATGCAAAAGCTCCACCAGTTCATCACTGACACCGGACCTGTCTATACCGTGAGTGTTGAGAAATATCCGAGTCGCTCCGTCATTCAGACAGAGATTCCGTGATTCCCTGCAGATTTGCTCGAAAGT
>OGQQ01001342.1_pt1 | contig 19339 bp, 19 predicted proteins | sample 1553281 | NCBI WGS metagenome assembly OGQQ01 (sample SAMEA2579937, study PRJEB22360) | human gut metagenome | biome: human gut; feature: human-associated habitat; material: faeces | place: Denmark | collected 2008/2010 | reverse complement strand
AGGTGCGCATCGCCCTGGACCACCTGCTGCCCAAGCAGCGCGAGGCCCACGGCATTAAGGAGGGCGAGCTCGTGATGACTCCCGCTGTGGTCGAGCACGTCATCGCTTCCTACACGCGCGAGGCCGGCGTGCGCTCGCTCGACAAGCTGCTGGCGAAGATCGCCCGCGCCCGCGCCAAGCAGATCGCCTTCGACGAGGCGTTCGCCCCCGAGATCGGGGAGAAGGACGTGGAGCGGATTCTCGGCATGCCCAAGTTCCTCCGCGAACAGTACGAGGTGGGCGGCATGACGGGCGTCGTGACGGGCTTGGCCTGGACCGAGGTGGGCGGCGACATCCTCTATATCGAGTCGGTGCTGACGCCCGGCAAGGGCAAGGTGAGCCTCACGGGCAACCTGGGCGCCGTGATGAAGGAGTCGGCGACGATCGCCCACGAGTGGGTGATGGCCCACCACGAGGAGCTGGGCATCGACCCCGAGGCGTTCGAGAAGAACGACATCAACATCCACGTCCCCGAGGGGGCGATTCCGAAGGACGGCCCCTCGGCCGGCATCACGATGGTCACGTCGATCGTTTCGACCTACACGGGCCGCAAGGTGAAGGAGCGGATCGCCATGACGGGCGAGACGACCCTCCGCGGACGGGTGATGCCCGTGGGCGGGGTGAAGGAGAAGATTCTCGCGGCCAAGCGCGCCGGCATCACCGAGCTGATCCTCTCGGAGGAGAACCGCAAGGACATCGCCGAGATCAAGCCCGAATACGTCGAGGGCCTCACGTTCCATTACGTGCGGACCAACGACGAGGTGCTGCGTCTGGCGCTGGAGTAACACGACCGACCGAACCGTGAGCGCTATGTTCCGTATCCGTCCGGCCCTCGTGTCCGACATCCCCGCGATGCGGCTGCTGTTCCGCGAAACGGTGCTCTCCGTCAATCGGCGGGACTATACGGCCGAAGAGGTCGCCGACTGGGCGTCGTGCGGCGAGGGGGAGACGCATTGGCGGGAGCTGTTCGCCCGTCAGCGTTGCTTCGTGGCCGAGGATGCGCGAGGGACGATGACGGGATTCGCCTCCGCGGACGGAGAGGGGTATATGCACATGCTCTTCGTCCACAAGGATTTCCAGCGGTGTGGAGTGGCCACGGCGCTCTATGCCGCCGTCGAACGGTTCGCCCGGGAGGCGGGGGCCGTGCGGATCGCGTCGGAGGTCAGCGAAACGGCCCGGGGATTCTTCGAGCGGCAGGGCTTCCGGGTGGATGCGAAGCAGCGGCGGCAGGCCGGCCGTCTGGAGCTGACGAATTACAGGATGAGCAAAGCGCTGGAGCCCTTCTGCGGTTCCGGCGAAACGGACGAACTGCATATATTATGAATATCGAAGAGTTCCGGAACTTCTGCCTCTCCCTGCCGGGTGCGCACGACGACTTTCCTTTCGGGAAGGCGTCGTCGGACTACGACCGCAATCTGCTCGTGTTTTACGTGGCGGACAAATGGTTCTGCTTCGTGAATGCCGAGGCGTTCGATTTCTGCACGCTGCGGTGCGCCCCGGAGGAGATCGGGGCCCTGCGCGAACGCTACGAGGGCGTCGGCCCCGGGTGGCACATGGACAAGCGGCATTGGATCAGCGTGCGTTTCGACAGCGACGTGCCCGACGGCGTGCTGCTGGAGATGGTGCGCAAATCGTATGAACTCGCGGAGGCGAAGCTGACGAAACGGCAGCGGAGCGCCCTCGCGGAACGGATAGAGCCATGAAATTCATCGCAATCATCCCGGCGCGCTACGCCTCGACGCGCTTTCCCGGGAAGCCGCTGGCCCTGCTGGGCGGCAAACCCGTCATCCGGCGGGTTTACGAACAGGTAGCAGGGGTGCTGGACGACGTGGCGGTGGCCACGGACGACGAGCGCATCCGCGAGGCGGTGCTCGCCTTCGGCGGGCGGGTGGTGATGACCTCCCCCGACCATAGGAGCGGCACGGACCGCTGCCGGGAGGCTTACGACCGGATCGGCGGGGCGTTCGACGCGGTGGTGAACGTGCAGGGCGACGAGCCCTTCGTCCGCGCTTCGCAGCTCGAGACCCTGATGCGCTGCTTCGACGACCCCGGGACCGACATCGCCACGCTCGTCAGGCCTTTCGCGCCCGAAGACGGACTTGCTGCACTGGAGAATCCCAATTCGCCGAAGGTGGTGCTCGATGCGCAGTCGCGGGCCATCTATTTTTCCCGCTCGGTGATTCCCTACCTGCGGGGCGTTCCGCGCGAAGAGTGGCTCGCGCGCCACACGTTCTACAAGCATATCGGGCTTTACGCCTTTCGCGCCGACGTGCTGCGGGCGGTGACGGCGTTGCCGCAGTCGCCGCTTGAGCTGGCCGAATCGCTTGAACAGCTGCGCTGGCTGGAGAACGGTTACAAGATCGGCGTGGGGATTTCGGAGGTCGAGACCATCGGCATCGACACGCCCGAGGATCTGGAGAAAGCGGAACGCTTTCTCCAATTAAAAATGAAGAATGAAAAATTAGGGATTGAAAATTCTCCGGAATTCTTAATCTTTAATTTTTAATTTTTAATTCGAATTTTATGGCAATAAAATTTATCGCAGGTCCGTGCGTCATTGAATCGGCCGAACTGCTGGACGCCGTGGGCGAAAGGCTTGCGGCCATCAACCGCACCCTCGGCACGGAAATCATCTTCAAGGCCTCGTTCGACAAGGCCAACCGCACTTCCATATCGTCGTTCCGCGGCCCGGGACTCGAAAAGGGGTTGCAGATGCTTTCGGACGTGCGGGCGAAGTGGGGGCTGCGTCTGCTCACCGACATCCACGAATCGTGGCAGGCCGCACCCGTCGGCGAGGTCGTCGACGTGATCCAGATTCCGGCGTTCCTCTGCCGCCAGACCGACCTGCTCGTCGCGGCGGCGAAGACCGGCCGCACGGTGAATGTCAAGAAGGCGCAGTTCCTCTCCGGCGAGGACATGCGCTACCCCTATGAGAAGGCCGTGGAGGCGGGTGCCCGGGAGGTGTGGCTCACCGAGCGCGGCAACATCTACGGCTATAACAACCTCGTGGTCGATTTCCGCAACATCCCCGACATGCTGCGCATCGCCTCCACCGTGGTGATGGACTGCACGCATTCGGTGCAGCGTCCCGGCGCGGCGGGCGGCAAGACGGGCGGCAACCGCGAGTTCGTGCCCTCGATGGCCCTCGCGGCCCGGGCGTTCGGAGCCAACGGCTACTTCTTCGAAGTGCATCCCGATCCGGACCGCGCCTTGAGCGACGGCCCGAACATGCTGCGGCTGGACGATCTGGAAAACCTCATCAAAAAACTCATACAATGACCGATACCATCAAGGCGCAGATTCTCGCGGTGGCCCGCCGGGCCGTGCATACCGAGATGCTGGCGCTCGGACACCTCGAACAGACCCTCGGCGACGCCTTCGCCGAAGCCGTGGAGTTGATTCTCGCCGGCCGCGGCAAATGCATCGTTACGGGCATGGGCAAATCGGGCCTCATCGGCCGCAAGATCGCGGCGACGTTCGCCTCGACCGGCACGCCGAGCTTCTTCCTGCATCCGGGGGAGGCGTTCCACGGCGACCTGGGCATGATTTCGAAGGAGGACGTCATCCTGGCGCTCTCCTATTCGGGGGAGACCGACGAGATCCTGAAGATCGTCCCCTTCATCCACTCCAACGGCAACCGGCTGATCTCGATGACCGGCAACGACGATTCGGCGCTGGCCCGCAACTCCGACGTGCACCTGAACGTCGGGGTCGAGGAGGAGGCCTGCATCCTGCACCTCGCGCCGACCACCTCGACCACGGCGCAGATCGCCATGGGCGATGCGCTGGCCGTGTCGCTCATGCAGCAGCGCGGCTTCACGAGCGTCGATTTCGCGCGCCTGCATCCGGGCGGAAGCCTCGGACGGCGCCTGCTGATGACCGTGGGTAACGTCATGCGCGACCACGATCTGCCGGTCGTCTCGCCCGACTGTTCGGTGGTGGAGATGATCCACACCATTTCGAAGGGCGGACTGGGACTGATCGTCGTCTGCGAGGGCGACCGCATCGAAGGCATCGTGACCGACGGCGACGTGCGCCGCGCGATGGAGCGTCTGAAGGCCGACTTCTTCAATATCCGCGCCCGCGACATCGCCACGCCGCATCCCAAGACGATCGGCGCCGGGGAGAAGCTCATCGAGGCCGAGCGCGTGATGACGCGCAACAAGATCACCTCGCTGCTGGTGACCGGCGACGATGGCAGACTGACGGGCGTCATCCAGATTTACGACATCAAACTGTAAGTTTTTGTCTTCGCACGGCGGGAATCCGGTTCCTTTGCATTATATTTGTCGGAACCGCGGATCTGCGCTGCCGCGGCCGGTCGTTTCCGGCAGTGTGCGGATACTGATGCCGCGGCCCCGATATACCCGAGTTCTACCTAACCGAATTGTTCCCGCATGATGCAGAAACTCCTCTGGGCGGCGTTCGTCTGCTGTACGACGCTCGCCTGCACGCCGAAAACCGAGGTCTCCTCGCCCGACGGTTCGATCCGTCTGAAGTTCGCCGCGGACAGGAAGAGCGGCGAAATGCGCTATACGGTCTCGGTCGGCGACCGTCCGCTTTTCGGACCTTCGCTGCTCGGTCTGGAGGCCGCGGAGGCGGACCTCGCGCACGATTTCCGGGTGGACGGGGCCGAATACGCCTCTGTCGATGAGGAGTGGACCCAGCCGTGGGGCGAGAACAAGCGCAACCGCAGCCGCTACAACGAGATGGCCGTCGCGCTGCACCGCGGCGGCGAGGTGCGCCTCACGATGCGTTTCCGTCTCTTCGACGACGGTCTGGGCTTCCGCTACGAGTACGAGGTTCCGGCGTGCGATTCGCTCGTCGTCACCGGCGAGCTGACCGAGTTCCGCTTCGCCGCGGACGGCGACACGTGGACCGTTCCCGCGGATTCGGGCGTTTGCGAGCCGCTCTGCCGTGCGATGCCTCTGCGCGACCTCGGGGACGCCGACACTCCGGCGACGTTCCGCGTCGCGGGGCTTTACGGCAGCATCCACGAAGCCGCGCTGTACGACTATCCCGAGATGACGCTCCGCCGGTGCGATTCGCTCGCCTTCCGGTGCGACCTCGCGCCGCTGCCCGACGGGACGAAGGCGCGTGTCGCGGGACGTTTCGTCACGCCGTGGCGCACCGTGCAGCTGGCTTCCGAAGCCGTGGGACTCATCAACTCCTCGCTGATCCTGAATCTGAATGAACCCTCGAAGATCGGGGACACGGAGTGGATACGGCCGATGAAGTGCATCGGTGTCCGGTGGCCGACGCCTTCGGAGGCCGACTCCCGGACGGCGGAAGAGCGGTACGATGCGGCGACCGAACAGGTCAAGCGTTACCTCGAATTCGCCGCCGACAACCGGATCGACGCCGTGCTGATCGGGCGGAGCGAAGGACGGGAGGCGCGGGACAGCGCGCGGCGTTCCGACTGCTGCGGGCCTTACCGGGATTTCGACATCGCCGCGATCGCCGGATATGCCCGCGACCTGGGTATCGAACTGATCGGTTGCCGCGGGACGGACGACTGCGTTTCGGGATGCGGACGGCAGCTCGATTCGGCGCTCATGCGGTACGCCGGGCTGGGCATGCACAACCTCATGACGGATTTTTCGGGGACGCTCCCCGACGGTTGCTCCCGCCGCAGCCAATACGGCGTGCGTCATTGCCGGTGGGTCGTCGAGGCGGCGGCCCGGCACTGCATGACGGTCGATATGCGCGAGCCGGTCAAGGACTGCGGCATCCGCCGCACGTGGCCCAACATGATGACGCGCTCGTACGGCTGCGGGGACGCCCGGTGTGCTGGCGGTCCGCCGTCGCACGGCGTGATGCTGCCCTTCACGCGCCTGCTGGCCGGTCCGATGGGCTGTGCATCCGGCACGTTCGATATTCTCAGCGAGTGCGCGCGCGACTCGGTGCGCTTCGGTCTCCGGGACTGCATGGAGGAAGCCGGGATGCGCGTCAATTCGACCCTCGCCGGACAGATCGCCGACTGGGTGATTCTCTATTCGCCGTTGCAGATGGCGTCGGACAGGATCGAGCATTATGAAGGCCACCCGGCTTTCCGGTTCTTCCGCGACTTCGATCCCGACTGCGACTGGTCGCGTGCGCTGGCGGGCGAGCCGGGCGAATACGTCGTCGTCGTGCGCCGTGCCGGCGACCGGTTCTATTTCGGGGCCGCGACGAACGAGCGGCCCCGCACGCTGCATTTCGAGTTGGACTTTCTGGAGCCGGAGGTGACCTACGAGGCGGCGATTTACGCCGATGCGCCGGACGCCGACTGGCGGACCGACCCCACGGCCTGCGACGTCTCGGTGCGCTACGTCACCTCGGCCGATGCGATCGACGTCGTGCTGGCGCCCGGCGGCGGACAGGCGATTTCTTTCCTGCCGCTGTGACGTTTCGCGGAATGGGGCGGACCGCTGCGCACGGTGTGCAGGCGGTTTCGACCGGCGTGACGTATGGAAATGCGAAAAATCCGGATAAAACGCCCCTGCCGATGCGATTCGGCAGGGGCGGACGTTTCGTGTCGCCGGAGTGTGCGGTCCGGGCGATACGGATCACTCTCCCTCTTCGAGGGCGAAGATCGCCTCGACGGGTTTGCGGAAGGTCTGGGCGATCTTGAGCGCCAGCAGCGCCGAAGGGACGAACTTTCCGGTCTCGACGGCATTCACCGTCTGGCGGCTGACTCCGACCGCATCGGCCAGTTGTTGCTGGGTCATGCGCACTTCGGCGCGTTCCACGCGGATTCTATTCTTCATCGGCAGCCTCCTTTGCGTACCGCCTCAACTGCCAGCGGAAGATCAGGAGAAAGAGCAGCGGCAGGGTGAACAGATTGTAGATCATGATGTCCAGAAATTCGGCCCCGTACGTGACGAGCGCGGCGGCGGCGACGGCCGCGCAGTTCGCGTAGAGTGCCGCGAGCAGCGCATTGAGGCGGATGCGGCCGATCCCTTCGTCTTCGATCCGTTCGCGCGAGCAGGCGATGAGAAGCGTTCCGGCGAGCAGTCCGACGATGACGGTGTTGTTGCAGACCGCATCCAATGTTTCGCCCGCCTCTGCCGCACCGGGCAGCAGGAACGAGGGAAACCCGTTGAGACCGTCGAACAGCATCAGCACCCCCAGCAGGGCCGCGGGAATGAAAAGCCCCCACCCGATTTTCCGGCATCCGTGGGGAAACAACAGAATTTTGTCCATAGGATTTCGTTTTTTGCGTGTTTGCGGACCGTAGGAGGTGCGCACGACTCCCGTCCGCTTTGCAAATGTAAAGTTTATTTTACATTTATGCAAATATACGCGACTAAAAAATCAACCCCGGACATAGTGGGGCAGTTCGGCGGGGATTTCCAGCGAAAATTCGACCAGTCCGCCGATCCGCCCTTCGCGGCGCCAGACGGTCTGGTAGATCAGTTTCCGCACGCCCCGTTTCTCGATCGTGTAGATGTTCCGCCCGCCCTCTTCGAGCAGACGCCGGATGACGGCGCGCGAGCGTTCGTTGTGGCAGGGGATGAGCGAACGGCCGCGCACGTCGCCGTTCACCGCCGCCGAGCGGGCATTCTGGTAGAGCACGGTCCCCTCCGTGTCGCAGACCGTCACGGCGCAGTCCGTCTCGTCGGCCCAGGGGCAGTTCCATTCGTTCGTCGTCATTGCTGTATTTTCACCAGTTGTTCGCGGTAGGCGTTCAGGATGCGCGATTTGGAGATGAAGCCCAGGTAGCGGTTCTTCTTGTCCACCACGGGCAGCATCCACGTGTGTTTGTCCTCGAATTTCTCCATGACGCTCATGATCGACTCGTGCTCGAGGATCCGGTCGGGCGGGGCGATCATGTAGTCCGAGATCGGCCGTCCGTACTTTTCGGGCTTGAACATGTCCTCGCGCAGGTCGTCGAGCTGCACCACGCCCAGCAGCCGCCCGAAGTTGTCGATCACGGGAAAGATGTTGCGGCGGGCCGTCGAGATGATGTGCACGATGTCGCCCAGCGTCATGTTCTCCTTGATGCGCAGGAAGTCGGTCTCCATCAGTTCGTCGAGTTTGAGGAAGACGAACACCGACTGGTCCTTGTCGTGCGTGAGCAGTTCGCCCCGCTGGCGCAGTTGTTTGGTGTAGATCGAGTCGGGATCGAGGTAGTAGTCCACGGCGAACGAGATGCAGGCCGTGATCATCAGGGGTATGAACAGTCCGTAGCCGTTCGACAGTTCGGCTATGAGGAAGATCGAGGTGAGCGGGGCGTTCATCACCCCCGACATGACGCCCGCCATGCCGACGAGCGTGAACGAGACCACCGAGACGTCCCATTGGAAGAGCATGTTGCAGACGAGCGCCAGCGTCGCCCCGGTGAACGCGCCGACGAACAGCGACGGGGCGAAGGTTCCGCCCACGCCGCCCGCGGCGTTGGTGGAGGCCATGGCTATCACCTTGAAGAACATGGTGGCGATGATGAAGAGGATCACCACCCAGTCGATGTCGCGGAAGCGGTAGAAGAGCGAGTTGTCGAACAACACCTGCGTATTGCCGTGCATCAGGGCGGTGAATCCTTCGTATCCTTCGCCGTAGAGGGGCGGGAAGATGAAGATGAGCACGCCGAGAATGGCGCCGCCCCACATCCATTTTTTCCACTGCCTGTCGATGCCTTTGAAGAAGCCGCCGACGCGCGAGTTCATCGAGGTGAAGTACCATGCCATCAGGCCGCACAGCACGCCCAGCAGGATGAAGAGCGGAATCTGCCACAGTTCGAAGGCGTCCTCCGGAGCCAGCGTCACGGCCAGAATCGGGTCGAAGCCGCGCAGCATGAAGGCCATGGTCGTCGCGGTGATCGAGGCGATGAGCAGCGGGATGACCGAGCCGGCGGTGATGTCGAGCATCAGGATCTCCAGCACGAAGACCACGCCCGTGATCGGGGCCTTGAAGATGGCGGCCAGCGCCGCGCCCGCGCCGCAGCAGAGCAGCAGCGTGGTGTTCTTGTAGTTGAGCCGGGCCAGCCGTCCGACGTTCGAGCCGATGGCCGCTCCGGTCAGCACGATCGGGGCCTCGGGACCGACCGATCCGCCGAATCCGATCGTCGTGGCGCCTCCCACGACCGAGGTCCAGCAGTTGTGCCGTGCGATGCGCGAGTTGCGGCTCGACATGGCGTAGAGCACGCGCGTGACGCCTTCCGAGATGTTGTCGCGGACGACGTATTTGACGAAAAGCGTGGCCAGGATGATGCCGACGGCGGGGTAGAATAGCAGCAGCACGTGCGCGCTGTCCACCGGAAACCAGTGCGTGAGCCCGTTCCGGATGCCGTAGAGGAGCATTTCGAACAGATAGGTGCCCACTCCGGCGAGCGCACCGACCGCCACGGCCAGAAGCATCATCATCTGGCGGTTCGACAGCCTCCGCGTCAGGCGGAGGAACATGCGGTAGATGCGGTCGGTACGGATCTGCATGGTTCTCGGTCTTTAAAACGTGTGCGGTCCGGGGCGGCGTTCCGGAGGCCGCCCCTCCGGTTCCGGCGCCGCTCCCGGCGATTCCGCGCTATTCGCCCTTCGCGGCGTAGTGCCGGGCCTGCTCCTCGATCAGCTCCCGGTCGTCGAAGTAGTCGATCTTCATGGCGCGGCGCACTTCGCGGAGCGTCTCGGCGGCCGTCGCGCGGGCCTTTTCGGAGCCGGCGCGGAGGATTTCGTACACTTCGCCGATGCGGTTCTCGTACTCCCTGCGGCGGGCGCGGATCGGGTCGAGCGTCTCGTTCAGTACGGCGATGAGCAGCCGTTTCACCTTCACGTCGCCCAGTCCGCCGCGGCGGTAGTGGGCCTTCAGCTCGTCGAGCGAGGCGTATTCGGGCAGGTAGCGTCCGAAATGCTTCGGGAGGCAGAAGGCGTCGAGGTAGGTGAAGACCGTGTTGCCCTCGACCTTGCCCGGGTCCTCCACGCGCAGGTGGTCGGGGTCGGTGTACATGCCCATGACCTTCTTCCTGACCTCCTCGGCCGTGTCCGAAAGGTAGATGCAGTTGCCCAGCGACTTGGACATCTTGGCCTTGCCGTCGGTTCCCGGCAGGCGCATGCAGGCGGCGTTGTCGGGCAGCAGGATCTCCGGCTCGACGAGTGTCTGGCCATAGACGGAGTTGAACTTGTGGACGATCTCGCGCGTCTGTTCGATCATCGGTTCCTGGTCTTCGCCCGCCGGAACGGTCGTGGCCTTGAAGGCCGTGATGTCCGACGCCTGGCTGATGGGGTAGGTGAAGAATCCCACGGGAATGCCCTGCCGCTGCGTCGTGTCGCCCTCGGCCGCCCCTTCGGCGAAGCCGCGGAGCGTGATTTCGGCCTTTACGGTCGGATTGCGCTGAAGGCGCTGCACCGTCACCAGATTCATGTAGTAGAACGCCAGTTCGCACAGTTCGGGGACCTGCGACTGGATGAAGAGCGTCGAACGCGCCGGGTCGAGACCCGCCGAGAGGTAATCGAGCGCCACCTCCACGATGTTCTGCCGCACCTTTTCGGGATTGTCCGCATTGTCCGTGAGCGCCTGTGCGTCGGCGATCATGATGAATATGCGCTCGAATTCGCCCGAGTTCTGCAATTCGACGCGGCGGCGCAGCGATCCGACGTAATGCCCCAGATGGAGCCGGCCCGTGGGGCGGTCGCCGGTAAGAATGATTTTTCCCATAGCGTTTTTCAGCGGTCGTGTTTCGTTTGTGGCGAAGCGTGTGCGGCCCGGAGCTTCTGTCCGGATCGGGACGGTCCCGCCGGAGCGGTCGTCCGGTCGTCGTCGTATCCCTTCTCCGGCGCCTTTCCGACGGGCCGGGACGGGGTTTCGCCGCCGCTTCGCGGTGGATTCATCGGACAAACATACGAAAATCCGCGCGCGCGGCCTAATAAAGTTGGCGGATATAGTTTTTTTTTATATATTCGCCCTGCGAAATAACGCGCTGCTATGACTATAATCCAACTCGAATACCTGCTGGCGGTGGCCAACTGCGGCAGTTTTTCCCAGGCTGCCGAACACTGCTTCGTGACGCAGCCCTCGCTGAGCATGCAGGTCAAGGCCCTCGAAGAGGAGCTGGGCGTGGTGCTGCTCGACCGTTCGAAGAAGCCCGTCATTCCGACCGAGGCGGGCGAGGTCGTGATCGGGAAGGCCCGCGAGACGCTCAAGGCCTACAACTGCATCCGCGAGGCGGTTTCGGAGCTGAAGGGCGAGACGGCGGGCAAGCTGCGGCTGGGGGTCATTCCGACCATCGCGCCCTACCTGCTGCACAAGTTCATCCCCGCCTTCGTGCGCGACTACCCGAAGGTCGAGCTGGAAATCTCGGAGATGATTACCTCCGACATCGTCGAGGCCCTCAAGCGCGACCGGATCGACGCCGCGCTGGTAGCCAGCGGGACCTGCGGCGAGGGGATCACCGAGCAGGAGCTTTTCAGCGACCGCTTCTATGCCTACGTGTCGCCCGAGAACCCGCTTTTCGAGCGGTCGAACATTCGCATCGAGGACATCGACCTGAAGGATCTGGTGATTCTGAGTCCCGGAAACTGTATGCGCGACCAGATCATCGAGCTGTGCCAGGCCCGCCGTTCGATGCCTTCGCACTACACCTTCGAGTCGGGGTCGCTCGATACGCTCATGCGCATCGTGGACTGCACTTCGTGTCTGACGATCGTTCCGGAGATGGCCGTGGAGTACATCCCCGCCGATCGCCGCGACCGGCTGAAGACCATCGCCAAGGGGGCCACTTCGCGCAAGATCGCCGTCGCCGTGCGGCGCACCTATGTCAAGAATTCGATCATCAGGGCCCTGACGGACACGATTCTGGCGAACGTCCCGGCGGCCCGGGCCTGACGGCGGCCCGTCGGTCCGTTCCGTCTCTCTGCCGGACGGATGCGGCCTGTCCGCCCGTCCGCCGTGCCGCCCGACGGCACGGCCGTGCGTTGCCCGGCATGGCCGCTTTTTTCTCCGGCTGCTCCTATTTTGCAATCCATAATTTTCAAATCCGGATAATCTTTCGTACCTTTGCAAGGTTATAGACCCGTAACGGATTTTTATGGATAAACTGATCGAAACGATCGTCAGCGCGATTGAAGATAAAAAAGGTAAGAATATTGTATCGCTGGACCTCTCGGGGTTCGACGGGGCGATCTGCTCGCATTTCGTCGTCTGCAACGCCGATTCCACCACGCAGGTGGCGGCCATCGCCGGCGGCATCGAGGAGAAGGTGCTCGAAACGCTGGGCGAGAAGGTGTGGCGCGTCGAGGGACAGCAGAACGCCCTCTGGATCGCCATGGACTATGTGGACGTGGTGGTGCACATTTTCCAGACCGATCTGCGCGGTTTCTACAAGCTCGAGGAGCTGTGGGCCGATGCGCCGATGGTGAAGTACGAATACGAAGCGTGAATTTGATTTATGGCACAACAACGGAAGAACAACAATAGAATGAACATGCCGCGGCCCTCCTATTTCTGGCTTTACGGACTGGCCGCCGTTTTTATCATCGGCTGGGCCGTCATGGGGGGCGGGAACGACGCCCCGCAGCCCAGCGACTGGACCTCTGTCGAACGGATGGTCGAGCAGGGCGAGGTGGAGCGCATTCAGGTCGTGAACCGCGACCAGGCGCAGGTCTTTCTCCGGAAGGAGGCGATCGGGAAGTACCGCAACGACGCGGAGAACAGGCAGTACGCACGGATTCCCGAGAACGGTGCGCAGTTGTTCTTCATCATCGGGTCCGTCGATTCGTTCCGCGAGGACCTGAGCGCCGCCGAGCAGCGCTCGGGCCATACGGTCCCCGTCGTCTATAAGAACGAGAAGAACGACTGGACGTCGCTGCTCATCAACCTGCTGCCGTGGGTGGTCATCATCGGCGCGTGGTTCTTCATCATGCGCTCCATGTCGCGCGGAGCGGGCGCCGGGGGCGGTGGAGGCATCATGAACGTTGGCAAGGCCAAGGCGCAGGTCTTCGACAAGGACAACTCCCGGCGCGTGACCTTCAAGGACGTCGCCGGACTGGAGGAGGCCAAGGTCGAGATCATGGAGATCGTCGATTTCCTCAAGAAGGCCGATAAGTACAAGGAGCTGGGTGCGAAGATACCGAAAGGCGCGCTGCTCGTGGGCCCTCCGGGAACGGGTAAGACGCTGCTGGCCAAAGCCGTGGCCGGCGAGGCCAACGTGCCGTTCCTCTCGATTTCGGGTTCGGATTTCGTGGAGATGTTCGTCGGTGTGGGCGCGTCGCGCGTGAGGGACCTTTTCGAGCAGGCCAAGCAGAAGGCGCCGTGCATCGTCTTCATCGACGAGATCGACGCCATCGGACGCGCCCGCGGCAAGAACGCCGGATTCTCCGGCAACGACGAGCGCGAGAATACGCTCAACCAGTTGCTGACCGAGATGGACGGCTTCCAGACCAATACGGGCGTCATCGTCCTCGCGGCCACGAACCGCGCCGACATTCTGGACAAGGCACTCATGCGTGCCGGCCGTTTCGACCGTCAGATCGAAGTCGGGCTTCCCGACGTCAAGGAGCGCGAGGAGATTTTCGAGGTGCACCTGCGGCCGCTCAAGCTCGATCCGGACCTCGACCGTTCGTTCCTGGCGCGCCAGACTCCCGGTTTCTCGGGCGCCGACATCGCCAACGTCTGCAACGAGGCGGCGCTCATCGCCGCGCGGCATAACAAGAAATTCATCGCCAAGGAGGATTTTCTGGCCGCCATCGACCGCATCGTGGGCGGTCTGGAGCGCAAGAACAAGATCATCACCGACGAGGAGAAGCGCGTGATCGCCTACCACGAGGCGGGACACGCCACCGTGAGCTGGATTCTCGAGAACGCCAGCCCGCTGATCAAGGTGACGATCATCCCGCGCGGCAAGGCCCTCGGGGCGGCGTGGTATCTGCCCGAGGAGCGGCAGATCACCACGCGCGAGCAGCTCATGGACGAGCTGGCCGCCACGCTCGGCGGCCGCGTGTCGGAGCAGCTCACCTTCGGCGAGGTCTCGACCGGGGCGTTGAACGATCTGGAGCGCGTCACCAAGCAGGCTTACGCCATGGTGGCCTACTACGGCATGAGCGAGAACGTGGGCACGCTCTCCTATTACGATTCGACGGGGCAGAGCGACATGGCCTTCACCAAACCCTATTCGGAACTGACGGCCCAGCAGATCGACGCCGAGGCCAGGCGCGTGATCGAACAGGCCTATGCCATGGCCGAGAAGGTGCTGCGGGAACACGCCGACGGCGTGAAGGAGCTGGCCGAACTGCTCCTTTCGCGCGAGGTGGTCTTCACCGAGGACGTCGAGCGCATCTTCGGCAAACGCAAGAAGGACATCGAGCGGGAGCGCCGCGAAGCCGAGGCGAAGGCCGCGGCGGAACGCAATGCCGCCGGGAATGTTCCGCAGCCGGCCGCGGAGGAGACGTCAGGCGCTGCGGTCCCGGGAACCGGTTCCGCGGTTTCGGAACCGGCCGGTCCGGCGGCGTCCGGAGCCGCTTCGGAGAAGGTGTCCGAAACCGCCGCCTCGGGGAAATCCGGCGGGAAATAGCTGCGAATCTGCAAATCCAAATAACCTCGACAGACGGATGAGTGACAAGATGAAGAACCTCGGAGTGCGCACGTTGAGCGGTATCGTGCTCGGCGCGGTGGTGCTCGGCGCGGTGATCTGGTCGGTGTGGAGTTTCGGCGCGTTGCTGGCACTGCTGCTCGTGGCCGGCATGGCGGAGTTTTACGGTTTGGCCGAAAAGCGGGGCGGAGCGCCCCAGCGCGTGATCGGTACGGTCACGGGACTCGCGCTCTTCGCGCTCAATTTCTATTTCGCCTGGTGCATCGCTTTCGGGCGGGGCTATGTCGTGCTCGGCGACAGCCCGTGGCTGGAGTGGGGCCTCGCGTTCGTGCTCCTGCTGCTGCCCGTGACGCTCGTCTGCGAACTGTTCCGCGGGCGGGAGAATCCGGCCGCCGACATCGGCGTGACGCTGCTGGGCGTCGTCTATGTGGCGTTGCCCTTCTCGCTGATGTGCTATATTCCGGTGCTGGCAGGCGAGGGGTGGTGTCCCCGGCCCGTGCTCTTCTACATTTTCATCGTCTGGGCCAACGACGTCTTCGCCTACCTGGTGGGGATGACCTGCGGGCGACACCGCCTCTGCGAACGCCTCTCGCCCAAGAAGTCGTGGGAAGGGTTCTTCGGCGGACTGGCCGGGGCCGTCGCGCTGGGACTCGCCGCGGCGCACGTGTCGGGCGGCGGTTACGCCGCTTGGGTCGGGCTGGCGCTCGTCGCCGCCTCGACGGCCGTGTTGGGCGATCTGGCCGAGTCGATGTTCAAGCGGGCCGCGGACGTCAAGGATTCGGGACGGCTCATTCCCGGCCACGGCGGCGTGCTGGACCGTTTCGACGCCATGCTGCTTTCGGCGCCTTTCGTGCTGGTGTATATGCTTATCGTAATGTAACTGCAAACCGATTTCGGATATGAGAATAAATAAGGAAGGCTACAAAATCATCGGAATCTCGGGCGTCGTGTGCGTGCTGATCTGGTGGCTCTTTTACCATTTGCTCGAGAGCGATGCGAGCGAAGTGCTCCTGTGGGTCGGCACGGCGTTCCTGCTGCTCTTCTGGTTCTTCATCGTGGCGTTCTTCCGCGAGCCGCGGCGCGTGCGCATCCACGATGCCGACCTGGTCTTCGCCCCCTGCGACGGCCGCGTGGTCGTCACGGAGAACGTGCGGGAGACCGAGTATCTGGGCCGCGAGATGTTGCAGATTTCGATTTTCATGTCCATCACCAATATCCACATGAACTGGGTTCCCGTAGGCGGCGAGGTGGAGTACTTCAAGTACCATCCGGGCCGGTTTCTGGTGGCGTGGCATCCCAAATCCTCCACTGAGAACGAGCGCACGACGACCGTGGTGCGGATGCCTTCGGGCCAGCAGGTGCTTTTCCGGCAGATCGCCGGACTGATCGCGCGCCGGATCATCTCCTATATGAAGGTGGGCCATGCCGTCGAACAGAACAGCGTCTGCGGTTTCATCAAGTTCGGTTCGCGCGTCGATGTGCTCGTGCCGAAAGACAGCGAACTGCTCGTCGAGATCGGCGATCCCGTCGTTGGCTCGCAGACGCCCATCGCGCGTCTGCGCAAGCAGCCGGCCGAATAAATGCCCCGGACCATGAAAACGACTCCCCAGACCTTCCTGCGGTTCATTGCCGGCGCTGCCGCCGCTGCGGCCGTGCTCTTCCTGGTCTGGTACTTCTCGTCGATCGTCGTTTACATTCTCATTTCGGCCGTGCTGGCCGTCATGGGCAATCCGCTGGTGCGGCGCCTTTCGGCCGTGCACGTGCGGGGCTGGCGGATTCCCCGCTGGCTGGCGGCCTTTGCGGCGCTGGTGGTCATCTGGGTGGTGATCGCCACGCTGTGCTCGCTGTTCGTGCCGCTGGTCTTCAACAAGATCAACCAGTTGGCGCACGTCGATTTCGCCACCGTCGTCGCTTCGATCGAGGAACCGATCGCCCGGGCGCAGAACTACTTGCAGTCGCTCTTCGCCCAGCCCTCCAGCTCCTTCTCGCTGCCCGACGCGCTGACGCGGACGCTGCGGCAGGTCGTGGACTTCGAGTCGCTCAACAGCGTCTTCTCGTCGATCGTCGGCATCGTCATCTCGTCGGTCATCTCCGTCTTCTCCGTTTCGTTCATCACCTTTTTCTTCCTCAAGGACGAGGGGCTGTTCTACGCGATGGTGACCACGCTTTTTCCCGACCGCTACCGCGAAAATCTGACGCGCGCGCTGGATTCGGTCACGGTGCTGCTGGCGCGCTACTTCACGGGCATTCTCACCGAGAGCCTGCTGCTCATGATCGCCGTGTCGCTTACGATGATGGCCTTCGGGATGAAGGCAGCCGACGCGGCGTTCATCGGTCTTGTGATGGGCGTGATGAACGTCGTGCCCTATGCCGGCCCGCTCATCGGCGGCGTCTTTTCGGTCTTCGTGGGCATCGTGACCCCCATCGAGGGGATGACCGTGGGGCATACGGCCTTCGTGATCGCCGGGTCGTTGCTGATCCTCAAGGGGCTGGACGACTTCGTGCTGCAACCGACGCTCTATTCGGAGCGCGTGAAGGCCCATCCGCTCGAAATCTTTCTCGTGATCCTGATCGCCGGCTCGCTGGCCGGCATCCTCGGCATGCTGCTGGCGATTCCCTCCTATACGGTCCTCCGCGTCTTCGCCAAGGAGTTCTTCTCCCAGTTCCGGCTGGTGCGTAAACTGACTGAGAAAATCTGATGGCGGAGCGGTCGGAAGAGCGGGTGCGGGCGGCGGTTTCCGCCCCGGAGCGCAGGGAGGCGGAACGGACGGTTCCGGGACAGAGCGCCCCGGAAGAGGGCTCTCCGGAGCAGTATGTTCCGGGTCGGGACGCCGCAGGCATGATCGTCGAAGGGGTGGTGGAGCACGGCCGCCGGCTCGGCCGCGAGCTGGGTTTTCCGACGGCCAACCTGCCCGTGCCGGAGCATTTCGGGGCTTCGGACGGCGTCTACCGGACGCGTGCGACCGTCGGGGGGCGGACTTTCGACGCCATGTCGAACCTCGGCAGCAACCCTTCGGTCGGAGGCGTCGAACGGCGGCTGGAGACGCATATTTTCGGTTTCGGCGGCGAACTGTACGGCCTGCGGCTGCGGGTCGAGCTGCTCGGAAAGATCCGCGACGAGCGCCGTTTCGCTTCGGTCGGGGAGCTTCGCGCCCAGATCGCCCGGGACCGGGAGACGGTGCTGGCGCAGATCGCCGGCGAGCGGGAGTGACGCCGGATTGCCGGAACGGAATCGCAGTAACTTCGTTAAAAAAACAGATAAGCTATGTATTTGGATTCTACGCTTCCCTACAAGGTCGCCGACATGTCGCTGGCCGAATGGGGCCGCAAGGAGATCGAGATCTCCGAACACGAAATGCCGGGCCTGATGGCCGTGCGGCGGGAATACGGGCCGCTCAAGCCGCTCAAGGGCGTGCGCGTGATGGGATCGCTGCACATGACCATCCAGACGGCCGTGCTGATCGAGACGCTCGTGGAGCTGGGCGCCGACGTGCGCTGGTGCTCGTGCAACATCTTCTCGACGCAGGACCACGCCGCGGCCGCCATCGCCGCCGCGGGCGTTCCGGTCTTCGCCTGGAAGGGCGAGACGCTGCCCGAGTACTGGTGGTGCACGGCCATGGCCCTCTCGTTTCCGGGCGGCAAGGGACCGCAGCTCGTCGTGGACGACGGCGGCGACGCCACCCTGCTGATCCACAAGGGATACAGGGCCGAGAACGACGCCTCGACGCTCGACTGCACCCCTTCGTCCTACGAGGAGGAGGTGATTCTCTCGACGCTTCGGACGATTCTCGCGGAGGACGGACGGAAGTGGCACCGCACCGTGGACGAGTGGCGGGGCGTGAGCGAGGAGACCACCACGGGCGTACACCGGCTCTACCAGATGCAGGAGGCCGGCGAGCTGCTCGTGCCGGCCATCAATGTCAATGACTCGTGCACCAAGTCGAAGTTCGACAACCTCTACGGCTGCCGCGAGTCGCTGGCCGACGGCATCAAGCGCGCCACGGACGTGATGATCGCGGGCAAGGTCGTCGTCGTGTGCGGCTACGGAGACGTGGGCAAGGGCTGCGCCCGCTCGATGCGCTCGTACGGCGCGCGGGTGATCGTCACGGAGATCGACCCGATCTGCGCCTTACAGGCCGCCATGGAGGGCTTCGAGGTGAAGACCGTCGAGAGCGCGCTCCCCGAGGGCAATATCTTCGTCACGTGTACGGGCAACTGCGACATCATCACGCTCGAACATATGGAGCGGATGCGCGACCAGGCCATCGTCTGCAATATCGGCCACTTCGACAACGAAATCCAGATGGCGCGCCTCGAGAAGTCGGCGGCCGTGAAGACCAACATCAAGCCGCAGGTCGATAAGTTCACCTTCCCCGACGGGCATTCGATCTTCGTTCTGGCCGAAGGGCGTCTGGTGAACCTCGGCTGCGCCACGGGTCACCCGTCGTTCGTCATGTCGAACTCCTTCACGAACCAGTGCCTCGCGCAGATGGAGCTGTGGCGGGAGAAACTTCCGGTGGGTGTTTACCGCCTTCCCAAGCGGCTCGACGAGGAGGTGGCGCGGCTGCATCTGGCCAGCCTCGGCGTGGAGCTCACGCGCCTGACGAAGAAGCAGGCCGACTATATCGGCGTTCCCGAGGAGGGACCCTACAAGGCCGAACACTACCGCTATTGATCTCCCGGCGGAGATTCCGCTTCCCTTGCGCGAGGCCGCGATCCGACAGGTCGCGGCCTCGCGCGTTTCCCGGACGGAAAACGGCGGGGGGGAGGCGGCGGGGACGGGGCCCTCGCCCCCGTGCTGGG
>OGQQ01001337.1_pt1 | contig 19407 bp, 20 predicted proteins | sample 1553281 | NCBI WGS metagenome assembly OGQQ01 (sample SAMEA2579937, study PRJEB22360) | human gut metagenome | biome: human gut; feature: human-associated habitat; material: faeces | place: Denmark | collected 2008/2010 | reverse complement strand
TGTTCCATCTTTATCCATTCGGACATTTCCTCCATAACCGATTAATCCGAAATCATTCCGGGTACATATCGCGGGTAGAACCCAGCTCCTCGATGGAACACATCATACCGCAGCTCTCCACACCGCGCAACTTTCCTTTTTTAATCTTGATTCCGCCTGCCACTTTCTGCCCCGGCTCGTGTCCGCCTGCCACACGACCGCCGTCCAGTACCACCGGCACCTTGTCTCCCTCTTTGACATTGGGCGCACCTGTCACAATCTGCACGGTCTCTGTGCCGATATTCACCTGACAGATAATGAGTTTATCCGCATCCGGATGTTTCTCAATCTTGTCAATCTGGCCGATGACAATCTGGTCCAAATCCGCATCCATTTTCTCAAAACCTTCTACCTTTGTTCCGGAGAGTGTCATCGCATCCGTATACTCCTGCGCCGTCACATCCAAATCCGGGACATATGCTTTTATCCATGATAATGAAGTATTCATAATTCCAAATCCTTTCTGTTTGTTTTCTTTTCTTAGAACTGTTTGAGGAAACGGATGTCATTCTCATACAGCAGTCTCATGTCATCTATCTCGTATTTCAGAAGCGCGATTCTCTCCAGTCCTACACCAAACGCGAATCCATTGTATTCCTCCGGGTCAATGCCGCACATTTCCAGCACATGGGGATGTACCATACCGCAGCCTAAAATCTCTATCCAGCCGGAGCCTTTACAGAAACGGCATCCCTTACCGCCGCATTTGAAGCAGCTCACGTCCACCTCCGCGCTGGGCTCTGTGAATGGGAAGTGATGAGGACGGAACTTGGTCTTTGTCTCCGGTCCGAACAATTCCTTGGCGAAAACTTCCAGTGTTCCCTTCAAATCCGCGAAGGAAATATTTTTGTCAATCACAAGTCCTTCTATCTGGTGGAAGGACGGTGAGTGGGTCGCATCCACCTCATCGGAACGGAACACCCTTCCCGGCGCAATCATACGGATGGGGAGTTTCCCCTGCTCCATCACACGCGCCTGAACCGGGGATGTCTGGGTACGCAGCACAATCTCTTTATTGATGTAGAAGGTATCCTGCTCATCCTTTGCCGGATGGTCCGCCGGGATATTGAGCTTCTCGAAGTTGTACAGGTCGTACTCTACTTCCGGTCCTTCCACAACCTCGTATCCCATACCGATAAAGATACGCTCCACTTCCTCCAGGGCGATGGTGTTGGGATGTCTGTGTCCCACACTGTTCTTCTTTGACGGAAGCGTCACGTCGATAACCTCTTTTTTCAGTTTCGCCTCACGGATTGCCTTCTCCATCTTCTTTTTGGACTCTTCCATGAGATTTTCAATCTGCGCTCTCGTTTCATTGACGAGCTGTCCCACCTTCGGTCTGTCCTGGGGCGCCACATCTTTCATTCCTTTTAAGACTGCGGTGAGCTCCCCTTTCTTTCCCAGGAACTTCACGCGCACATCATTTAATTTTTCCGGCACATCTGCCGCCTGAATCTGGGCGATTGCCTCAGCCTTAATCTGCTCCAGTTTTTCTTTCATTTTCTTTCTCCTTTCATCCATTTCAAGCCGCCGCAAAGTGGGCAAACCCACCCGGAGGGCTTTTTTGTTCTAACAGAAAGTCCTTTGGACTTTTTTTATAGAACAAAAAAAGACTTCAATCCCTCAAAGGGACGAAGTCATCAATCGCGGTACCACCCTAATTCCCGCTGCTTATGCAGCGGACACTCTTGTTTGTGTAACGTACAACCTACGGCACTTTCTACTCACAAAATTCCTTCAAACCTTCAGAACATCCTTGCATCCTGTCTGCTTATAAGAAATCCTTTTCAAAAATGCAGCTTGCGTGGGAAATTCGATTGCCATCTGAACTAAAGAAAACTTACAGCCGGTGATTTTCTCTCTCTGATAGAAAATGGTTCTCTACTTTACACGTTCATCGCTTTTCTCTGTTTATGCTGAAACCTTGCCTTCTCTGTAAAAGAGCCTACACAGTCGATGAAGAGAGGGTACGGTCTCTTACGCCGTCAGACGGCGAAATCACTCTTACATTTTAACATAAGGTTTTCGTTTGTCAAGAAATTTCTTCCTCACATCTCTTTTTTCGACGTGAATCCCTCCAGCTGTGCGTTGACTTCCCCGCCGATGAGGATGATATACATACACATATACAGCCAGAGCATGATTAAAATGATGGTCGTAAGACTCCCGTACATACTGGAAAATCCGGTGAAGACATCCAGGTATATGGAGAAAACAAAGGAGATAAGGAGCCATCCGCACGCCGTCACCAGCGCCCCCGGAAGCTGCTTTTTCAGTGTCGTCTTCTCCCGGTTTTTCCGGTTCGGCAGAAACTTATAGATTAAATCCCAAAACACTGTGAGAACCACCAGGGAAACAACCGTCCGAATCCGGATAATGAAATCCACCACCTTGCTCAAAAACGGCACATGCACATAGACCATGGCGCTGATACTGTTTCCGAAGACAGACAGCACGAGCGAGAGGATAATAGCCAGCAGGAAGATGACCGTATACAGCGAAGCGCGGATACGCAGATAGATATAATTACGTGTCTCCATATTCTCATAGATACAGTTCAGCCCCGATGTCACGGACAGAACCCCTTTCCCCGCGGACCACAGCGCTATGAGGATGGTGATGGGGATGATAGTTCCCGAACGGGTATACACTTCCAGCACGATAGAGCGGATTAATCCTTCCACCGATGAGGGAAATACCTGTAATACGGCGGACATCACATCCTCCATGGATACGGGCGTAAACTGCACCATCGTCAGCAGCAGGATGATAATCGGTATCAATGACAGCATAAAAAAATATGCCGCCTGCGCCGCATACGCTCCGGTATGGTGCGACGCCACGGTGTCCATGATATTTATTATGCGTCTTTTTAAGTTGCTTCCTTTTCCCGACATTAACTCCTTAACCTTTCCCGGATTTGACACATTGCCTGCGGAAACAAAAGCGGCTGCATAAAACAGCCGCCTTCCTCTTTAGTAGTTCCCCAAAATGCCGGTCCTGTATTTTGACTCCTAGCCACAGCTAGGTGGGCAACCGCATCTGCTTTTCTGTCTTCCACTGCGAACGGAGGCTTGACATATTACAGAAATATAAGAATCCCGTTTCAAGTAAATGTAGGTTCAAAATTACAGGGTTGTCGCACATTTCAGGTTGCTCTCTTAACTTCAAAAGTATTATAACCCATTTAAGCTAAATTTACAACCAGTTTTCCTTTATACACACGTGCATTGTTATCCAGAATATGATATAGTTACCATAACGCCGCTGTATTTACGGCGGTATCCAACAGATAAAGGAGTCTTGCTTTATGAAAATGAACGAATTAAAACTTGTCTATTTCAGTCCTACCGGGACAACGCGAAAAGTTATCATGGAAATCGCGAAAAATATCGATTTAAAATCTGTTTCTTTTGATTTTTCCGTACATAAAGAGAAAAAACCTTCCCTGCAGTTTGGGGAAAATGATTTTGTTCTCTTTGGGATTCCGGTGTACGCCGGACGGGTCCCCCAGACCTTTCTTGCGTATTTTGAACAGATTCGCGGGAACCACACTCCCGCGGCTTTGGTTGCCACCTACGGATGCCGGGAATATGAAGATGCGCTTTTGGAATTGAAGACCGAAGTGGAAAACCGGGGATTCCATGTCATCGGCGCTGCCGCTTTCCCTACGGAGCACTCCATCGTCCGCTCCATCGGACTTGGGCGCCCCAACAAAGCCGACCTCAAGGTCATCGCGGATTTCGGCGTGCAGTTAAACCGCCGTCTGAAAGCGGAAGATTCCTTTGCGTCCTTCAACATTGAAGTGCCGGGAAATACCCCCTACCGCAGCGGCGGAGCCGCAGGACTCCATCCGAAAGCAGATGTCAATTACTGCACCGAATGCGGCGCCTGCGCGAAAGTCTGTCCCGCCGGGGCGATTCCCGCCTCTGACCCGAAAAAGACAGACAAGAAAAAATGCATCAGCTGTCAGAAATGTGTGCGCATCTGTAAGCAAAAAGCACGCAGCGTCAGCTCCATGAAGATGAATATGCTGACGAAAAAGCTGACAAAAGTCTGTCAGAGCGATAAAGCAGCGGATATCTTTCTTTAAACCGCCGCCATATCTTTAACATTTGCCTGTGAACTCCTGCTGCCTGTTATCTTATTTACCTGCCGGGAGTTCTCAGAAAGTATGCCCCTGCCCTGTATCCTGCGGTTATGCTTCCTGACGGATACAGGGCAGGATTTCCGGAAGGGACGTTACCGTGCGTATTCCCGGAGCCTGCTTTTTTCCTGAACGGTCAATCAGAATGGGCGTAATTCCTGCCGCCTGCGCACCTTTGGCATCGGAGGAAAGGGAATCTCCAACGTGCACCACTTCATCCGCCCTGCATCCGCTTACCTCGAGCGCTTTTTCAAACAACTCCCTGTGAGGCTTATACGCTTTCACCATGTCCCCGCATATGATTCCCGCCGGGTGCAGAGAATTGACCCGCATCGCCTCCTCCACATAGCGTATACCGTTATTTGTCAGCACATAGATAGGCACCGGACATTTTTCAAAAAATTCTTTCACATCTCCATAGACCGGCGAGTACATCCAGAAATGCTGAAACAGTTCATGCAGTTCTGTGAGATTTTCTTTTAGGTGGAGTTCTCTTACACATTTTTTCAACAAAAGGTCCACAATCTCATCCTCTGTCATAAAATTGTCGAGATAGCTCTTTTCTTCGTATTCCTTCAGATTCTTCCACCAGTAGCTCAGCATCTCCTTTGGGGAAGTCACATCACTGTTCCTGCAAAAGCGCATGACGACCTCCTGCACTGCCGGTAGCACTCACAATCGCTTGTATTTTTCAATGCCTTCTTTGAGCCGTTCCATTCCCTGCCTCACCGTCCGTTTGGGGCAGGCGATATTCACGCGGATAAATCTGCTGCCGTTTCCTCCAAACTGTGCTCCCTCGGATACATAAAGTCCTGTCTCCCTGCGGATAAATGCACACAGGTCGGACGTATCCTCTGTAATCCGGCTGCAATCAAGCCACAGAAGATAGGTTGCCTGTGCCGGTACCAGATGGATGTCCGGCAGCTCTTTTTTCAGGAAATCACCGGCAAATTTCCGGTTCCGGCTGATATATACCCGGAGTGAATCCAGCCAGGGCGCGCCGCAGGTAAATGCCGCTATGACTGCCTCCACAGCAAACACATTGGGCTCTGCCACCTCATCCGTATTGAGTCCCCTCCACACCTTATGCCGTAATGTCTCGTCGGGTACAGACACCGCCGCGGTCTGTATTCCTGCCAGATTAAAGGCTTTTGTGGGCGCCAGACAGGTGATACTGTTGAAACGGCACGCCTCGGACACAGAGGCAAAGGGAATATATTCGCTTCCGGGTTCTGTCAAATCACAGTGAATTTCATCGGAAACTACCACCACATGATATTTTGCGCACAGTTCCCCTATCCGCCTCAACGCCTCCTTTCCCCAGATATTTCCTGTGGGATTGTGAGGATTGCAGAGAATCATCATGGCGGTCTGGGGGTCTGCCAGCGCCTCCTCTAATCTTCCAAAATGAATTTCATATCCCGCGCCGTCATAATCCAGAGGACATTCCAGCACCTGCCTTCCGTTGTTCAGCACAGAATTGAAAAAAATATTGTAGGCCGGGGTCATAAAAACCACCTTTTCCGCCGGGGTCGTCAGCTTTCTCACAATACTGGAGATGGCAGGAACCACCCCTGTGCAGAATATCAGAGAGTCCTCCTCTATCTGAGCGCCGTGCCGCTGCTTCCACCAGTCTGTATACGCCCGCCTCCACTCGTCCGACACCGTCGTGTAGCCGTAAATACCATGCTCCGCTCTTCTTTTGATAGCCGCCTGAATCTCCGGCGCCGTCTCAAAATCCATATCAGCCACCCACATCGGCAACTCGCCCTCGCCCACATCCCACTTCAGGGAATGGGTATTTCTTCGGTCCGTCTCTTTGTCAAAATCATATTTCATGAAATGCCTCCTGTCTAGCACACCGCCTGTTTTCTCTCCTCGTTCAGGATTATGACGGTCTTCTCCGGGTCCACCTTATCTTTCTCGATTTTCAAATCCTTGATATAGTCTGCGCGTATCACACCGCCGGACGGATTTAAGACACTGTCTATCTTTCCGTTAATCTGTGCATCCACAGTGGAATATTCAAATGCCAGCGTGGTGTTTAAAAGCGTACAGTTTTTCATCACCAGATTGGAAATATAACACAATCCCTGAAGGCTTTCGATGGTACAATTGACCAGCGTCAGATTCTTCGCGTTCCATCCCAGATATTCCCCGGAAATAAAGGAATCGTACACGGTCACATTGTCGCTGTTCCAGAAGGCGTCCTTGGACAGCAGGCGGGAATTGCGGATTTCCACATTTTCCGCTCCGTCAAAACAGTAATTCCCGTAGAGGGTCAGATTCTCTATTTTCATGTGGCGGCTGTTCATGGCAAAGTAATCCCCCTTTGCCGTGACTTCCTCCATCCTCACATTAGAACAGTTCCAGAGCGTCTCCGCCGCATTGGAGAAAGACACGTTTCTGAGCGTCACGCCATTGCAGCGTCTGAAATTTTTCGGCGCTTCGATGGCGGCGTCTTCTACAGTGATGCGGTCGGTGTACCAGACTCCCGCCCTCCCCATCTCGAACCAGGTGCAATTTTTTGCAGTGATGTCCTTGGCGTACCAGAGCGGATATTTCCATTTGAACATACTGCCGTACAGCTCGATATCACGGCTTTCTTTCAGCGGCGATTCGCCGTCATCGAATATCGTATCATAAATTCTGAGGTGGCTCCCCTTGAAGAGAGCACGCTCTCCTGTCAAAATTTCCTGTCGGATTTCTTTCATTTTCTGCATCATTTTCTCCTCCACTTCACAACCAATTTATACAGCAGGTCTGCCATTTTACATACTATTAAGAAAAATATCTCTATTCCAATTCATAATTTTTCTTTTTTATCTGGAATACCAGATAGTCGAGACAGTTGATACAAGCTCCGCTCTTATGAAACTGCTCAAGCAGCGCCTCTCTGTGATGTTCCAGCAAATCCAGTGCCCGGCATTCACAGTCCTCGTCCAGAGCTTTCATAAAATCAGAAATCTCCTCCTCACTGCAGTCGCAGTCCTTAAGATTCTCAATAATTTTCTTCCTTGTCATATTCCTCTTCCCTTCTTCCTCATAACGAAAAATCTTAAAAATCACCTGTCCTTTCTTCACTCATATTATATGCGCGCTGCATTATAATGTCGAATACCTATTGTGAATCTTTTATAATGCTTGAAAACTATGATTTTTTCTGTTATGATAAACTTATTCTTTCTTTACAAGGTCACACACACCGCAAAATTTACTTTTCTCAACCGTGTATGTTCTTGTAAACAGTTGGTATGGTGAAACTCCAGATTTGCAGAAAGGAGAGAAATGAAATGGAAATCCGCGTTTTAGAATATTTCCTTGCCGTTGCAAGGGAGCAGAATATCACGAGGGCCGCGCAGTACCTGCATCTGACCCAGCCCACCCTATCCCGTCAGCTTACGGACTTGGAGAAAGAGTTCGGGAAACAGCTGCTGATTCGCGGAAAAAGAAAAGTCACTCTCACAGAAGACGGTCTGTATTTTCGCAAGAGGGCGGAAGAAATCGTAAGCCTTGTGAAGCGTACAGAAGTTGAGATGAAGAACAATAATACTGTTTTATCCGGCAATATTTACATCGGAACAGGAGAATCAGATGAGATTCGTAATATCATCCGCGTCGCCGCCAAATTGCAGGCAGAATACCCGGATGTCCACTTCCACTTTAACAGCGGTGACTCCGGAGATTTGGCGGAGCGGCTGGATAAAGGACTCTTTGATTTCTGTGTGCTCTACGGAAATATCGACCAGTCCAAATATGAATTTATTCCCATGCCTTACCATGAAAGATGGGGGCTGCTCATGCCCTCTGACTGTGAGCTCGCCGGATACGAGGAGATTCCCACAGAAAAGCTCTGGGATAAGCCTTTGATACTCTCCCGCCAGTCTCTCAACAATCCGCAGTATTTCAAATGGCTGGGAAGAAAAAGTGAAGAGTTAAATATTGTCAACACTTACAATCTGGTGTACAACGGCACGCTCATGGCGGAAGCCGGGATGGGCTATGTCCTCACACTGGAGAAACTGGTGAATACCTGCGGGACAGACCTTTGTTTCCGCCGGATTGTCCCGGAACACACCATCCCCCTCTCCCTTGTGTGGAAGAAATACCAGGTCCATTCCCCGGCTGCGGAAAAGTTTATTAAAGCACTGTATGAGTCCTTTGCTGAAGGATAAAATCCAGCGCGTCTTTGATGCTTTTAAGGCTTCTTGCCCTGTTTTACAGTTTTCCGTTTTTTCCCTCTGCTTCTGCCTTCCCAAGCATATAGAGAAAGGCGATAGCTGGGACACGCACAATGGGTACCTTTGTATCATGCCTGGTGATTCCGAAATCCTCCAGGCGCTTTGTAATCAGAAAGGCATTTGTCACGTTCGATTTTTCGTCCCGGCATAACTCAACAATAGCATCTGTCGCCGCGATGTGGGAATTATTACGATATTTCACTTCGCAGAGAATCTTCTGGCGGGGAAGCTCTACCACAACATCGACCTCTTTCTGATTGTCCCTTGCCTTTCTGAAATATCCAAGCTGTGCGGGGCTGCCTTGATAGAAGGAAACCATATGCTTGTAGACGGTGCTCTCTACCATTGCGCCCAATTCGCTTTCGTCTGAAAGCACATCATCAATCATCAACACTGCATTGCGGATTGCCGCGTCAGCAACAAAAATTTTCGGTTTCCCTTTTAGCGCGCCTTTACTTCCTACATCCATCGGTTTTGCCAGATAAATGAGGTTGGACATTTCCAACGCTTTGATGTAACTCTCAATCGTTATAATTGAGGTATTCTCCAGTTCCTTTGCCGCAGTAGTCGCGTTGAAAATCTCCGCCCCATTCATACACAGATAGAGAAACAATTTTTCCATCAGCAAAGGGCTTCGGATATTAAAGAGAGACAGCACATCGCGCTTAATAACCTTATCTACCACATCTTCCCGCAGCATTCTTTGTGCATACGCATCATCATCCGATAACACCAGCTCCGGAAAACCACCAATGGTCAGATAACGGTTAAAATGATTTTTCAGTGAGCCAAACCTATCCATCAAATCGCCAAGCTGTGCCAAACTCATACTTACAAGTTCCGATAAACACAGATTATCCGGCAGAATGGGCAGGTCAAGATTGAGCAGTCTGCAATACTCATAAAAGGACATGGTAGGTATTTTGAGAATGCTCCACCGCCCCGTGCCGCTGTCTGCAGACCCTTTTTCCAAAATAGGACTGGCAGACCCTGTGGCAATCATCCGAATATCCTTTCTGCTGTCGTAAATCACTTTCATCCAGAGTTCCCAATTTTCAGTGTACTGTATTTCATCAAAAAGGATATATCTTGTTCCTTCGATAGGGTACATCGCTTCATAAATTGACAGGACATTTTCCACATTAACGAGTTTCAGAATCGGATTATCAAAAGTGGCATACAGAATATTATTGGGATGAATGCCCTCCTCAATCAGATAATCGATAATCTGATACAAAATTGTCGTCTTACCCACGCGTCTCATACCAGACAAAACGGCAAATCTTCTGATGCTCTTGTGTGTGAGTATCTTCAAAGCTTCATAGTATGCCAGCCGCTTTTGAGGCTTGCTTTCTTCTTTGATAGCTGAAGGTATCCGCCACCACGGATTGTACTGCCGCAATACTTTAATTACTTGTTCATCATTTACAATTGCCATAACACACCTCCATGATGCTAGGATTCCAATGGAGTTCCTATAATATACATTGCGTATCTACTGTTTATTTGCAAAGTATATTATACTAATTAACTAGTAAAATTGCAAGTTATATTATAGAATTACGCAAATCGAGTTTTTTCAGTATATCCCATGCCAGGCGTATTTTGTTTATTGCGCACCAGAGATATAAATTGTATAGAAGGAATGCTTTATATGTAATTTTTTCTCCTTGCATAATTTCCTCAAAATGAATATACTATAAGTAAGAAAATAAGAAATTCTAACTTTCTATTTCAAAAGGAGATGATATTATGTTAGCTGAACTGCGTCAGAAATCACAAATTACCATACCCAAGGAGATTATCGTCAAGCTTGGTCTCTCAGAAGGTGACAAACTGGACATTTTTGAGAAAGACGGCACCATCTGCATCATGCCGGTAGTCGTTTATCCCAAAAACTATCTGTCCGAACTCCGGGAACAAATTGACGATGTCAAAGCAAAGATTGCATCCGGGGAACAGCCTGTCTTTGATAGTGTGGATGCTCTGTTTGACAAATTGGAGGCGGATTAATGGCATATGAGTTTACGTTTACACCTCGTTTCCAGAAACATTTTAAGGATTTGACCGTTCAGGAAAAAAAGCAGCTTAAAAACAAGCTGGAGCTGCTGTCTCAGAATCCTTCCCATCCGTCATTGCGGACAAAACGAATTCAAGGGACAACGGATCTCTTTGAATGCAGCGTCAACATGGACATTCGAATTATCTGGTATTATGAGGGAGACAAAATAATCATTCTAGTGGATGTCGGACATCACGACATCTTAAAACAGTTTTAAAATTGTCGGGTTTATCTCTTTTTACAGGTTCTCCAATACCTCTCCAATATCCCCGTCGATACAGAGAGAACGTTCTTCAATTTCCTTTGGCGCAAACGCCTCCCCCAGATTCACGCAGGCATATACTGCCCTTGGATTCTCTGCCGTCATCCGCCAAAAAGAAAATTTCACTATTCCGGGCGTATTCATGCCTGTTCCCAACTCCAGGAACAAGGTCTTTTTGTCCCGGTGTCTGCGCAGAAATTCCACGTATCTTGAGGATGCCGCATGCCACCCCTCGTCTTCTACAAAGGTATGGTCTGCCCGAAGGTTCATGCTCATAGGTTCGCCGCATACCGGACAGCGGGGAATGAGCTTTGAAGGTATGCGCATATCCTTCTGCTGTCCTACCATCTCCAGGACAGCTTTCTCATTATCGTAAGTTTTCTGATGGCAGGGAACACTGCACTGCCACAGGCCGTAGTCTCCCTGCGTGTAGAACAGCCTCTGCTTATCAAAACCCGCCCTCTGAAAGCAATGGTCCACATTCGTTGTCAGAACAAAATACTCCTTATCCTCCACCAGTTTCAAAAGCTCGTTGTAGACAGGCTTTGGCGGTTCCTGGTAACGGTTAATATAGATATACCTGGACCAGTATGCCCAGTGCTCCTCCAGGCTCTCATAGGGATAAAACCCTGCACTGTACATATCTGTAAAACCATATTTTTCAATAAAATCGGGAAAATACGTTTCAAACCGCTCTCCCGCGTAAGAAAATCCTGCCGAGGCGGACAATCCTGCGCCCGCCCCGATAACGACCGCTTCCGCCTCGTCAAGCGCTTCTGCCAGCCGTTTATATTCCCCTGTCTCTGTCAGCACCTCAGATGTATTTCTGTCAGGATTTAAGTAATCTTCTGTAAATCTCCTCGTCTTCCTCTTTGTAAACATTAAATATCACCCTTTCTATGCGGCAGTCCTTCTCTAAAAATGCTTCCACTGTCCTGACGGCAATCCGCGCCGCCTCTCTCTGCGGAAAATGAAATTCTCCCGTGGAGATACAGCAGAATGCCACGCTCTTAAGTCCCTTTTCTGCTGCCAGTTCCAGACAGGACGTATAACAGTCAGCAAGCTGCGTCCTGTGCGTATCGGTCAGCCTGCCGGACACGTAAGGTCCCACCGTGTGCAGCACAAAACGGCAGGGCAGGTTGTAGGCAGGTGTAATTTTTGCCCGTCCCACAGGCTCCTCATACCCCTGCTCTCGCATCAGCCGGTCACACTCCAGACGAAGCTGTACGCCGCTCACACTGTGGATGATATTGTCCACGCAGGAATGACAAGGCACAAAACATCCTCTCAGAGCGCTGTTCGCCGCATTGACAATGGCGTCCGTTTTCAGCGTTGTGATATCCCCTCTCCAGAGCACCAGACGGCTGTCCCGCCCGGAAGCAGGCAGGCTGTCCCCGTCTACTATCCCCCGCCGCCTTACCTCCTCTTTCAGATAGGCGTCCTGCACGTGAAGAAATTCTTCACTCACCGCCTTCGGCATGCGGATATTCATAAGTCTGCGCAAAAGCCGCTTCTGCTCATCCTCTCCGCAGGGGAGATTCTGCTCTTCACATGACGCATTTTCTTTTTTAGCAGACAGTCCCCGGTTTTCGCAGAGACTTTGCTCCTTTTCCCACAAATCCTGCTCTTTCATAAGCGCCGCAATCAGATAGAAGCGCCGCTCCTCCTGGGTCATTTCTTTTGCTTTATCAATACTTTGCCGCATCTTCTCCATCTCTCCTTTCATCCGCTGGGAAATGCTCTAAGCCCTCCTTTTGTCACGGCTTTTCAGCAGTTCTTCCACAAACGGATTCGCCGGAAATTTCTCCAGGTTTTCCGGGGTATCGTACTGCTGGATGTTTCCTTTGTCCATCACCAGCACCTTTGTTCCCAGGTAAAGTGCTTCGGAAATATCATGGGTGACAAAGACCACTGTCACCTTTGTCTCCCCGTGAATCCTGCGGATTTCCTTCTGCAGCTGTCCCCTCGTAATCTCATCCACCGCGCCGAAAGGCTCATCCATAAGCAGGATATCCGGTGACGCCGCCAGAGCTCTGGCGATTCCCACTCTCTGCTGCTGCCCGCCGGAGAGCTCATCCGGATAGCGGAAACGCAGCTCTTGGGGGAGGTTTACGACCTCCATACACCTTTTCACTGCTTTTGCCGTCTCCTTTTTATCCTGGCGGCGGGAGAGGCTGGGAACATAGGCGATATTCTCCTCCACTGTCATGTGAGGAAAAAGCGCGTTTCCCTGTATACAATAGCCAATCTTTCTGCGAAAGTGTGTCAGCTCCTCCGTCCTTACTTTCTTTCCCTTTACGATGACCTCTCCGCTTTCCGGCTGTATGAGACCGTTTATCATTTTGAGCATGGTCGTCTTCCCGCAGCCTGATGAACCAACTACAGTGAGGAATTCTCCCTTTTCCACAGACAGATTGAAATGTTCCAGCACTTTCCTGTCCCCATATTGCTTTTCCACATCCTGAAATTCAATCGCTTCCATCCCGTTCTTCCTCCTTTTTCCTCTACTTCTACAGCAGACCTTTTTCACGCAGAAAATCAGCTGCCGCCTCCTTTGGCTCCACCTTGCCTACTTCCACTTCATAGTTGAGCGCTGCCATTTCTTTATCCGTCAATATTCCTTCTGTCATCTCCAAGATATCGGAGAGCTCCGGGTGTTCTTGCAGCACCTCACTGCGCACTACATTTCCGCACTGATAGGACGGATAGAACTGCCTGTCATCCTCAAGGACCACGATGTCAGACACACTGTACTGTCCGTCTGTGGTAAAGATTGGCATGACATCAATGGTGCCGCTGTTGATTGCCTCGTATTTCAACCCGATATCCAAATCCACTGTCCCCTTGAAGTTCAGACCGTATGTCTCACACAGCGGCGTGTAGCCGTCCTCCCGTTCATAGAAATCATACTCTGCCCCCATGGTCAGTTCCGGGGCTGCCGCCTGCAAATCAGAGATTGTCTCCAGTCCATACTTATCCGCCGCCTCTTTTCTCACCGCTATGGCGTAAGTATTGGCAAATCCGTACATTCCTTCCCACTGCAGCCCATAGTCCTCCATATAAGATTCCTGAAGTTCATCAAAGGAATCTTCCGTATAAAATTCCTGGCGTTTGAGCACCATATTCCAGCCTGTGCCGGTATATTCCGGGTACATGTCAAATTCCCCTTTTTCCATGGCGGGCTGGATATTGGAAGTGCCGCCTCCCACTCCCTGGGTGATTTCCACCTCCAAATCCGTATTCTCTTCAATGAGCAGCTTTAACATTTCCCCCAGTATATACTGCTCTGTCATCGGTTTGGTGGCAATGTGTATCGTCTTATCTTCTGTTCCTGCCGCATGTTTTACAAAAGTCGTGATACCAAGCGCCGCTGCCAGAACCACGCAGATTGCCGCCACCCATGTTTTTCTGCTCCGCTTTTTAAGCCGCCTTTCCACCACGCCCAGCAGGAAATCGGACAAAAGCGCCAGCACAGCTGCCAGGAGGCTTCCTATCACTGTCATCGCAGCATTGTTGGTGGTGATACCGCGGTAGATAGCGACTCCCAGACCGCCTGCCCCGATAAAAGAAGCAATCCCCGCAAGAGCGATGGTCATGACCGCCATGCTGCGGATACCGGAGAAGATGACCGGCATTGCCAGAGGCAGCCGGATTCGGAATAATATCTGCATGTTGGAACTTCCCATGCCCCGCGCCGCCTCAATAATAGTCTCCTCCACATTCGTAAGCCCGGTGTAAGTGTTCCTCACCATGGGGAGCAGGGCGTAAAGACTCAGAGCAATCACTGCCGTCGTGTTGCCTATGCCGGAGAGCGGAATCAGAAATCCCAGCATGGAGATGGAGGGAATCGTGTAGAGAAAGTTGATGATTCCGAGCACCGCCTTAGAAGTCCCCCTGTACTCACTAATGAAAATTCCCAGCGCTCCGCCTGCCAGCACCGCAATGAGGACAGACACTGCCGCGATTGCCACATGTTCGCCGCTCAGTTTCAAAAAAAAGTCTTTGTTGTCATATAAAAGTTGTGTCATTTCTGTCAGCATGTTCGTTTCTCCTTCCCTTATTGACATCCCGGTATATCCGAATGGTATTTCTCTCTATACACATTGTTCTCTTACCTTTTTTGTACCGCTGTTGCCGGGCAGACTTCCTCACACCGCCCGCAGTGCAGACAGTTTTCCTGAGCGATTCTATAGGGGCGGCCGGGAATGATGCACTGCTGAGGGCACGCTTTTAAGCATGTGCCGCATAATATACAGTTTTCTGTGATTGTAAATCCCTTTTTATTCTCTGCTTTTTCTTCTGCATTTCCCAGATATCCGTATTCCCTGTATATGGGATGCCTGCCTAAATGAAAGTATTCCGCCGTCCCTTCTTTTATGCAGAAGGGCTCCAGGATATACCTGGATTCGCCGGGATATACAGTATTCATAACCGGATTTTCCTCAAAAATACGGTCTATCCATTTTTTCTGCTCATCCAGATGTATCGCCTCACCGTTTATTCTCACCATTTCCCAGTCTTTTGTCAGTCCGGTCACTGCCAGCGCTTTCTGCTGTATAAGCTCACTGTAAAATTCTTTTCCTCTGGCGGTACAGAAATAAATTACTCCATTCTCCGCCAACATCACATCGATGATTCGCACCTTCGGTCTGCCTTCGCTGTCCACCGTCGCCATTGCCACACTTTTTATCTCTTTTAAAAGCCGCACACATTTTTCTCCTGTTGTTTCCATTTTTTCATCCTCCTATTCCATTCGTTCCCACAGAAACTTTCCTTCCTCCCTCTCATGGATTCCAGCCGTTTCGCTTCATGGATTTCGGTCGTTTCGTTTGACAATCCTCTTTACAGGTATTATATTATGGCTATACTGCCACATTCGCAAGTAGGCACAATAAAGTGCGATAGGCACCAAAAAGTAACTATTGCGTGTTTTCAAGGATAAGGAGGGGTTTATATGCAGAAGTTACCGGACTGCCCGGTGGAGACGACACTGGGACTCATCAGCAACCGCTGGAAAGTTTTGATTATCCGGGATTTACTGGAAGGGAAAAAGCGTTTTGGAGAATTGAAACAATCGATTGGGAATGTCTCGCAGAAAGTACTGACATCGAACTTGAGAGATATGGAGAAGGCAGGACTGCTCACCAGGACTGTCTACCCGGAGGTGCCGCCCAGAGTCGAATATGAACTCACAGAGCTGGGGCTGAGTTTAAGCCCTGTGCTGGATTCCATGATTGTGTGGGGCACAAAATATAAAGAGCTGAACCAGTGAACGCATCTCCTTCTATCACCCATTCAGATAAAGGAAATCTTGACAGTGCCCTCCGGACATTTTGCGCCCGGAGGGTTTTTCATTGTGCAGGCAAGTCCCAAGAACTTTCCCACATAAAGAGGGACATCCCCCGTCATCAATGACAGTAGGATGTCCCTTTGCATTTCTTTTATTCTCTTTTAAATTACTCCTGCGGACCTGCTGCAACGAGTGCTTTTCCGATTTCATTTCCTTCGTATTTCTTGAAGTTCTTGATGAATCTCTGAGCAAGGTCTTTTGCCTTTGCTTCCCACTCAGCAGCGTCAGCATATGTGTCGCGCGGGTCAAGGATTGCCGGGTCTACTCCCGGAAGCTCTGTCGGCACCTCAAGGTTGAAGTGCGGAATCTGCTTCGTCGGAGCGTTCAGGATAGAACCGTCGAGGATTGCATCGATGATACCGCGTGTATCTTTGATGGAGATACGTTTTCCGGTTCCATTCCATCCTGTGTTAACGAGATATGCTTTCGCACCGCTCGCTTTCATTCTCTTAACCAGCTCTTCCGCGTATTTTGTCGGATGTAACTCCAAAAATGCCTGTCCAAAGCAAGCGGAGAATGTCGGAGTCGGCTCTGTGATTCCGCGCTCTGTTCCTGCCAGTTTTGCTGTAAATCCGGACAGGAAATAGTACTCTGTCTGCTCCGGAGTCAGAATAGATACCGGAGGAAGTACGCCGAATGCATCAGCGGACAGGAAGATAACATCTTTCGCTGCCGGAGCTGTGGAGACCGGACGTACAATCTTCTCGATGTGGTCGATTGGGTAGGATACACGTGTATTCTCTGTCACGCTCTTGTCTGTGAAGTCAATCTTTCCGTCTGCATCCAGTGTAACGTTCTCAAGCAGAGCGTTGCGCTTGATGGCATTGTAGATATCCGGCTCGGAATCTTTGTCCAAATCGATAACTTTCGCATAGCATCCGCCCTCGAAGTTGAACACGCCCTTGTCATCCCAGCCGTGCTCGTCGTCACCGATGAGGAGACGTTTCGGGTCTGTGGAAAGTGTTGTCTTACCTGTTCCGGAAAGACCGAAGAAGATTGCTGTGTTCTCTCCGTTAAGGTCTGTGTTTGCAGAGCAGTGCATGGAAGCGATGCCCTTCAGCGGCAGATAGTAGTTCATCATGGAGAACATACCTTTCTTCATCTCTCCGCCGTACCATGTATTTACGATAACCTGCTCGCGGCTTGTGATGTTGAACATTGCCGCTGTCTCAGAGTTTAATCCCAACTCTTTGTAGTTCTCAACTTTCGCCTTGGAAGCGTTGTAAACAACGAAATCCGGTGTAAAGTCTTTCAGTTCTTCCTCTGTAGGAATGATAAACATATTTTTAACAAAGTGAGCCTGCCAAGCCACTTCCATGATGAAGCGGATTGCCATACGGGTATCTTCGTTCGCACCGCAGAATGCATCTACAACGAACAGTCTCTTGTTGGAAAGCTCTTTGATGGCGATATCTTTTACTGTATCCCATGCTTCCTGTGATGCAGGATGGTTGTCGTTCTTGTACTCATCGGAAGTCCACCATACAGTGTTCTTGGAGTTTTCGTCTTCAACGATGAACTTATCTTTGGGAGAACGTCCTGTATATATACCGGTCATAACATTTACCGCACCGAGTTCGGTCTCCTGACCTTTCTCGTAGCCTTCCAGTTCAGGCTTCATCTCTTCTTTGAATAATTGTTCATAAGAAGGATTGTGAACGATTTCTGTGGTTCCGGTGATGCCGTACTTGCTTAAATTAATCTCTGCCATCTTACATTAACCTCTTTCCTTTATTCTTTATATGTGTCTTTATCTTCTGCCACATCGTGTGTATTATCTCAAAACCCAGTAAAAAAGTCAAGAAACCGTTAAAAATTTAATACCAATTTTATATTCTCTTTACTTCACTCCGGTTTCTGCCGCCAGCCATTCTTTTTCTTCCTCATTCAGATAAGGAGAAATCTTCTCGTAGACGGTCTTCTGATACTCGTGCAGATATTTTATCTGGGTATCGTTCAAATATTTTTCGTCAATGGCTTCTCTATCGACAGGCACCCAGGTCAGAGTCTCGAAATGCATGAACTGACCGTACTCGTTCCTCACATCGTTTTTCGCCAGCATCACGTTCTCGATACGAATGCCGTGGCTGCCCTGGATGTAGATACCGGGCTCATTGGTGATGTCCATGCCGTCTTCGAACACAGCTTCCACCATACCTCCAGTGAATCTCCAACGCATGTTCTGGGGACCTTCGTGTACGTTCAGAATGTATCCCACACCATGTCCGGTGCCACACTGGTAATCAATATCCATATCCCAGATAGGCTGTCTTGCCAGAATATCCAGGTTTCTTCCGGTACAGCCGTAGAGCCAGTGAGCGTGGGTAAGCTGCATCACTGCCGCAGCCACCATGGTATAATGCTTTTTCATCTCATCGGAGACAGGACCCAATGCGATGGTTCTGGTTACATCGGTGGTGCCGCCAAGATACTGTCCGCCGGAATCTACCAAAAGCATTCCCTCCGGCTCCAGAGTTGCACAGTTCTCCGGTGTTGCCTCGTAATGCATCATGGCTGCATTGGACTTATAGCCTGCAATCGTTGGGAAAGAAAGGTCTAAGAATTCCGGAATCTCTCTTCTCTTCTGTTCCAGATAGTCTGCGGCGGTCACTTCGGTGATCTTCTCTTTTCCTACATGAGTTTTCAGCCAGTAGATGAATTTGGTTACCGCAACGCTGTCCTTCAGGAAAATCTCCTGCATTCTCGCCTGTTCCACCGGATTCTTGATGGCTTTCAACAGTTCAGTGGGATTCTTACCCTCTATCAGCTGCTGGTTCTTCTGCAGTGTCTTATATAAAGTATAACTGCAATATCTGTTATCCACGAGGATCACATTGCCTGCAGGAAGTGATTTCAGAAAGTCTACGACAGTGTCGTATTCCTTTACCTCGATACGATGAGCTGCCAGGTATTCCGTCACCTGTGCATCCAGTGCTTTCTGCTGGATAAACAGGGTTGCGGACTCTTCTGTAATATAGGCATAGGACATTGCTACCGGATTGCATTCCACATCACAACCGCGGATATTGAAGAGCCACATCAGATCATCCAGTTTGGTCAGAAGCAGTGCATTGGCACCGTCCTTTGCCATCTTTTCTCTGGTCTCTGTCAGTTTTTCCTCTACGCTCTTACCGGCGATTTTCTCATCCAGTACGGTTACTTTTCCGGCAGGAAAATCCGGTCTGTCTGTCCAGATGCTCTCTGCCAGATCCTTCTCATAAGCGATGCGGATCTGCTTCTTTTCCAGTACCTTTTCGTATTTTTTGCCGTCCATGGCGGCGATAACTCTGCCATCAAATCCTAAAG